>ERZ780207.2682-NODE-2682-length-12381-cov-3.494078_pt1 | contig 12381 bp, 8 predicted proteins | sample MGYA00510977_ERZ780207 | MGnify/ENA primary metagenome ERZ780207 (study PRJEB29588, sample SAMEA2151383) | human gut metagenome | biome: human gut; feature: human-associated habitat; material: faeces | place: Denmark | collected 2008/2010 ... | reverse complement strand
CAGCCAAAGGGGCGGAGACCTCCCGGTCTCCGTAAAATATTACACCTCAGTATTTTAAACAATGACAGTCTCCCCTGCTTTGGCAACAAGATTCACGCTTTTGTGACATGATTTCACGGAGGCCCGGAGTCCTCCGCCCCTTTGGCTGCGCGGTTCGACTTTGGGCTTTTTACGGCTGTTGTGCCCTCTGCTTCTTACGTAAACAAAAGCGGCGCTCCGTGGTGGGGCGTCGCTTTATTTCTTTGGAAGAGGGCTCTTTCAGCCGCCGATGTAGTAGCATTTTACTTTGCCTACGGGGAGGGAGCCTTCGAGCAGAAGGGGGACGTGGCGGGCGTCCGTGGATACCCAGGTGTCCATGTCGGCCGATGATTTCTTCTTGCCGTCGGAGGTGAACTTGAAGCGCAGGTGCCAGGCTTCCACCGTGCGTTTGTCGCGCAGTTTTATCCGCTCCTTTCCAAGGCATTTTATCATCAGCGACTCGGCCTTGGAGCCGGAGAATACCGTGGTCTTGTACATTACGCCGCTCTTCATCTTCTCGTAGTTGAGGGTGCGGACGTAATAGAACACCGACAGCATGTCGTAAGCCGAACCGGTGGCGGCCAGCGACTTGGTGCTGCGGTTGGTCTTACCTTTCTTCACCTTTATGCGGTCGCACTTGGCGGTCACGCGGTTGCCGGAGTGGGTGTAGACTATATGGTCGCGGGCATACTTCCCCCCTTCGTGGGTCGACTTGGTATAGCTGACCGGTTTCAGACCGTTGATGCGCAGCACGGCGTTGAGGGTGTCGCGCACCTGGAAGATTTTGTCGGCCCAGGGTTTGGTGCGTGCCGTAAGGCCGAGGATGTAGTTTCCGCCGTTGTTTCGCAGCGAGAGCACGGCGTCGCCGGCGTCCTTATGTATGGCGCCCCATTTGTATGAAATCACGTAGCGCAGGGTCTCGTTCTGGAAACCGGCGCGGGCTGTCTGAGGGAGTGCTGTGCCCAGCAGGCATAGTATAAATAAAAACAGGTGTCTTATCTTCATAATTCGTTTTTTAGATAAGACACCTGTAGGGGCCGAAAGTTTATAAACTTTATCAGTAGTTTTCCTGGAGACGTGCTTCGAGCTCTGCGATGGGGGTGACACCGGCGGTGCGCCATTTTACCTCACCGTTCTTAAAAATCATGAGCGTGGGCACGGAGCGCACGTTGTATGCGGCGGCGAGGGCCTCGTTCTTGTCGATGTCTATCTTTACGATGCGGGCTTTGTCGCCCACCTTGCCGGCGAGCTCTTCAAGCACGGGGTGCATCATCTTGCACGGTCCGCACCAGGTTGCAAAAAAATCTACCAATACCGGTTTGTCGGCGTTGATGATATCCGAAAACTTTTCCATAATTCTTTTCTTTACAAGTTAATTCCGGAGCTTGGAGAGAAGCATGACCTCGGCCATGTTCCCGCTCCGAATGTTCTTCCTTTTAAACAAATACGGACGGTGATAGTTTTTATTTCCGATTATTTTTTGCCAATCCAAATTTTGTGATTACATTTGCGCACCTTTTAGAAATCAACGAAAATAACCGATAATCTTACCATGGACAAAACATTGAATCTGAATCCGAACCGCCTCGTGCAGTTCCTTCAAAAATCTCCCTCAGAGTTCACGAAGCAAGACATAATCCGCTACGTGAAAGAGAACGACATCCAGATGGTGAACTTCATGTATCCGGCCGACGACAACCGCCTCAAGACACTCAACTTCATCATCAACTCGGAGGAATATCTCGACTCGATCCTCACCTACGGCGAGCGCGTGGACGGCTCCTCGCTGTTCCCCTTCATCGAGGCCGGCAACAGCGACCTCTACGTGCTGCCGCGCTACTCGACAGCCTTCCTCGACCCCTTCGCCGAGATTCCTACCCTGACGATGCTCTGCTCCTTCTTCGACAAGGAGGGGAAGCCGATGGGTGCCTCGCCGCAAGAGACGCTGCGCAAGGCCTCGGAGGCTTTCCACCGCTCAACCGGCATGGACTTCTACGCCATGGGCGAGCTGGAATACTATGTAATCTCCGACGACAACGGCCTCTTCCCCGCCCGCGACCAGAAAGGTTACCACGAATCGGCCCCCTACGCCAAATTCAACGACTTCCGTACCACCTGCATGCACCTCATAGCACAGGCCGGAGGCCAGATTAAGTACGGACACAACGAGGTGGGCAACTTCACCCTCGACGGACGCATCTACGAGCAGAACGAGATAGAGTTCCTCCCCGTTCCCTGCATCGAAGCCGCCGATCAGCTGATGATAGCCAAATGGATTATCCGCACACAGGGCGCCCGCATGGGATACGACGTTACCTTCGCACCGAAAATCACCGCCGGAAAGGCCGGCAGCGGCCTGCACATCCACTTCAAGATTATGAAGGACGGCCACAACATGATGCTCGGCGCCGACGGACGCCTCAGCGACGTTGCACGCAAAGCCATCGCCGGCATCCTGGAATATGCCGACGCCATCACCGCCATGGGCAACAAGGTGCCTACCTCCTACTTCCGCCTCGTGCCGCACCAGGAAGCTCCCACATCCATCTGCTGGGGCGACCGCAACCGTTCCGTGCTGGTACGCGTGCCCCTGGGCTGGAGCGGCGAACGCGACATGTGCAGCCAGGCCAACCCGCTTGAAACCCCCGACATGGCAAACAAGCCCGAGAAACAGACAGCCGAACTCCGCTCGGCCGACGGCTCAGCCGACATCTACCAGCTCATCGCCGCTATGGCAGTGGGCGCACGCCTCGGCATCGAAGACCCCGAAGCCCTCAAGAAAGCCGACGAGCGTTATGTGAACGTCAACATCCATGACGACGCCAACCGCGAACGCCTGGCCCAGCTCAAATCCCTGCCCGACAGTTGCGCCGCATCCGCCGACGCCCTCGAAGCCGCACGCGAAGCCTTCGAGAAGGAGGAAATATTCTCCGAACGCATGATCAACGGCATCATCGAGAAACTCCGCTCATACAACGACGCCAACCTCCGCGCCGAAACGGGCGACTCGCAGGAGAAGATGCTCGCCCTGGTACGCAACTTCTGGCACTGCGGCTAATTCCACGACCCCCACACCTTAATATATCCGGGAGACGGACACTACCACAGTCCGCCTCCCGTTTTTATTAATTTTTCTTAAAGGGGTTGTTACCGCAGCGTATTTGTTGTATCTTTGCGGAAATATAACTCAACTCACTTTTTATGACTAAAAATAAATTCTTACTTCTCGGTGCCGGCGCGGCCCTCTGCATCCCGTCGCTCGCGGCCAAAGACCGCCTCACCCACGACCCCGCCTACACCAACACCGAAAGCATCCTCCACGTCTGGAGCTGGAACTTCCCCACCATCGCGCAGAACATGAAGCAGATAGCCGACGCCGGCTTCACCATGATTCAGACCTCCCCCGTGCAGGCCTGCTTCGCCCCCGAAGGCTCCGGAAAGAAGCTATTCTCCGAAAATGAGGGCAACTGGTATTTCTACTACCAGCCCACCGACTGGACCATCGGCAACAACATCCTCGGCTCGCGCCAACAGATGAAGGAGATGATGGACTCCGCCGCAAAGTATGACGTCAAAGTAATCGTCGACGTGCTCCCCAACCACACGGCCTTCGACATCGATGCCGTTTCCGAGGGCTTCACCAAAGCCGTGGGCGGCCGCGACAAGATGTACCACTCCAACGGCTTCGCTGCAATCCGCGACTACAACGACCGCGCGCAGTGCACCCTCGAAGGCACCGGCGGACTCCCCGACGTGAACACCGAAAACCCTGATTTCCAAAAGTATTACATGCAGTTTGTCAACGAACTGCTCGGCATGGGCGTGAAAGGGTTCCGCTACGACACAGCCAAGCACATCGGCGTTCACTCCGACCCCGTGGACAAAGCCGCAGGCGTTAAGGTCAACGACTTCTGGGACGTGGCCACCGGCCGTAAAGCCGTGAAGGGGGTGAAACTCGCCGTCCCCGAGGATGAACTCTTCATCTACGGCGAAGTGCTCCAGGACCGCAACGTCCCCGAAAAGGAGTATGCCGACTACATGAACCAGACGGCCTCGGGCTATGGCCACGTTATCCGCGAAATGCTCGACAAGGAGTCGGCCAACGGTCTCGACATAATCAACTGGCGCCACGAAGCCGCTCCGGAATACCTCACCACATGGGTAGAAAGCCATGACACCTACTGCAACGCCCACGAGTCCGCCCACCTCACCGACCCGCAGATCCGCGCCGCATACACCTTCATCACCGCGCGCCAGAACGGCACCCCACTCTTCTTCAGCCGTCCCGCCGGCTCCTCGCCCGCTAACGTATGGGGCGACAACGTCAGCGGCGCACGCGGCAACGACAACTTCTTCCATCCCGAAGTGGTAGCCGCCAACAAGTTCCGCACCGCCATGAAAGGCCAGAAGGAGGACATACAGGTCAACGACGCCGGCACCGTGCTGCTCGTCAACCGCGGCAAGAAAGGCGCCGCCGTCATCAACGTGTCGCACTCCGCCAACTATGTGGACCTTCCCACCACGCTGCCTGCCGGCACCTACCGCGACGTGGCCCACGGCAAGGAGTTCAAGGTGAAGAACGGCCGACTGAAAGGCGCCCTCGCCCCCTACGCCAGCTACATCCTGATGAAGTAAACCCCGGACCTCCTCCCGACACGATACAGACTCGCCCCGACGACCACCGTCCCGGCGAGTTTTCTTGTGCCCGCAACCGTAACATATCCGCCAACTATGCTTAAAAATAGTGTTAAACAGCATGGTGTCAATAAAACACAGTACTATCTCCATGTCAATGCGTTACGCTTTTTTAATGTATAAAACTTCCAATAATTCTGGATATTCGTTTTCATTATTCAAGAACAAAAGTTAATTTTGCCATGTTTTTAAAGAGATTCCAAACATAAACCGGAAGTTCGAGAGTCATCGAATATCGCGATATGCGAAAGAAATAGAGCACATTGCGTGAAGACCCTCCCGCGGTCACAGACAGCGACTTCCACAAAGAGAAAAAGTTATGTTGAATTTTATCAAAAGAGCCATCGAGCGCTACTGCGTAGGCTGTTCGCACGTTTACGAGCATCCCTTCGCATGACACAAAAGCACGAGAATTATCAACATCCAAGAACCATCCGACCCACCTCCGGGCCGGATTAATTTTGCCCCAAACCCTGCCGCAAAGCGCACTAAAAAAAGCCCCTGCGGAGGCTGGTGCGCTCCATAAGGGCTATGTAGGTTTTAATGGCGGCTTTATCAGGATTAATCTCGATGAATCCCGAGGAGCAAGAGAAACCCGGTTATGCTCCGGCTGCAGAGAGTGGGCTTCGCCGGGATTACGCAGGTTGGAACCTGCGCTCCATATTCGCGGCGCTTTGGCACGGCTATTTGTGTCAAGCTTTTTACGGCCTCCGGCTTAGCGGATGAAGAGCATTTCTCGGTATTTGGGCAGCGGCCACATCTCGTTGTCCACCATCAGCTCGAGCTTGTCTATATGGTAGCGGATTTCCTCCATCTCGGGCACTACGGTGTCGTGGTAGGCGATGGCTTTCCCGCGCTGCTCCCCGATGCGGTTGGCCACCTTGCGGGCTGCGGTCATCCTCTCCACGCCTGACTTTATGGCCGCCACGTGGTCAGAGAGTTCCTCTATGCTGTTGAGGTCCTGGTATGCTATTACGGCGGCCTTGTCGCTGTCGAAGAGGCCGTTGATTTTCTGCACATTGTCGAGAAGCATATTCTGGTAACGGATGGCCACCGGGAGGATATGGTTCACCGCCAGGTCGCCGAGCACGCGGCTCTCTATCTGCACTTTCTTAGTGTACATTTCCCACTTCACCTCGTTGCGGGCCAGTAGCTCCGTAGGTGAGAGGACACCTTCACGTGTGAACATTTCCTGCGACCGGGGCGCGAGGTATGCGTCATACATCAGCGGCACGGAGGCTTCGGTGTCGAGTCCGCGGCGTGCGGCTTCCTCTTTCCACTCGTCGCTGTATCCGTTACCGTCGAAGTGGATGTCGCGGCATTGCGCTATTAGGCGGCGCAGTTCGGACATTATGGCGTCGTCGCGCGTGGCGCCCTCTTCCATGCGCTTCTCCACGGCATCGGCCAGCTCGTCGAGGGCTTCGGCCACGGCGGAGTTTATCACTATCATGGCGGCGGCGGAATTGGCCGACGACCCTACGGCGCGGAACTCGAAGCGGTTGCCGGTAAAGGCGAAGGGGGACGTGCGGTTGCGGTCGGTATTGTCGAGCGAGAGTTGCGGTATCTGCGCCACGTCAAGGTTCACCTTCTGCTTTCCGGCCATGGTGGCGAGCACTTCGGTGTTACCCTTTTCTATGTCGTCGAGAATTTTGCTGAGTTCGCGACCGAGGAACATCGAGACGATGGCCGGGGGCGCCTCGTTGGCGCCCAGGCGGTGGGCGTTGGTAGCCGAGGCTATGGAGGCTTTCACCAGCGCGTTGTGGCGGTGCACGGCGCTCATCACGGCCACGGTGAAGGTCAGGAACCTCAGGTTCCCCTCGGCGGTCTTTGCCGGGGAGAAGAGCATGGTGCCGGTGTCGGTCCCCAGGCTCCAGTTGTTATGCTTGCCCGAGCCGTTGATTCCGTTGAAGGGTTTCTCGTGGAGCAGCACTCGGAAGTTGTGGCGGCGCGCCACCTTGTCCATCAGAGACATGAGCAGCAGGTTGTGGTCATTGGCGAAGTTGGTCTCCTCGAACACGGGAGCCAGCTCGAACTGGTTGGGAGCCACCTCGTTATGTCGCGTCTTGGCGGGGATACCGAGTCGGTGGCATTCCAGCTCAAGGTCGAGCATGAAGGCCTCCACGCGGCCTGGTATCGCCCCGAAATAGTGGTCTTCGAGCTGCTGGTTCTTGGCGCTCTCGTGCCCCATGAGTGTGCGTCCGGTGAGCATCAGGTCGGGGCGTGCCATGTACAGCGCTTCGTCCACGAGGAAGTATTCCTGCTCCCAGCCCAGATAGCTTATAACGTGCTTCACCTCAGGGTCGAAGAGATGTGCCACGCGCGTTCCGGCACGGTCCACGCTGTTGAGGGCTCGCAGCAGCGGCGTCTTGTAGTCAAGGCTCTCCCCGGTGTAGGAGATGAAGACGGTGGGGATACAGAGCGTGCCGTCAAGGATGAAGGCCGGCGAGGAGATGTCCCACGCCGAATAGCCGCGGGCCTCGAAGGTGTTGCGTATGCCGCCGTTGGGGAACGACGAGGCGTCGGGCTCCTGCTGCACCAGCACCTTGCCGGAGAAGCGTTCAACGACACCACCTTTGCCGTCGTGCTCTATGAAGGCGTCATGCTTCTCGGCGGTGCCTCCTGTCAGGGGGTGGAACCAGTGGGTGTAATGGCGGGCGCCGTTCTCTATGGCCCAGCGTTTCATCCCCTCGGCCACGGCGTCGGCCGTCTGCCGCGAGATGGGGCGCTTGTTGTCGATGGCCTCTATCAGCGTGTTGAACACCTCGCCCGGGAGGTATTCGAACATCTTGCGACGGTCGAACACCATTTCGCCGTAATACTTTTCGGGGCGATCGGCGGGCATCTCTACTTTTACAGGCTTGTGGGAGTTGGCCTCCTCGATGCTTTTGAATCTCAATGTAGACATAATTCTGTAATATGGAAGTTTCTGAGTTATTTAAGAGTTTTAGCTATGCGTTCTGCCGCGCGTGCCGTGGCTTCGTGGGTATTGAATGCGGTGAAGCGTATGTACCCCTCGCCGCAGCGGCCGAAACCCGACCCGGGGGTGCAGGTGACTCTGGCACGGCGCAGGAGCAGCTCGAAGCATTGCCACGAGGTCAGTTCGCCCGGTGCCTTCACCCACAGGTAAGGGGAAGCCACACCGCCGCAGAAGCGGATTCCGGCGCCCGTGAGTGCTTCGGAGAGGGTGCGGCAGTTCTGCCGGTAATAGTCCACGTCGGCCTGTATCTCGGCACGGCCGCGGACGCTGTACAGGGCGCGGGCGGCGCATTGCGCTATGTAGGAGGCACCGTTGAACTTGGTGCACTGCCGGCGGTTCCACAACTGGTTGAGCGAGCAGGGTTCCCCGCCGGGGTAAGTGGCACGGAGTTCCTTGGGAACCACCGTGTAGCCGCAACGCAGCCCCGTGAAGCCCGCCGTCTTGGAAAAGCTGCGCACCTCGATGGCTACCTCACGGGCGCCCTCCACTTCGTAGATGGAACGCACGTAGCGGTCGTCTGCAACGAAGATTTCGTAGGCCGAATCGTAGATGATAAGGCACCCTTCGCGGCGGGCGTAGTCCACCCATTCCTTAAGCTGTTCGCGCGTCACGGCGGCGCCTGTCGGGTTGTTCGGGAAACAGAGATAGATGATATCCGGTCGCTCCCGGGGGAGGCGCGGTATGAAGCCATCCTCCGCGTCGCAGTCAAGATAGATGATTCGGCTCCAGCGGTCGCCTTCGAGCGTTCCGGCACGCCCGGCTATCACGTTTGTGTCCACATATACGGGATACACCGGGTCGGTCACGGCCACCCGAGCATCGGCGGAAAAAAGGTCGGAGAGGTTGCCGAGGTCCGACTTTGCGCCATCGCTGATGAAGACTTCATCTTCGGAGACATCAAGTCCGCGCCGGCGGTAATCCCACTCCACGATGGTGTTCCGCAGGAAATCGTAACCCTGCTCCGGTCCGTAGCCTCGGAAAGTCTCTGAACGCGAAAGGTCATCGACGGCCTGATGCATCGCCTCGACGGCGGCCGGGCATATCGGACGCGTCACATCGCCGATGTCCATGCGTATGAGGTCGGCCAGCGGATTCTCTGACTTGAAAGCCGTTACGCGCCGTCCCACTTCCGAAAACAGGTACGACGCCGGCAAAATCCGGAAATTATCATTCACTCTGTTCATAATATCGCTTCTAAAATAAAAATTGCCTGTCGCAAGTAATTGCATGGCAGGCGTTTGTAATTATTCTTGTGGTGAGGGGGAGGGAATTTCCATTGTAGCGGGGGAGGCGGGGAGCAGGTATTTGCCATACGCCGTGATGGCTGCGGGACCGGTCATCATCACATGGCCGTCGGGCGCAATCCCGATGCTCAGCGTGCCACCGCGCAGCTCTATCTCCACGCTCCGGTCCGTAAGTCCGTTCATCACTGCCGCCACCGCCGTGGCACACGCTCCGGTGCCGCAGGCAAGGGTCTCCCCCGTGCCGCGTTCCCACACGCGCATCTCCAGCCGGCCGCGGTCCTTGACCCTCACGAACTCTATGTTCGCCTTCTCGGGGAAAGCGGGATGCCGTTCCAGAAGCGGGCCGTAATGCAACACATTTTCGTCGCTTAGGTCATCGGTAAAAATCACAGCGTGCGGATTGCCCATGCTCACGGCGGTGACGCGGAACTCGCGTCCGCCACACTCCAGCGGGAACTCCTTCATCACCGCGTCGCGACACACGGCGGGTACATTCTTGGCTTCCGTAACGGGCACGCCCATATCCACCGTCACGCTCTCCACGAGGCCGTCGGCATCGCGGTGCAGCGTAAGCACCTTCACACCGGCAAGCGTCGCGAGCGTAACCACCGGTTTGGAGGTAAGCCCGCTGTCGCAGACATACTTGCCTATGCAGCGTGTGGCATTGCCGCACATCTGCGCTTCCGAGCCGTCGTTGTTAAACATACGCATACGGAAATCGGTGTCCGTGCCGCGCCCGATGAGCACGAGTCCGTCGCCGCCGACGCCGAAGTGCCGGTCACTTATAGCACGCGCCAACCCGCTGACATCCTGCTCCATGAGAGGCGCATAGCGACCGGTGCAGTCAATGTACACATAGTCATTGCCCGCGCCGTGCATCTTGATAAAATCCAATTCCTTACAATTTACCTTAATCATTTTACCTTAATAAAGGAGCACGGCCACGCCGCGTCCAAAACCTTAAAATCGGTGAAGATTAGAGACTTACATATCACAGAAAGCGGCACCGTACCAACCGGCTGCCAACAATCAGCAGCAAAGTTACACAAAATTCCCCGAATCCGCAAATTTATTTCGCAGAAAACCGCTTATGGAACGGAGGCCGCTTGGAACGGAAACATTCCTGCCTCCGCCTAAAGCACCGCAAGAGCTAACACATCCCGCTACGCCGACTAAGAACAGACACTGCCGCTGAAAAGTGCCGACCGTCTTCCGCCAATCTGCCGACTCGCATCCATCGATAGGCACCATATACCCCTGACAATCAATATAATAGTCAATATACCCGAATATGGAGTGCGCTCTTCATATATCCCCTACTCTTCGGTGGGGTCGTTGTAGCGGCGCTTGGATTTGAAGGTGATTACCTGGCCGGTCTTCGAGAGCGCGTCGCGGTCCACTATGCTCTCTTGCGGAAACTTGGCGGTTATCCCGGGGCGCAACCAGCTGTTGTTCCACAGCGTGACGGGCTTCCCGGCTACCACACGGCATAGCGGCATGTCGTAGACGTCGCCCGCCGACCAGTCGTCGGTAGTGTGCGTGATGTTCTGCATCCATACTTGCAGGAACGCAGAGTTGTGGGTCCACTTCAGTTTCTCGTATATGAGGTGTATAATTTCTTTCTTCTTCCGCGATTCGGAGGGGCGCATCTGGCTGGCGACCTTCGGCGGCGGGTTGAACCTCATCGAGGGGTACGACGCCGACGGTGCGCCGCGTTTTCGCTGCTACGACAAATCGTCGGGGCTGGCCAGCAATATCTGCATGGCCCTGACCGAGGACCGGCAGGGCGACCTGTGGGTTTCGACGCACAACGCCGTGTCGCGGTTCGATCCCCGGCGCGGGATTTTCTCGAACTACTACCTCTACGACAACATGCGCAATGCGGTTTTCAGCGAGGCCACGGCGCTCACCTCGCCGCGGGGCGAGGTGCTCTTCGGCAGCGGACGCCAGCTCTACCGCTTCGATCCGGACGAGGTCCGCGCCGCGAAGATCGACTACGACCTGCGTTTCACGGGGCTTGACGTGCGCAACGTCCCCGTCGTCGCGGGGCGCCGCTCGCCGCTCTCGGAGTCGGTGACCGAGGCCGACCGCATCGTGCTGCCCTACAATTTCTCGAATTTCCGCATGGAGTTCGCGTCGCTGAATTTCGCCATCCAGCACGTGGTGGGGTACATGTACAAGCTCGAAGGCTACGACCAGGACTGGAACATCTCGGGAACGACCAACCGCGCGGCCTACTCCAACGTGCCGATCGGCGACTACAAGTTCCACGTCAAGGCGTTCGTCGGCAATGCCGATGCCGCCGACGAGGGGATCACGATCGGGGTCGAAGTGCTTCCCCCCCCCTGGCTCACCTGGTGGGCTAAAACCCTCTATGCGCTGCTGGCGCTGGCGGCGGCGGCCGTCGCCTGGCGCATTGCCAGCTCGGTCATCCGCATCCGCCGCGAAGCGAGCGTCGAGCAGAACATGACCGATCTCAAACTGCGTTTCTTCACCAACATCTCGCACGAACTGCGCACGCCGCTCACGCTCATATTGGGCGGCATCGAGGACGTGAAGAAACACGACAGCCTCACGCCGCGGGGCGAAAACAGCCTCACGCTGGCCCACCGCAACGCCAAGCGCATGCTGACGCTGATCAACCAGCTGCTCGACTTCCGCAAGATCGTCAAGAACAAGATGGAGCTGAAAATCTCGCGCGTGGACCTCGTGCCGCTGGTCGAGGACGCCCTCGACGATTTCCGCGAAATGGCCTCCGAGCGCCGGATCGAATTGCTGTTCACCCTCTCGCGCCGTTCGGTGCTGGTGTGGGTCGACATCGAACGTATGGAGAGCGTCGTCTATAACCTTTTGTCCAACGCGCTGAAATTCACGCCCAACGGCGGGCGAATTGAAGCGATACTTTCACTGCGCGAGGAGGAGGAGAGCGTGACGCTCACGGTCCGCGACACGGGCATCGGCATCCCGAAGGACAAGCAGGGGATGATCTTCGAGCGTTTCGCACAGGCTTCGCGCGCCGTGGACAGCAACATGAAGGGGTCGGGTATCGGACTTTCGCTCTGCCGCGACATCGTGACCCTGCACCACGGCGAAATCTCGGTCGACAGCCGTCCGGGCGAAGGCGCCTCTTTCACCGTGAAACTCAAACTCGGCAACGCCCATTTCGGCATGGAGCAGATCGACTTCTCGGGCGCCGGAGCGGGAGAGGGCAAACGCCGCGACGACTATATGGTCAGCGACTTCACGGCTGCCGACAGCCAGCGCCGCGTGGACGTTGCGCCGCCGAAGGATGCACAGAAAATCCTCCTGGTCGAGGATAACCGCGAATTGCGCATCTTTATGTACAACAGTCTGATAGACACCTATTACGTCGTCGAGGCCGACGACGGCGCCGAAGCCCTCGAAAAGATCCGCAGCGAGATGCCCGACATCATCGTCACCGACCTG
>ERZ780207.2677-NODE-2677-length-12394-cov-9.174974_pt1 | contig 12394 bp, 9 predicted proteins | sample MGYA00510977_ERZ780207 | MGnify/ENA primary metagenome ERZ780207 (study PRJEB29588, sample SAMEA2151383) | human gut metagenome | biome: human gut; feature: human-associated habitat; material: faeces | place: Denmark | collected 2008/2010 ... | reverse complement strand
GGCGGCGGCTGGGGGCAGGTCATGATGGCGCAGCCGCTCAAGAGCTGCCTCGACGCGGCGCTTGCCGATTCCAATGTACCCGCGCCGCGCCGCCGCGTGATCTACCTCTCCCCGCAGGGGCAGACGTTCACGCAGGCAAAGGCGCGCCAGCTCAAGGCCGACTATGACCAGCTCGTGCTCGTCTGCGGCCACTATGAGGGCGTGGATGAGCGCTTCATCGAGGCGTGCGTGGACGAGGAGCTGTCCATCGGCGACTTTGTGCTCACGGGCGGCGAGCTCGGCGCCATGGTCGTCACGGACTGTGTTTGCCGCATGGTGCCGGGCGTCCTGTCGGACACCGAGTGCTACACCGGCGAGAGCCATTGGGCCGGCCGGCTCGAGTACCCGCAGTACACCCGCCCCGAGACGTGGGAGGGCCGCACCGTGCCGGAGGTGCTGCGCGGCGGCAACCACGCGGAAATTGAAGCCTGGCGCACGCGCCAGAGTCTGGAGCGCACGCTCACAAAGCGGCCCGATCTCTTTCAGCAGACGCCGCCGACGCCGGACGAGCAGCGCCTGCTCGATAAGATCCGGCGCGACCGCAGCCGCCCGCAGCTTGTAGAGCCGCCCGTCTGCCGCCCGGCGGCGGAGGACGACCTCCCGGCCATCCTCGCCATCGTGCAGCAGGCGCGCAATTACCTGCGCCGCCACCGCGTTGACCAGTGGCAGGGCGCGTACCCGAACGAGGACACCTTCCGCGCCGACATCGCGGCCGGCGCGTGCCATGTGCTCACGTATCAGGGCGCTGTCGCCGCCGTGTTCACGCTCAGCCGCACGCCGGAGCCCGCCTATGACGCGCTCACGGACGGGCGCTGGCGCTCGGACCGTGACCATGCCGCCGTGCTGCACCGCAACGCCGTTGCAGCCGATTGGCGCGGCACGGGTATGGCCGACCACCTCATGCAGGCGGCGGAGCAGCTCGCGCGTGAGGGCGGCGCGCACGCCATCCGCGTCGACACGCACCGGCACAACGGCGCGCAGAAAAAGCTCCTCGAGCGCCACGGCTACCGCTTCTGCGGCAACATCCTGTGTGACGAGCCGGGGCACGATCCGCGCCGTCAGGCGTTTGAGAAGCTGCTGAAGTGAGGTGCGTATGGAGCTGACGAATCCTGCGGACATCCGCGCACTGCTCGCGCGGCATGATTTCCGCTTTTCCAAGTCCATGGGGCAGAATTTTCTGACAGCCGCATGGGTTCCGGCCGACATCGCCGACGCCTCCGGCGTGGACGAGCACACCGGCGTGCTCGAGGTCGGCCCCGGCATCGGCTGCCTGACCGAGCAGCTCGCGCAGCGCGCGGCCAAGGTCGTCTCGGTCGAGCTGGACGAGCGGCTGCGCCCCGTGCTGGCCGAGACGCTCGCCGCCTATCCGAACGTGGAGATCGTCTTTGGCGACGTGCTCGCGCTCGATCTGCGGCAGCTCGCGGCGGAGCACTTTCCGGGGCTGCGTCCGGTCGTGTGCGCAAACCTGCCGTATAATGTCACGACGCCGCTGATCACGGCGTTTCTCACCGCCGGATGCTTCGACACCGTCACGGTCATGATCCAGCGCGAGGCCGCACACCGGCTCTGCGCCCGGCCGGGAACGGCGGACTACGGTCTGCTGACCGTGCTGACCGCGTGGTATGCGGAGCTTGAGCTGCTGTTCGATGTGCCGCCGCACTGCTTCGTCCCCGCGCCGAAGGTCACGAGCACCGTCGTGCGGCTGCGTATGCGCAGCGCACCGCCCGCGGACGTGCAGGATGAAGCGCTGCTGTTCGCCGTCGTGCGCGCGGCGTTCAGCCAGCGCCGCAAGACGCTCATCAATGCGCTGGCGGCCGGTGTTCCCGGCTGCGACAAGGCGCGCGCCGCCGCGGCGGTCGCCGCTTGCGGCTTCGATGCGCGCGTGCGCGGCGAGATGCTCGATCCGGTGCAGTTTGCTGCGCTGAGCAATGCGCTGCGTGTCGAGCTGGGTTGACATAATAAGAAAAAATCAGGGCGTCCCATCGCGGGACGCCCTGATTTTTTCATGTATAATTTTCCACTTCGGTTTACATAACAAAATAGAGTAAGGCTTTCTCTGCATACCGCCGGCTGCGCGCGCATACTGTGGTAGCAAACGCAGCAGGAGGGGAGCGCCATGCCATATGAGGACAAAAAGGCCGTGCCGCAGCGCCGGCCGCACGCAGTCACGCTCGACGAGCGCAGCCATCTGACCGTTACGGGAGTGGACGAGGTCGTGCGCTTTGACGACACGGAGGTGTCCATGCGCACGTCGCGCGGGATGCTCACCGTGCACGGCGAGGGGCTGCGCGTCGGCCGGCTTGCGATCGACACGGGGGAGCTTGCGATCGACGGTGCGTTTGACGCGCTCGATTACACGGAGGAGACGGTGTCAGGCTCCGGCTTCTGGTCGCGCCTGTTCGGCGGATGAAGCTGTCGCTGCTCGGTCAGCTTGCGCAGCTCATGCTCGGGCTCGGGCTCGGCGCGGCGCTCGGGCTGGCGTTCGACGTGTTGCGCGTGCCGCGCCGCCATGCGCGCAGCGCGGTTTTCCGCGCGCTGCTCGACGGCGCGTTTTGCCTGCTTGCGCTCGGGAGCGTGTTTCTGCTTGGCATGACGGCCGGCGACGGGCAGGTGCGCCTGTTTTTGTTCGCGGCCATCGCCGCCGGCTGGACGTGCTACTTTCTCTGGCTCAGCGGGCACATTTTCCCGCCGCTGGAGCGATTTGGCCGCCTGTGCGCGCGAAAAATGCGCCAGATCACGGCTCCGGGAAGAAAATTCATAAAAAAAGTTCTGTTTTTTGCAAAAAAACACTTCCAATCTCGCCGCAGATGTTTTAGAATAGGCTGTATTACTGGACGCAGATACGATCCGGGGGGAGGTACTGCCGACCGTGAAATTCAAGAAGGCAAGCATATTTACCAAACTGGTCATCGCGGCGCTGATGGTGTACGCACTCATCAGTCTGGTCGTGGTGCATCAGCGCACAGCACAGCTTCAGGACCGCGCCGCGGCACTGCAGCAGCAGGTGTCCGAGATGACCCAGTCCAATGCCGAGCTGCAATATCAGATCGACCACAGCGACGACGATGACATGCGCGAATCGGTCGCGCGGGAAAAACTCGGTCTGGTCAAGCCCGGTGAGAAGATTTTTTACGACACGAGTGATTGAGCAAGGAGAAACGAACCGTATGCAGGTGGAAGTCGGAGCAGTTGTGGAAGGTACCGTTACCGGTATCACGAAGTTTGGCGCGTTTGTGAGTCTGCCGGACGGCAAGAGCGGTCTGGTGCACATATCCGAGATCGCCAACACCTACGTCAGCGATGTCAACGAATTTTTGAAGCTGGGCGACAAGGTGAAGGTGCGCGTGCTGGCCGTGACGCCGGACGGGAAGATCAACCTGTCCATCAAGAAGGCGGAGGAAGCGCCCGCCCGTCCGAACAACCGCCCGATGCACGGCGGCCGTCCGGGCGGCAGCCGCCCGAATAATAACGGCGGCGCACCGCGCGCTGCGCGCCCCAACCGTCCGGCTCAGCCGGCGGGGCAGGTCAGCGGCCCGAGCGGGGACGCCGCGTTCGAGGACCGGCTCAAGCAGTTCATGCAGGAGTCGGACAGCCGCATGGCCGGAAACCGTCTCTATAACGACCGTTCGCGCGGCCGCCGCCGCGGCGGAAACGGACGCGGTTAAATCCCGCGCCGGAGCGCTAATACATGAAATATGAAGGCTCCTCCGTATGCAGCAGACATACGGAGGAGCTTTCTTGCGCTTTGAACGCTTTAATTCCGAAGGCTTCGTCTTGCCTCACTGACGCCGGTGTAGTATGATCGTGTTCAGATCTGCGGTCACAGAGGCTGACCGTTTCCCATCTGTACCCGGGAGGCATGCATTGTGGAAGTTTATCTGAGTGAGCACATCGCGCCGTCGGCGTATGCAAGACTGGCGCGCCATTTTGAGATCGTGGACAATTTCGACCATCCCGAGCGGCTCGCCGCCATGGTCATCCGCCGCGCGGTCGTGCCGCGCGCGGTCATCGCGCACGCGCCGAATCTGAAGGTCATCGCCATGCACGGCGTCAGCCGCGACACGATTGACACCGCTGCTGCCGCCGAGTTCGGCGTGCCGGTGCCGAATGTGCCGGGCCTCGGCGCACCGGCTGTCGCGGAGCTGGCCGTGGCGGAGCTGCTGGCGCTCAACCGGCAGCTGAAATTTGTCAACAACGGCCTGTGCGCCGGACGCTTCGACCACTTCGGCGCGGAGGAATTCGTCTGCCACGAGATGACCGGCCGCACGCTTGGCCTTGTCGGCACGGGCAACATCGCCCACCGCGTGGCGGATATTCTGCGCGCGGCGTTCGATGTGCGCGTCCTGTGCTGGAATCCGCGCCGCACGGCCGCCGAATGCGCCGCGTGGGGCTATGAGCAGGTCGAAACCTTGCAGGAGCTCTTTCGCCGCTCCGACTTCGTGAACGTGAGCATCACGCTCTGCGATGCCACGCGCGACCTCATCAACGCGCCGGTGTTCGCCGCGGCGAATCCGGAGCTGCTGCTCGTCAACACCTCGCGCGGCGGCATCGTCAACGAGCACGATCTCTATATCGCCCTCACCACGGGGCAGATCCGTGCCGCGGCGAGCGACGTGTTCGTGCACGAGCCCCCGGCGTATGATGACCCGCTCATCCATCTGGATAACTTCATCGCCACGTTCCACATCGGCGGCAGCACGTATGAGTCGCTCGAGCGCGTGAGCAACCGCGCCGTGGACTACGTGTTCGAATATACCGGCGTGCCCGAGCAGAAGGAAGTCATAGGATCCTGACGGGGTCTCCCCGGTGTAAGGGCCGCGGCAGAAAGCCCCGGAGCATTTCTGCTCCGGGGCTGCTGCAAACCAGATCAGTCGATCGGCATGGTCAGAGAGTTTGCGATCTCCTGCACGATTTTCTGTGCTTCGTACTCCTTGCAGATGCCGAGAATTTTCGCAGTCAGTTCCAGAGCGCCATACAACATAGTCCGTTTACCCCTTTCGTCAGATTTCCACTGCCGCCGCACACATTCGGCGACACCGGATGGTTGATATTACCGGTTACAAGGCCACAATACCCGAAAAACAGGAAAAACGCAACGGACAAATAACGAAGAATGTAACGTTTAGCTGAAATTCGCAACCGTTTGTCATTTTTCCCGTACCACCGGCGGCTGCAGCCGTTTTCTGTGCGCTTCGATGCTGCGGGCTGCGTAGGGCACGCGGGAAGCATCCGTTTTTCCGACAAAAAAACCCCGAAGCCGAAGCTCCGGGGTTTTCCTATGTTCGCAAATTACATGGCGAGCCAGTTCGGCAGCGCATCGGAGATCGCATCAACGATCGCCTTCGCCTTGTCCTCACCGCACTTGCCGAGGATATCGGAAGCGATGCCAAGACCAGTCTGAATAAGACCCATGTTACTTTACCCCTTTCGTAAGATTTCCAACGCCGTCCCACACAATAGACGACATCGGATGGTTGGTATTGCCGGTTACAAGTGCATTATACGCAAGAAACGGCCAAAACTCAACGGACACATACCCACGATGTGTAACAAATTGATTGAATTTGTCATGAACTTTGATGTCAAATTGTTGTCAAATGCAATTACCGTTCTGCTGCTCGCTTTTTCGACTTCAATATGGATACCTGCGCGCTGGTTGCCGGGTTTCGCGGCCAAAATCGGCGTTATGGAAACCGTTTTTCCACATTGCCAACAGACTTTTCAACATAAATGCGGTGCAATTAACGATGTTATGTAAACAATCCGCCGTTTCCCATGGCCTTTCCCGGCTCTCCGCGGCGGCTCTGCCGGCCGGGCACACCTGTCTGCCGCAGCCGCACATTTTTGCCTGTCCGCGCCGTCCCGCACCGCGCGCTCCGCCCGCAGTGCGCTGTCTGCGCCGTCTGCCCGCGCTGCCCGCATCGCACCATCCTGCACCGTCCCGTTCCGCACCGCGCCGCCGTCCCGCACCATCCCGCACCGCGCGCAAAAAACCCCGGGAGCGTTCGCTCCCGGGGCGGGGTGCTATGGGGCGGCAGTACCGGCTCACGCGCCGATGAGCTGGCAGTAGCGCATGATGATGGTGGCCGTCTGCGCGCGCGTGGCGCTGCCATTCGGGTCGAGGTAGTCCGGGCCGTTGTCGTGCGCATTGCCCTTGATGAGGCCGTTGCCGACGGCCCAGGACATCGCGGCGTAGGCCCAGTTGGCCACACTGCCGGCATCGGGGAAGGTGCTGATCGGCGCGGCGTTCCCGGTGAATTCCGGCGCGTACTTGACCGTGTACCGGTACAGGAACGTGACCAGCTGCTGGCGCGTGATGGCGGCGTTGGGCGTGAACATAGTCGCGCTCGTGCCGGAAGTGACGTCGTTGTAGTACGCCCAGGCGACGGCGTTGTAGTACCACGCGCCGGGGGCGACATCGGTGAACGGCAGGTAGTAGTAGCTGTAGTCGGTCTGATTGCCGGAGCGGTTATAGAGGATCTTCACGATCTGTGCGCGCGTGCAGGCCGTGTCCGGCGAGAACGCGCCCGCGCCGACGCCGCTCATCAGCCTGTTGCGCACGCAGTAGTCGATGCCCTTGTGCGCCCAGTAGTCTGGCCCGGCCACATCGCGCAGGCCGTAGCTCGGGCAGCTCGGGCCGCCGGTGCAGGTGCTCGCGCCCGTGGCGGGAATGGCCTCCGTCCGGGTCTGGTCGCAGACGGTGCAGGTGAAGGTGCGCACGTCGGGCGTGGTCTCAGTCGGGGCGGTGGTCACGGTGCCGCCGTCCCACTTGTGGCCGGCCGCGTCGGTCAGGTTGCGCCGTTCGGTCGCGCCGCAGCCGCTGCAGGTGTAGAGGTCATAGCCGCCGTCCGTGCACGTCGGGGCGATGGTCTCGGTGAACCGGTAGTCGTGCGCGCCCGTGGCGGGAATGGCCTCCGTCCGGGTCTGGCCGCAGACGGTGCAGGTGAAGGTGCGCACGCCGGGCGTGGTCTCAGTCGGGGCGGTGGTCACAACGCCGTTGTCCCAGACGTGCGCGCCGGTGGGCGGGAGCTCTCTGGTCGAGACGACCTCGCCGCAGTTGGAGCAGATGGTGTCGACGCGGCCGGCCTCGCCGCAGGTGGCGGGCACGGTGCGCTCCGTCGTGCCGTAGTCGGTGTGCGTGCACACGCCCTTGTCGCTGACGGTGTAGCCCTGCCACTTGCCGTCGGCGTCGAGCGTCCAGTTCATGGCGGGGTTGTAGTGGATGGTGACGGTGGCTGGCTCAAAGCTGTGTGCCTCCGAGCTGCCCGGCTCGACCGCCGGGGCCGCGCCGTAGCAGCGCACGTCCTTCAGCGCGGTGCAGCCGGTGAAGGCGTTGTGGCCGACGTGCGTTACCGTGCCGGGCAGGTCGATGTCGGCCAGCGCGGTGCAGCCGCGGAAGCAGTCCTCGGGGATGGTGCTCACGCCCGCGGGGATGGTCACGTCCGTCAGCGCGGTGCAGCCGGTAAAGGCGGCCTTGTCAATGGTGGTCACCGTCTCGGGGATGGGCGCTGCGGTGAGCGCCTTGCAGCTTTCAAACGCGAGATCGCCGATGGCGGTCACCGTGCCGGCGTATTTGACGTTCAGCAGCTTCGTGCAGTCGGCAAAGCACTTGCCGGGCACGGCCGTGATGGCGGCGGGCAGAGTGGTGTTCGTGAGGCTGGCGCAGGAGTCGAACGCGCCGCGGCCGAGGCTCTGCAGCCCGTCGGGCAGCGTGACGGCGGTCAGCCCGTTGCCCGCGAGACCGAAGTCGCCGATCCCGGTCACGCCCTTGGGGATGGACATGCCCGTGAGCTTGGAGCACATGGCGATGCCGTAGCGGCCGATGCTCGTCACGCTGTCCGGCAGTGTGACCTGCGTGGCGGCCGGCAGGAAGAACAGCGCATAGTCGCTCACGTTCGTGACGCCGTCCTTGATGACGACCTTTTTCAGCTCGCCCTCCAGCTTGAAGTTGCCGAAGCTCGTGAGCATACCCAGCGCTTCATAGTTCCACCACGGGGCGAGGTTGCCGTTGGGAAAATCAAAGTCGGGCATGGCGCCGGTGCCGGAGATGGTCAGCGTCTTGCCGCTGAGCACGCCCGTGGAGACCTCCCAGTGCAGGCATTTGTTCACACCGAAGTCGCCCTCTGTGGCTGCGGTCGTAAAGCTGCTGAGAATGGCATCCGTGTTCAGATCCGGAATCTCAAACTCCTCCTTGAGCTGCTCGATCTTCTCCTTGATGAGCTTCTCGGCGATCTCCTTTTTCAGATCGTCGAGTCTGCTTGCCGATGCGTTCACGGTCAGGCCGGAGAACAGCCCCACGACCAGAACGAGACACAGCGCCAGCGAGAGCACGCGCTTTTTCATCCTTTGTCCTCCTTTGTTGTGATGTATGTGTACAACCGTAATACCTATCTGTCGAAAATATACCATATGCCTGGGAAAGCGTGCAATGGGGATCGCCGAAAAAACGTTTTGAGTGTTACATTTTGTTGCATTTGTGTAAACAAAATGTGCATTTTTTCGCGCCCATGCGCGCACGACCCGTTGCAAAAGCGGGGCGCGTCCTGTATACTGGCCGTGTAGACATTGTTACCGGAGTGTCCATTTCGGAGGGAGGAACCATATGAAAAAACGAGTGTTGTCGCTGCTGCTGTGCTTTGTGCTCGCGGCCGGACTGCTGAGCGTGTGCGCCCCGCCGGCGCAGGCGGGCACGATCGCGGGCGTGGTTGAGCAGTTTCTCAACCAGCCGGATCAGATCAAAAAGCTCTTCGGCAAAGAAGTCGCCCATGGCGATTGCGGCCCCGCCGAGAACGAGGCCAGCGTACATTATAAGATTTACGAGGTCACGAACCCCACCGTCGTGCAGGACAACCCCCTCCTGCAGCAGATCTGGCAGGAGCATGACTACCGCGAGGACGCGCAGTATTACGGCGTGTACATCTTCGGCGACGGCCCGATGGCGGACTATGGGGTCACGGGTCAGAAAGCCCCCTGGTTGCGTGATGTCGATGGCGTAGATTTAGATGCCGGGGAAACCATCGGCGAGGACTATCTCGTCCTGGCCTACATCGCCGGTGCGACGGATGAGGAGTGGGACGGCCGCACGGAGCACTACACCGGTGTGCCGAACGTCGGCGACCGCGCCTTCAAGGACTGCAACTATCTCACCTGCGTCTACCTGAACGACGACATGACCACCATCGGCGACAGTGCGTTTTATAAGGATGAGTACCTCTCGGCCATCAACATGCCGCGCAAGCTCGAGCTCATCGACAAGTGCGCCTTCTACGGCTGCGACACGCTCACCTTCGTGCGCGCGCGTGCCTGCAGCCGCCTCAAGCGCATCGAGGAGCGTGCGTTTTACAGCTGCACCACGTTGGCCGAACTGCGCCTGCCGGACTGCCTGACGTATATCGGCCCGTGGGCCTTCGCGTGGGACCGCATCCTCGGTCAGGAGGACACGACGCTCGGCCTGCCGTCGAGCCTGCAGACGATCAGCACGGGTGCGTTCGCGTTCGTCAACCACCACAAGAACCTCAACATTCCGGCCAATGTCACGAGCATCGGTGACTTTGCGTTCATGTGCGATTACTACATGAACAACCTCACCTTCAGTCCCGGTGACAAGAAGCTCACCATCGGTAAGGCGGCCTTCTTCGGCGACAACCACATGAAGTCCGTCGACCTCTCCAACCGCGTCGCGCAGATCGACCGCTGCGCCTTTGCCGGCTGCGAGCTGCTCGAGGAGGCTTACTTCGGCGACAAGATCGACACAATCGAGGGCCGCGCCTTCACCAGTGTGGACGCCGCGCTGCAGCTCGCCATCAAGGCTGCCCTCAACAGGATTCTCGACCCGGACAATCCGGATGGGAACGAAGAGCACGCGGATGATATTGCTGCGGGCCTGACCCAGATCGCAAAGGTCACGCAGCTCAAGCGCGCCATCTTCAAAATCGACCCCGCCAAGACCATCACCGGCGCGGCGGACACCAACAGCTCCTTCCCGCGCGACTGCGTGGTCTATTACACGCAGGGCAGCTACGCCTGGGCCGCCGAGCTCAAGGACGACGGCACGTGGCAGGGCTACAAGACCGGTCTCTGGCACGGCGACCACATCGCCCAGTTCGCCGACACGGTCGTCGACCCCACCTGCACCAAGCAGGGCTACACGCACCACGCCTGCACGGTGAAGGGCTGCACCTATGCCCCTGTGGACGACACCTATGTCGCCGCCACCGACCACACCTGGGTGACGCAGACCTACCCGGCCTCCTGCACCGAGCAGGGCACGGTGTTTTACAAGTGCTCGGCCTGCGGCGCGACCCGCACCGAGAAGATCGCCGCGCTCGGCCATGACCTGAGCCGCTGCGACCTGTTCCCGGCCACCTGCACGAAGCCCGGCCGCGTCGTCGGCACGTGCGCGCGCTGCGGCGTGCAGATCGACGAGGTCATCCCCGCCAAGGGCCATGACTACAGCTATGCCGACGTGCGCACGGAGCCGACCTGCACCGAGTCCGGCCACTACAAGGGCACCTGCCCGACCTGCGGCAAGGACTATGACGATGTCATCCCCGCCCTCGACCACGACTGGGGCGAGTGGGTCATCACGCAGGAGCCGACGTACACGACCACCGGCTACCGCTATCACATCTGCGCGCGCTGCAACACGCGCGTGGGCGAGGACATCCCGAAGCTGCGGGACCATACCTGGGATTCCGGCATCGTGACCACGAAACCGGACTGCATTCATGCTGGTGTCCGCACCTATACTTGCACGGACTGCGGCGCGACGAAGACGGAGACAATCCCTGCAACGGGTGAGCATACGTTTGTTGCCAAGGAGATTCCGGCCACTTGCACGACGGGCGGTTATATCCTGTGCACATGTAGTGTCTGCGGCACGACACAGCGATATGACGCTTCAGAACCGCTGGGACACAAATGGAACAGCGGGCAAGTGACAACGAAGCCGACAGAAGATATGGCAGGTGTCCGCACCTATACCTGTACTGTGTGCGGGGATACCAAAACGGAGACGATTCCGGCGACCGGTGTGCATGAGCATACTTGGCAGCTGACAAAGCGTGCTCCTGCAACTTGCACGGAAGATGGTTATGACCTGTATACATGTGCAAAATGCGGAGCTGTAGAACACCGCAATGAAGTGGCGGCGTTTGGCCATAAGATGAATGCAGGAGAGGTCGTTATTAAGCCGACTGCAACAACATCCGGGGTTCGAGTTTATACTTGTTCCGTCTGTGGAGAGACAAAGGCAGAAACCATTCCTGCTACCGGTTTGCCGTCTGTCTGCCCCGGCGGGCCGACCTGCCCGGGCTACGCCTTCCGCGATATGCCCGCGCCGGACAACTGGACGCACGCGGGGCTGGATTACTGCATCTACAGCGGCTATATCAACGGCCTTTCGGCCACGACTGTCGACCCGAGCGGCACGTGCACGCGCGCACAGCTCGTGTGCATCCTCTACCGCATCCAGGGCGAGCCGAAGGTCGTCGAGGACTATGAGCTCGACAAGCTCCGCGCTCCGTTTGACGATGTGCCGCGCGGCCAGTGGTATACCAACGCCATCTGGTGGGCGAAGCTCACGGGCATCGTCAACGGCACGAGCGCCACGACGTTTGACCCCAGCGGCCAGATCACGCGCGAGCAGCTCGCCGCCATCCTGTACCGGTACACGGCCAAGTACGCGCCGGACGCCACTGGCAACGCCGCCTCGCTCGCTGACTACCCCGACGCCGGCAGCGTGTCGGCCTATGCCCGCGACGCGATGGCCTGGGCCGTCGGCAACGGCCTTATCGGCGGCATTCCGCACGGCAAGACGGACTATCTCGAACCCGGCGGCAGCGCCACGCGCGCGCAGGTCGCAACCATCCTCATGCGCTATATGCAGGCCACGGCCTGAGCGCAGACACAGCACGCAAAAGTCCCGGAAGCGTTTTCGCTTCCGGGACTTCTTTCCTTCGCACGGTTTACATAACTATTTTTCGGTGAAAGGCACGACAGCGACTGATTGCAGCGAAACCGGCGCTAAGTTTACATAACGCTTAACCCTTCCGCCCGCGCAGCATGGCCGCGATCGTCACGGCGCTGTAGCCGCTCTGCTCCCAGAGGTCGTTGGGTACGGTGCCGCCGTTGCGCAGGATGAGCGTGATCTGCCGCCGCGCCTCACTGCGCGCGGCCTTGTCCGCCGCTTCCTGCGCGGCCTTTTCCTCCTTGGCCTTCTTGTCGGCGGCGGCCTTGCGGTCGGCCGCGTCTTTGGCCTGCTGCTGCAGCTTGCTGTCCGCGCGGTCGTAGTCCGCGCCGTCCATGTCGAGCAGCGCGGCGATCTGCGCCTTCGTCACGCTGTCGCGGCTGTCGG
>ERZ780207.2676-NODE-2676-length-12399-cov-3.979990_pt1 | contig 12399 bp, 16 predicted proteins | sample MGYA00510977_ERZ780207 | MGnify/ENA primary metagenome ERZ780207 (study PRJEB29588, sample SAMEA2151383) | human gut metagenome | biome: human gut; feature: human-associated habitat; material: faeces | place: Denmark | collected 2008/2010 ... | reverse complement strand
CGGCATGAATGAGTAATCCGTCCGCGACATTCTGACGCGCCATGCAAAGCCGGTCCTTATGAGTATCATCAAGGGCGAAATCTTCGAGGAAGGAGACCTTGCCTATGATTTTTGAGAGCAGTATGCAGCTCTGGATTACGCACAACGGAGAGCGCGAGAAACTGCGCTTTCCTGTTCTGCCGACGAAGTTCGACGTCACTCACGGGACGAAGGACACGAGCGTCACCATCAGTGGCCTCGGCGAAATCCTCGTTTTGCAGGACCGGGCGGCCGTGGAGGTATCGTGGGACAGCTTTTTTCCGGCCGCGTATTTTCCGGGCATCCAGACGCCATTTATGCTGTCGTCACCGGATGCGATGATGCAGCGGCTTTTCGAGTGGAAAATCAGCGCGAAGCCGGTGCACCTCATCCTGACCGGAACGCGCGTAAACTTCTACGCGGCTATCCAGAGCTTGCAGCCTTACAGAAAAGGCGGCGACCCCGGGAGCATCTACTACAAAATCAAGCTCAAGGAGTACAGAGAGGTCAGAATCCGGCAGGTCAAAGTCAGCTCGACCGGAACTGCGACCGTCTCCGGCGGCTCCACCCGGACAGACAACCGAGTGCAGGCGAAAACCTACACGGTCAAGCCCGGAGACTGCCTCTACAACATCTCGAAATCGACCCTCGGCGACGGAGGCCGGTACAAAGAAATCTATTCCCTGAACAAGGATAAGCTCAAAAACCCGAATTTGATTTATCCCGGACAGGTGTTGCAGCTCCCGTGAGGTGAGGCAATGAGCAAGATTACATTCCTCGTCACAAAAGGCGAGACCACCTACGACATGAGCGAGCTGGTGGAGTGCGCGACATGGAGCGGCCGAAAGGGCTCCCCGGCGCGCACTCTTTCCGTATCGCTTATCGACGATGACGGCTGGAAACACGCCCGTTCCGGCATTGATGTCACCAAGGGAAACCACTGTGTTTTTTATTGGGAGGGCGCAGAGCTGTTTCGCGGCATCATCATGCAGCAGAGGCAGAGCACGAAAAAGACCATGACCATCAAGGCCTACGACGTGGGTATCTACCTGTCGAACAACAAAGACAGCTTTTGCTACAAGCGGAAAAAGGCGTCCGAAATCTTCAAGGACTGCTGCGACCGATTCCAGATTCCGTACAAGGACGTGGCCGACACTGGCTACGTCATCTCGGAGCTGCCAAAGGCCAAAACGACAGCCTGCGATGTTATTCTGGACGCCTTGAGCCTCACGTTTAAGGCCACCGGCATCAGGCATTATGTGACGTCAGCCGACGGGAAACTGAGCTTGATAAAGCGGAAAGACAGCATCCTGCAATGGGTGGTGGAAACCGGCCGGAACCTTATAAGCTACGACTACACTTGCAGCATCGAGAAGGTGAAAACCCGCATAAAGCTGCTGTCTAAGGAGGACAAAGTGCTCGCCGAAAAGGCGGACACGGAGCTCGAAAAGACCATCGGCATCATGCAGGACATTTCCACGCCCGACAGCAACACCGAGGAGGCGAACCTCACGGACATGGCTGAATCCATGCTCGCAGAGCAGAAGCTCCCCAGCAAAACGCTGACAATCGAGGGCCTCGGGCAGGCAAACGTCATTTCTGGCGTCGGCCTGTGCATCATCATCAGGCCGCTCGGCATCTCGAACAGCTACTATGTAGACGAGGATACCCACACATTCAAGGGCAACTACCATTCGATGCGCCTTACCTTGAACATGGCAACAGACACCGAGCGGAGCGCAAAGGCGAGCGATGAAAAGAGCTCGACCTCGCACTCCGTCGGCGATAAGGTCCAATTTTCGGGTGGTCCCCAGTACGTTGCGTCCACCGCGACGTCTCCGACCAACAGCCCGAAAGCGGGACCGGCGAAAATCACCGCCATCGCCAAGAGCAAGAACGCAAAACACCCGTACCACATCATCCACACGGACAAACAGAGCACCGTCTATGGATGGGTGGACGCCAGTCAAATCGGATAGGAGGAGCTGCACATGAACCCGGATGAAGCGACGAGCCTAAAGCAGCTCTTTCTCTCCATGCTGCCGAAAGACGGCGGCATCGTTGTCGGCACGGTCACGAAAGAGAGCCCGCTCACCATCCAGATAGAGAACGACGAAAAGCTCGAAATCTCTGGCAGCGCGCTCCTCGTCCCCCGGAACCTGACCGACTATCAAGTGAAAGTAGACATCGCCCTCGCGGACGGCAAAATCGACAGCAACACCCATGTGGGAGGCGCGCACGGCCACAAGTTCCAGTTGTTCGATTCCAGAGGCGGAGGGGTGACCGGCCTCGTCGGCTGCCCGCTTGAGGGCGATAAGGACAAGCCCGTGGGAGACTATCACAAGGTCGAGAGCAGCAAGGAGAGTGCGCACATCCACTCGCTGAAAACCTTTTCCATCGAGAGCGGTCTGCTGACCGTTTACAATGCGCTCAAGACGGGCGAATCTGTCTACCTTCTCCGCTTCAACGACGGTAAGAGCTACTACGCTCTTGAGAGGGCTATCGTATGAGCAGAGTATTTGTTCCCATTCCTATTTCCGGCATCGAGGAGGAGAAAGAGCAGCCGTCGCTCACCTACAAGCTCGACCTCGATACCGGGCGCATCGTCGGAAAGGTTGACGGCCTCGAAGCCGTCAACCAGTTTATTTTGAAAGCACTCCTCACTCCGCGTTTCCACTGCCTCGTCTACGACAACCAGTACGGCAGCGAAATCAAGGACACTGTCACGGACGAGAACGCGACAGAGGAGCTCATCAGGGCGGAAATCCCGAGACTTGTGGAGGATGCACTCCTCTGCGACGGCCGGATTCTTAAAGTCTATGACTTTGAGTTTGAGTTCAACGAGGATTCCTGCAACGTCCACTTCACGGCGGACACTATTTACGGGACCACAGAGGTCGAGGAGGTGATATAGAGTGTTTGAAGCCCAGACCTACGACAAGGTTTTGGAGGAGATTTTGAGCCGCGCGCCGGACGGAATCGACCTCCGGCAGGGCAGCATCTTCTACGATGCTGTCGCAGGCATCGCTTTCAAAATCGCCAAATACTATGCAGACCTCGAACAGGTGTTCGAGATGGTGTTTCTGGTGACGGCGACCGGCGATTACCTGACGCTCAAGGCGGAGGAATACGCCGTTTACCGGCAGGCAGCCGCGACGGCAAAGTACCGCATCAAGTACGACGGGGAACTCCCGGAGCTCGGGACGCGCTTCTTCTGCAGCGGCCAGTATTTTGTGCTGGCGCAGGATGACGCCCTCGGCATCTACATCGAGGCGGAGAAAGCCGGAACGGAGGCGAACGACATTCCGGCCGGAACCTCTGTTGTGCCGACCGACACGCAGCGGAGCCTCACGGCCTGCTCCATCGTCGAGGAGCTCGAACCGGGCGCAGACGACGAGGACGACGAGAGCCTCCGAAAGCGTGTACAGGAGAAAATCGCTGGACCGGCAGAAAATGGAAACCAGCAGCATTACAAAACGTGGTGCGAGAGCATCTCCGGCGTCGGCCGTGCGCGCATAGTTCCCCTTTGGGCGGGAGAGAACACGGTCAAAGGCATTCTCATTGACACGGAGGGCGGCCCGGCGTCTGAGGCTGTTGTGCAGCGCGTACAGGAGTACATCGACCCGGGCGGGACCGGCCTTGGTGAGGGACAGGCCAACATCGGCGCGCACTTCACCGCGACATCCGCCACGGCGAAAAGGGTCAACATCTCTTTCTCCGTGACACTTGCAAAGGGAGGAGACCTCGCCAGCGTCAGGAGCGCAGCGCAGACGGCCCTCAAAGCTCAAATCAAGAGCATCAACCTCACCACGGACGACAGCGAAACGCCCACCCTGCGCATCAGCACGGTCGGCAACACGATTTACAGCCTCTTGGGAGTGCTGGACTACGCAAACCTCCGTTTCAACGGCCAGACGGCAAACGTCGAGGCCGGAAAAGAGGAGGTATTTGTTTTGGGGGAGGTGACAGTAAGTGAAACCAACCCTGTATCCTAACGGATTCCCCAGCGCATACGAGGAGCTGAAAACATTCTACCCGGTGTTCTACCGGGATGTTTTCGAGATGGACGCTATCTGGCGCGCAGCCGGAGGCGGGCTGGACGAAATCGAGGACGGCGTGGACGCTGTTGTCAACAACAACTTCGTATCCCTGATGGACACGGATACGCTGGCGCAGATGGAAACCTTCCTCGGTATCCCTCTGAACCAGAAGCGCACCCTCGAGGCGCGGCGCAAGCTCGTCGCCTTGTACTTCATCGGCGGCAACCACATCGGCTCTCAGGAGATAAAAGATATTGTTTTTGGATATACCGGAGCCTCGTCCTCTGTTGAATTCAAAAATAGCAGAATTTATGTGAAGCTCTTCCCAAATGATAACTCCACATTCTTATCGAGCGACGTCATGGAATGCTTGAAGCGCAAGATTCCGGCTCATCTTTCGCTTTCGCTTGTTCTTGCATATATTCCGGATTTACAGCCAGCCTACGTCGCCGCCGCACCCTGCGGAATGGCTGCCTTTTGCACCGTTCGGCTGCCCGGAAGCATCAAACCCCGCGCCGTCACGGCTCGTGGCTATGTTGCCGGTGCTATGAGCGCAGCGCGGATGCAGACGACCGTTGAACTGCCCGGAGCCATCCACCCGAAAAACATCACCGCGCAGGCATACGCCACCGGCGGGCTTGCGCACACGCACGAAACCGTAACCATCAAGATTGGAGGACAGACAACATGAGCTGGGAAAAATCCAGTTATACAACTGCCGGTGCCGCGCTCCTGTCGGAATCCCTCTCCGGCGGCGCGCTCACCATCACCCGCGCCGTGAGCGGCACCGGCATCGTTGAAACCGACTTGTCGGCAGAAACGACCGTCAGCGGCGAAACGCACGAACTGACCATCCTTGCGATTGACACCGTAAAGGACGGAGAGGAAACGGCCCGGAAAGTCAGCATCCAGATTACCGGAGCAGAAAGCACTTACATCATGCACCAGATCGGCGTATATGGCCGCCTGAATGATGATGCCGAAGTGCTGCTGTTCATCATGCAGGATGAACGTGGAATCGAAGTCCCTGCATCCAGCGTGAACGCTGATTTTGAAATTGAGATTGCTGCCCTTATTGCAATCTCGAACAAAGCAAAAATCGAAATTGCCCTCAGCCCGCAGATGCAGGCTTTGATGAAGCTGGTCAAGGCCGAAATTGAGAAGCACAACGCCGCCGCTGATGCCCATGCAGCGACCATCACGGCAGCGGTCAGCGCAGCCGTGAAGAACCTGTCTGAATCCGGGGAAATCCTGAACGAAGAACAGGTAAAGGCTCTTATCAAGGAGCAGGTGGACGGCGGCACAGGCGGCGGCTACTATGGCTCCTACGAACTCACCCTTGCGGCTGACGGGTGGAAGCCCGCCCGCAGCGAGGATGATTACGAAAACGCTGGCGGTATGGATTACTACCAGTGCATTTATGACGCAGAACTGTCGGACAGCACCAGCGAGCTTGTACCCGTTGGCGTTGTATCTCCTGGCAGCTTCTATACTACGACCAAAGCGGGCGTCCTGAACGGGTGCGAAACGCATGATGGTTTCATCAGATTTTTCGCTCAGCGCATCCCGGAAGCAGATATTCAGGCGACCGTAACCCTGTTCGGGAAAGGAGGTGGTTCGGGTGAAACCGGTAGCGTAAGCATCGGTCAGGGCTTGAAGCGCGACGCAAGCGGCGCTATTGCCGTCCGCATCGGCGAAGGCCTTGACTTCGACAGCGCAAACGCGCTGACTGTCCGCAAAGAAACCGTTATGACGAGTGAAGACCTGCTCGACGAGGAAGAAACGCAGAAGGAAATCGTTGATATGCTGAAATAATTTTTAGGAGGACACTATTATGTCTAAGCAGATTTCTACCAAGACCACCATCCGCAACCTGACCGCTGAGATCAAGAAGACTTTCGTCAAGAAGGACGCCTTTACCCCTGTGCAGACCGCAGCCAACGCTGCTATCAAGTCTCTTGGCGTTGACGGCAACACCGTGAACTTCTACACCTCTACCGACAAGAGCGGCACTGCTGCTTTCTCCGTTGACTTCCCCTCTGAGCTGTTCCTCGACCAGACCAAGACCACCTTCGTGGCCAAGTTCAAGTTCGATGCTGCGACCTACCCCGGCGCTACCGACCCCAAGCTGGACGGCAAGCCCGTCATGGTGCTGGCCGTCAAGGGCGAGAATCCTGGCTCCTGCACCTACTCTTTCCTGAGCATGGCTGCGCTGGTGGATACCTACAAGGCTAAGGCCGTCGGCAAGGATGCTTCCACCACCGTTACCATCGCTGGCTATGAGGTGGATGTCAAGGTCAATGTTTCCGCTGCTGCGGGCAACGCTCTGACCCTGAAGGACGACGGTCTGTATGTTCCCACCCCTGAGGAAGTGGACATTTCCGGCAAGGCCGATAAGGTCACTGGTGCTACCACCGGCAACCTCGCTGCGCTGGATGGCGAGGGCAATCTGACCGACAGCGGCAAGAAGCCCGCAGACTTCGTGGGCGCCGAGGCTGGCAAGCGCCTGATGAGCGATGCCGAGGGCGAAAAGCTGGCCGGTGTCTCTGAGGGCGCAACCAAGACTGCCGCCAGCTCCACCAACGGCAATGTGAACATCGACGGCAAGGAAGTCGTCGTGTACGTTGAGCCGGAGAATGTTCTGCACGACGAGGACGTGGAGGACTTCTCCGCAGAGGAGATCGCCGCTCTGCTGGCTGACTAAGACATGAGGAGGTAAGCTCTATGGCAAAAGCGAAGATCAAAACGCTTTTGGGCACAGGGCTTGCCGCGCTTTGCAGCCACATCAAGCAGTGCAACACCGCACTCGGAGACCTTTCCGAAGCAACGGCAAACGGATTCGAGGAAACCGATGACATCCTGCACGAAAAGCAGGATGTCACGGCTGCGGTGTCTTTTACGATTCCGGTCGATGGCTGGGGCGAGGATGATTCCTCCCCCGGCTATTTTTATTGTGACATCCCCATTGCGGGCCTGTTGGCTACCGACATTGTGGATGTTACGGTACTGCCGGAATTTTACGATGTGGCGGGTGCGGTGGGCTTTATTGCGACCGAAAGCCTCGAAGGAAAGCTGCGGCTGAGGGCCGCCAAAGCTCCGACCGAGAAAATTTCTGCACAGTATCACATTACAAGCACCGTGAAATACACGGCTGCACAGGAAGGGGGAACCTAAATGGCATACGGTTCTTTTAACGCAGGCCCCGGCAAGGCGCCGGATGAAGATGTTGTCCGCACTAACCAGATCGGCGTACCGGGCGGCGTGGCAACGCTGGATGCGGATGGTAAGCTGTCTGAATCGCAGCGCCCGACGGTGGACGCATACACCAAGGTTCAGACCGACCAGAAAATCAGCTCTGCCGTCGATGCCCACAACTCCGCAGAGAATGCACACGGCGACATCCGTGCCAGTGTGGCAGCTATGAACGCCAGCATCAAGGCCATTGAGCTGAAGTTCGGCACGAACGTCACGAAAAACCCGTTTTCTGCCACGTTCGGCAGCCTTGACGGTCTGACCGTCACCGGCGTGTGGAACGCAGAACAGGCGAGGGTGGAGTTCTGATGGCTGAAACATTCAAGGTCGGCGCGAATGCGCGGGAGCTGTTGCGCTACACTCAGAGGGCAACCCGCATCGTCACCGATGACATCAGCCGGAGCGATGCCCGGAAGATCATCCAGAAAGTCGCAGCGCTCGAAGATGTGCGCGACATCCAGAAGGTGTGTGGCACTGCCGTCCATGCACTCGACACGCGGGACAGGGAGGGCTTTTCCAAAAGCACTTTCCGGCTGTACGGCGAGGGCATCCGGCTGACCGCCCGGCAAATCCTGCTGGATGCACACGCGGCGAACAACGTGAATTTCCAGACCGACTACGACAGGCGCGTTGAGAAGATCGGCGCGGTCGTGGACGGTTGCTCTCTACTGCTGGAATACCTGACCATCTGCACGGAGGAAGGTATCATCAGTGCGAAGAAAGCCGGTATCTGGACAAAGAAGGTCACGGACGTAAAATACCCGGCGATGAAGTGGCTCACGTCGGAACGCGGACGTGCCGAAAAACTCCGGGCAGAAGCGGAACGGAAACGGCTGACCGAACAGGCTGCCGCCCTGAAAGCCGTCCTTTACCCGGAACCGTAAACGCACAGCGGGCAACCGCTTTGCATAAAGGGTGCGGTTTGTTTGTCTGACGCTGCCATTTGGTGGCTGCGCTCTCCGAACACCAACAATAACAACAACGTCTGGAACGTCAACACCGATGGCTCCAACAACAACAGCAACTGGTACAACAACTCCTATGGCGTTCGCCCCGCTCTGATGGAACCGTGTGACGAGTAGGCATAAGCTGAAAGCAGTGCGCCCATCAAAGGAAACCGCATCCTGTCGCTTGCCGATGCAGGCAAGTGATAAATACATCCCGCTGAGGTGGGCCATCCCTGCCGGATGCAGCCCACTACCGTAACGCGAACCAGCGGAGGGTCATTTTGACATACGAAGAACTGTGCAGCTTTGAGGTACTTTACAAAGCCTACCTTGAAGCCCGGAAGGGAAAGCGCAGTAAAAGCAAAACAATCGAGTACGAGGCGCAGGCGCTGGCCTGCACGGAAAAGCTGTCCCGCAAGCTGGCTGTGCGTGATGTACGCCAGCCGGGCGGCGACATCCGGCAGCAGATATGCTATGTGCCGAGCAAGTTTGAGGTCTTTGCCGTCTATGAGCCGAAGCGCCGCATGGTACACGCCCCCGCATTTGTGGACAAGGTGGTGCTGCACGCTCTGGTCGATAACATCCTGTATGATGCCCTGACAAAGAGCTTTATCCGGGACAGCCACGCCAGCCAGACCGGAAAAGGCACAGACGACGGCCTGATGCGCCTGAAAACACACATGGTGGACTATTACCGCCGTGAGGGCCACGGCGCGGACGGCTGGGTGCTGAAAGGCGATGTGCGGCATTTCTTTGCCAGCATCGACCACCGGAAGTTAAAACGCAAGCTCAAGGCCGTGCTGGACAAGCGCGGCGTTGACCCGCGTGTCTATGAGCTGCTTTGCATCTACATCGACGTGATGGAAGATGGTCTGCCGCTGGGTTATCAGACCAGCCAGCTTTTCGCCCTCATGTTTTTGGATGAGTTCGACCACATCATCAAAGAAACGTACCGCATCAAATACTATGGCCGGTATATGGATGATTTTTACATCATCTGCCCGGACAAGCAGAAGTTGCAGTGCATCTTGAAGGATGCGCGGGCGCTCATGGACGAGTACGGTTTGGAGCTGAACCAGAAAACGGCTATCTTCCCACTGAGGAACGGCATTGATTTTCTGGGGTTCCATTCGTATCTGACTGAAACCGGCGCGGTCGTCCAAAAGCTGCGTCGGGACAGCGCCAAACGGATGAAAGCCAAAATCAGGCATTGGGAAAAGGCATACCCGGCGGGTGAGGTAACAAAGGAAGAGATCCTTTGTAGCTTCCTTGCATGGGATGCCCATGCTGCACACGGCGATACCTACGCCCTGCGCCGCCAGTACGCCGACCGTCTGGAAAAATTGCTCAACTGCACAATTTCCATCCACCGAAAAATCAACTCGAATAAACTCGCACGAGACAGGCGACGCGCCCGGCAATGCCGCTGCATCTACAAGAAGCAGCACAAAGCCTTGACCGCCGCTGTCTCGCAGAACACAAGACCCATTGGCGTTTTGCCGTGGGCCTGATTTTATAAGGAGGTAACAATGGCAAACGTAAAACTGGGCACGAAAGCCGTTGGCAGCATTGTCAAAATCAAAGTCAACGGCGCGTCCAAAGATTTTATTGTTGTGCAGCAGGGCAACCCGAACACCAGCACCTATGATTCGAGTTGCAATGGAACGTGGCTGCTGATGAAGGACATCTACACCACGTCCACGTTCGGCAACAATAACTCCTACAAGGATTCCAGCATCCACACATACCTGAACGGAACGTTCTACAACCTCATCGACAGCAACATCCGGGCGGCTATTAAGCAGGTGAAAATCCCGTACCAGAACGGCACTGGTTCCGGCGGCAGCCTTGCCACCGGCTCCAACGGCCTGAGCACCAAAGTGTTCCTGCTGTCTGGTTATGAGGTTGGTTGGACGACCAGCGACAACGGCTATTTCCCGAAGGACGGTGTGAGGCTGGCATACTTTGGCAACAGCTCCAGCGGTAACAGCAAGCGTATTGCATACAATGGCAGCTCCGCTGCCGTTTGGTGGCTGCGCTCTCCGTACACCAACTATAACAGCTACGTCTGGCTCGTCAGCACCGATGGCTCTTACAACTTCAGCTGGTACAACAACTCCTATGGCGTTCGCCCCGCTTTCATTCTTCCCTCTACACTCGTGGTCTCTGACGATGGCACGGTCAGTGTCAACACTGCACCTACCGTCAGCACGGACGGCGCAGCTCTGGGGCGGAAGAACGCGGCCTTTGCGTGGAAGTACACCGTCAGGGATTCCGACGGCGACACCTTGACCGTCACCGAAAAGCTGGACGGCAAGACCACCAAGACCCGCACCGGCGTTGCCAGCGGCACGGCCATGACCTTTGAGCAGACGGCCAGCGCTGCCGGATTCCAGAAAATCCTGAACGGCAACCACACCATCACCGTTGAGGTGAGCGACGGCAAGGAAACCGTCAGCACGTCCGCGACCTTTACCAAGGCCGTCCACGCCGCAAGCGTGACGCTGGCTGAACCGTTGGCCGTTGAGGGCGACATTACCGTTGCCGTGCTTCAGGTGACCGGCTCCATCCCCGATGATGCGAAGTTCAAAGCCGAAGTGACCAACAACGCACTCGACAGCTCCCCGGTCTGGCAGGATGCCACGACCGAGGTAAAAAAAGGCGTGAACATCGTCTTTGAGAATAAGACCGCCACCAACGGCGCGGCGTTTAACTTCCGCGTCAGCGTGGAGCGCGGCGAATCCGGCGAGGGCGGCTACATCGAAGCCGTCAGCGGTGCATTCCAGTAAGGAGGACAGTATGGCTATCGAATGGAAGAAAAATGACCTTCCTACTCTGGCGCAGAAGGTGGCGGACGACGCCTCCGAAACCTGCCAGAACTTTATTTATGCTGGCATCGACGTGGAGCTGTCCGGCGGCACGCAGCACTTTTCGCTGATGCCCAACGACCAGACGAACATCGACTCGATGTTTGCGGCCATTACGTTGGGCGCGTCAGAATACCCTTACCACCCGGATGGCGGCAAGTGCGTTATGTACAGCGCGGCAGACATTATTACCCTGTACAGCGAATACAAGAGCTTCGTCACCAAACAGACGACCTACTGCAATGCGCTGCGCCAGTGGGCGAAGCGCGAGACCGACCCGAATGTTATCGGCTCCATCTATTACGGATGCACCCTTCCCGAGGACCTCGAAAAGAAAGTCGGGGACATTCTCAGCGCAGCGCAGGCGCAGATTACGGCCATCATCAACAAGCTCTCCGCCTAAGGAGGACCGAAATGGCAAGGAATTCTGTATGTAAAACTGCCATCCTCTTTGTGTTCGGAGGACTTGCATACTTCGGACTCGAGGTGCTTTTCAGAGGACATAGCCATTGGACGATGTTCGCCCTCGGCGGATTCCTTTTTCTGATTCTCGGTGAGCTGAACGAGGGTCTACTTGAGTGGGACACCCCGCTCATTTTGCAGGGCATCATCGGTTCAGCCATCGTGACAGGAGCGGAGCTCGCAACCGGGATGATTCTCAACGTCTGGCTCGGCCTCGGCGTTTGGGATTACTCCGGGATGCCGCTCAACTACAAAGGGCAGATTTGCCTCCCGTTTAGCATCCTGTGGATTTTCGTGTCCATCGCGGCCGTCGTCCTCGATGACTGGCTGCGATACTGGCTGTTTGGGGAGGAGCGTCCGCACTACACACTGTTCCGGCGCGGCGAGAGCCGCTGAAAGGAGCCGCCAATGAACCGCGAGGAGAGGCTCGAACAGCTTTTGACGGCCACCGTTAAGCTGCTCGACCGGTGGGAGGAATACTCCCTCGAAACGAACTGCGGGGAGCCGGAGGGCTACGGCGCAGCCCGCGCGGTGGTACACGCAGAATTTTCCGTACTCAAACAGACCGACAAAGGAGACGTCGAGAATGAGCGTAATTACCTTTAAGCCGAACGACTACACGAAAATTACCACGGATTTCGAGCGGTACGAGTTCGCCTGCCCGTGCGGATGCACGGCGCAGATGATTGACCCGGAGCTCGTCCAGAAGATGCAGACCATCCGCACCAAGCTCGGCAAGGCCATCAAGGTTACGTCAGGCTACCGGTGCGTGAAGCACAACGCAGACCCGAAAGTCGGCGGCAGCCGGACGAG
>ERZ780207.2671-NODE-2671-length-12409-cov-3.171604_pt1 | contig 12409 bp, 8 predicted proteins | sample MGYA00510977_ERZ780207 | MGnify/ENA primary metagenome ERZ780207 (study PRJEB29588, sample SAMEA2151383) | human gut metagenome | biome: human gut; feature: human-associated habitat; material: faeces | place: Denmark | collected 2008/2010 ... | reverse complement strand
GGCGCCGTCTGTGTATATAGTTACTTTCAAGTCAGAAATCTCCTTTATGTCTATTATTGAAGCTTAGCGGTCCCACTTATCGCAGAGCGAATTGATCTGATCCGCAAACTTTCCAAGATCTTTATTCGCCATGCCCTGACATTTTTTAATAACGGCAATGAGACGTTCTCCCGCAATCATCAGGCGGTCAAACGCGCCGGATTTTGCACGGTAAACACCCTGTGTCTTTTTCTCCACAAGCTGTCTGCTGCCCTGTGCGATCTGTTCTCCGGTAAGCAGATCATACGCATCCCCGCTATATGGAGCTAAAGCATCAAATCCCACATCGTTTTTGACATGTTCCGCGAACTCTACCGCGGTGGTTTCCTCGCCATGTACAATAAACACTTTCTTCGGCGGCTTCTTAAAGTTTGCAATCCATGCAGTCAGATGATCCCGGTCCGCATGCCCGCTGATACCCGGAAGGTTTACGATGCTCGCTTTGACCTCAATTTCCTCTCCGAAAAGTTTTACCTTTTTTACTCCGTTTAACAGAGAATAGCCCAGCGTTCCCGGCACCTGATAGCCGACAAACAGAATCGTAGAATCCGAACGCCACAGGTTGTGTTTCAAATGATGCCGAATACGACCGGCTTCGCACATGCCGGAAGCCGAGATAATCACTTTGGATTTCTGGTTGAAATTGATCATCTTGGATTCTTCACTGGAAACTGCCACTTTCAGTCCCGGAAACTGGATCGGGTTGATGCCCGACTGTACCAGCTGTCTTGCTTCCTCATCAAAGCACTCTTCCACACTCTTATGAAAAATATTTGTTGCCTCCACGGCAAGCGGACTGTCGATATATACTTCAAATCCCGGATACTCCGGCAGCAGCCCCTCGGTTTTGATCCGGCGCATATAGTAAAGCATTTCCTGCGTCCTGCCGACAGAAAATGCCGGAATGACCAGATTTCCGCCTTTGGTAAACGTGGAATTCATCACCTTTGCCAGTTCTGCCGCATAATCCGGCGGTGTATTGTGATTGCGGTTTCCATAAGTGGATTCCATGATCACATAGTCCGCTTCCTCAAGATATTCCGGATCACGGATCAATGGACGGTTGCAGTTTCCAATATCCCCGGAAAAGACAAGTTTTCTTGTCTCGCCATCCTCAGTCACCCATATTTCAATGGAGGAGGAGCCAAGCAGATGCCCCGCATCGACAAACCTTATGGTCAGTCCCTCGCAGATCTGCACCGTTTCATGGTATGTACACGGAACGAAATGCTCTAAAACCCCCTGCGCATCCTCCATGTTATACATCGGTGTCACTTCCGGCCTTCCTGCACGCCGCGCCTTGCGGTTTTTCCATTCTGCCTCAAATTCCTGAATATGTGCCGAATCCTTCAGCATGATATTACACAGTTCACAGGTTGCCGTTGTTGCAAAAATCTTTCCCCGGAACCCGTGATTATACAAAAGTGGGAGAAGTCCGGAATGATCAATATGGGCATGCGTCACAAACACATAATCAATCGTTGCCGGGTTAACCGGTATCTCCTGATTCACATACAGATCCGCCCCCTGTTCCATACCACAGTCCACCAGAAAATGAGTCTCCCCAAATGCCACATAATGGCAGCTTCCCGTCACCTCACGGTCTGCCCCTAAAAATTCAATCTTCATAAAAACCACGCCCTTTCATCCTGCTGTCCTTGTTATTTTGCATATAAATTTTACTATTTCAGAGCAAATTTTATGTAATTAGTATAGCACACTTACACATTATTTTGAATTGATTTTTTCAGCCGCACCATAATTTTTTTCTCCAGTCTCGAAATATAGGATTGCGAAATTCCAAGCAGGTCTGCCACTTCTTTCTGGGTCATTTCCCTGCCGTCTTTTCTTCCGATTCCATAGCGCAGACAGATAATTTCTTTTTCCCGCGGAGTCAGCGTATTAACCGCAGTGCGGAGAAGCATGATCTCCGCCTCATTCTCCATATCCCGGTAAATGATATCTTCATCGGTTCCAAGAATATCCGAAAGAAGAAGTTCGTTTCCATCCCAGTCCACATTCAACGGCTCATCAATTGATACCTCCAGCTTCACTTTATTATTTCTGCGCAGATACATAAGAATCTCATTTTCGATACACCGGGACGCATAAGTCGCCAGTTTGATCTTCTTTTCCGGATTAAATGTATTGATTCCCTTGATCAGCCCAATTGTTCCGATGGAGATCAGATCCTCCACACAGATTCCGGTATTTTCAAATTTCCGTGCCAGATATACCACCAGACGCAGATTGTGTTCGATCAGCTGCTTTCTTGCGTCTTCGCGCGTCATGGGTTCACTGTCCCCATGCAGCCCGCTTAAAGCAATAAGACAGCGGTTCTCCTGTTCCCGCTCCAAAGGTGGTGGCAGTACATCTGCCCCTCCTATGTAAAAAACCTCATCATCCGTAAAAAACAAGCGGATTCTCTTCCACACCAGTTCAAACAGTGAAAACATTACGTTTCTCCTTTCTCAGTTTTTTTGTCATTTGGGATGGATCTTTTGTGCAGCCACAGTGGTCTGCCACCGATGCATGCAGAATCAGCTGATACGGTTTATTGCACAGCACCCCATTTTCCGCGCAGCCAACCCATACCTGTTTCCAGTCACAGAATTTTGCCGGCTCCGTCTCCACTTTCATCCCATCCATGCAGTACACCTGCAATTTTCCTTGCGGATTTCCGAGTGCACGGTATGGAATCTCCTTTTGTACCGTTTTTTCATCGACAAGCTTCTGCAGCAGGGCTGCATCTGCAATATGTACCGGATTTCCACTTAATGGCATGGTTAAAAGATTGCCGGAATCCAGCAGTCCGATACATGGAACCGACACCGTTTTGTTATACAGAACCACAGACATCTGTCGCTTTTGCCTCTGCACCGACACCACAAGATTTTTGACAAGTACGTAAGTGATTCCGGCCGTTGCCAATGCGGTATACAGATACAGATTTTCCAGTCCCGTCAGATTGTAAACTGCAGTTGCCACTCCGTTTAACAATACAATGGACAACCAGCTGCTTAAAATCCTCACCATCCTCTGTTTTTTATTTTCCCTGCCAAACGCAAGAAAAACCATAAGCGGCACGATGCCGATGGCAGTACACAGAACGGAAATTGCATAAGGCAGCACCATCAGTCCAAACGCTTCAAGTCCCGTGCCGGAAACCGCCGCAGCCAACATGCGCAGATTCCGGTGACAGACTGCACTTTTGCAAAATACACAGGTAAGGGATAATACAAGAAAATTCATCAGAAAGTTTTGTTTCAGAAAGATATCAATATAGAATACATATATAAAAAATCACCTCCTGTCTCTGCTCCTATTATAAGAAAAATATTCCTCATAATTTGGCAAAAACAAGAGGTTGTTATTTGGAAATTATCGACATATTGTGCGATTTTATCTTCTAGGGTTCTTCAGGAAATCCGGAATATTGATTTCTACCGGCTTTACATTACTCTCTACCGGCTTCGGACGCTGAATCCCGGAATAGTTTGAAGCGGAAGGAGCCGGTGCCTGTGGCTGCGGCTGATTGACTGGTCTGCTTCCCACACCGGTACCTGTATTGACATAATTGCTGTTATTGACCCCCGGAAAACTATTATTTCCAGAAGCAGCTGCACGGCTGACAATTCCAACGGAACCTGTCGGACGGACATTGTTTGTATTCGGATATACCATACGGCCACCGATTCCACCCGCCTGCTGCTGTGGCTTCATCTTCATGGATGGATTCTCCAATCCGGTTGCAATTACAGTGATCGTAGCTTCATCTGTCATGGTCTCATCATACTTTGCACCAAAGATGATATTTGCATCTTCTCCTGCCAGATCCTGTACATAGCTTGCTGCATCATTTGCATCCATCAGGGAAATATCACCGGAAATATTGATGATTACATGGCTTGCACCATTGATGGTTGTCTCAAGAAGCGGAGATGCAACGGCAAGTTTCACTGCCTCGATTGCTTTCTCATCGCCCTTGGCATTACCGATACCGATATGTGCCATACCCTTGTCCTTCATAACGGTCTGCACATCGGCAAAATCCAGATTGATAAGTGCCGGCAGATTGATCAGATCTGTGATTCCCTGTACTGCCTGCTGTAATACTTCGTCTGCTTTCTTTAATGCATCCGGCATGGAAGTGCGTCTGTCAACGATCTCTAAAAGTTTATCGTTTGGAATCACAATCAAAGTATCCACGCTCTCTTTGAGTTTTTCAATACCGGATACGGCATTGATCATACGTTTCTTTGCCTCAAACTTAAATGGCTTTGTCACAACTCCAACGGTCAGGATTCCCTGCTCCTTGGCAATCTTTGCAACGACCGGTGCTGCACCGGTACCGGTACCGCCACCCATACCACAGGTAACGAATACCATATCTGCACCCTTGACTGCAGCGGATAATTCTTCTGCACTTTCCTCTGCTGCTTTCTCGCCGATCTCCGGCTGTGCTCCTGCACCAAGTCCTTTTGTAAGCTTTTCTCCAATCTGTATCAACGTAGGAGCCTTGCAAAGCTGCAACGCCTGCTTATCTGTATTTACTCCGATAAATTCGACTCCACCTATATTCTCATCAATCATGCGGTTCACAGCGTTATTACCAGCACCACCTACACCAATCACGATAATTTTGGCACTCGTATCTGTCTCTGTTGTCCGAATCTCCAGCATGGTTCTTCCTCCTCTTTCCTATAGCCCTGCGGCACCGTGAAACATAAAAATGTTTCATACGTACTCATATAGACTATAATATAATTTTTCATACAAATAATCAACCGAAAATTATGATTTTTTATTATCTTTTTTCGAACTTTCCGTTTTGTCAAACACAATATTTGTCGTTTCTTCTGTCCAGTTTTCTAAATGTAGTGTTCCTTCCATTCCCTGCAGCTGCGGCTTGGTTTTTGCCAGCCGCTCCACTTTCTGGGTCAGAAATTCCAGGGAACCCATGGAAACTTTAACCGTCCCGTATGTCAGAACCGGCTCATTTTCCACACCATAGGTAATGGAATCCGGGATCAGGTCATTGCGTTTTAAAGCCTGCGTCAGCGTCAGAAGCTGCTTTAGCCGCTTCGAGCCGATCGGCAGCTTTTCATACTGCACTACTTTTTTACAGTCAATCCCAAGGATCTGCGGTGTATCCTCAATCACACGGTCAGACAATTCTGTCACAATCCCGTCTTTGTCGAAATAGACATTCTTATTGATCGAGGAGAGATACAGATATCCCATGATTCCTTTCTCATACACTTTGATATGCAGCGTCTGCGGATCTTTCAGGCTGATCTCCATCGTGTCCACAAACGGAACTTCACTGGTATTGACAAATTTATATTTCAGGAATACATACAGGGAATTCCAGGAATACTCATCGTTTAATACTGCTTTTTCAATCACTTTGGCATCGTAGAGTTTGTTTCCCTCCACCTCCACATTTTTTACTTTAAAAACGGTAAAAATGATCAGAACTGCCAGCGCAAGCACAATCAGGATTCCCAGTATCACCTGCAGAATGTTTTTTCTTTTTTTCTTTTTTCTTCGTTCTTCTTTAATCATGACAAACCTACTCGATCGTATCCAGACGGATGCCCTTCGACACGCTCAACGCAAGCCCCATCTCTGCCATAAGGAATACAAGCGAGGTACCTCCGTAACTGATAAACGGCAGAATGACACCGGTATTCGGAATCGTATTGGTAACAACCGCAATATTTAAAACTACCTGAATCGCAATATGTGACATAATGCCCGTCACCAGAAGTGCCCCGTACAGATCCTTTGCATTATTGGCAATGACCATCATCCGCCAGAGCATCAGGACAAACAGAAGAATGACACAGACGGCACCGAAAAGGCCGAGTTCCTCACAGATAATGGAAAAAATCATATCATTCTGTGCCTCCGGCACATTGCCCAGCTTCTGCAGGCTCTGTCCGAGTCCTTTTCCAAACAGCTTGCCGGATCCGATTGCATAGAGTGCCTGCATGGTCTGATATCCCTTATCTCCCGCTGTCTCCGGATGTTTCCATGCCTCCACACGGTCACTCCGGTAAGACGCGATATTGATAAATGCGAAAATAAACAGCCCCCCCAGCACGGCAACCACAAAAAACTCTTTGTACTTCGGACTTGCCACAAACAGCATACAGACAGCAATCCCAAGAATGATAATCGCCGTACTCAGGTTGTTTACCGCGACAAACAAAACAAGCGGCACCAGACGGATTCCTACTTTTGCCATGCTTGAAACCTTATCCAGCTGCTTGGGAATACGCTCGATCAGCATCGCCAGATAAATAATGATGGCAATCTTTGCAAGCTCCGATGGCTGAAAGCCGATCGGTCCGACCTGAATCCAGCGGGACTGTCCGTGGGAGCTTCGCGTCAGCCCCGGTACCTTTGCCAGAACGACAAGGCAAAACCCCAGGGCTCCCCAGTATGCCAGCCTTCCGAATTTTCTCCACACATGATAATCCTTCTTTGCAAAATAGAACATAAAAACAAGACCGATTGCGATATTTCGCGCCTGCAGTTTCAGATAATGTGCACTGTCCCCATATTTATTTGCTGATGTATACGAACTGGAACTGTAAAGCATCACCAGTCCAAAACACAATAGGAAAATAATGATAAACAACAGATTATAGTCAAAATATGTTGTTTTCTTTTCCCCACGTCTCCGTTTCGGCACGACTCACTACTCCTCTAATCCACGAACGATTTCTTTGAATATCCGTCCACGCTCCTCATAGTTCGGGAACATGCCCCAGCTGGCACATGCCGGTGAAAGCAGAACCGCATCCCCGGATACTGCATGGTCATAGCAGTAACGGATCGCTTCCTCAAAGGTCTCACAGCGCACGGTATCCATAAACCCATGCTTATGCGCACACACTTCAATCTTCTCTGCTGTCTGTCCGATCAGCACCAGTTTTTTTACTTTTCCGTCAAATGCATCAATCCACTCATCGTATGTGGACTGCTTATCATAACCGCCTCCGATCAGAAGCGTTGGACGGTTCATCGCACGGATTCCCTGAATGGCGGCATCCGGGTTGGTTCCCTTGGAATCGTTGTAAAAACGAACCCCTCTCTTTTCGGTCACATACTCGATCCGGTGTTCTACCGCCTGGAAACGCTTCAGCACCTCCACGATTTTCTCCATCGGCACTCCGAAATTCACACTCATGGCAGTTGCGGCCATGACATTTTCATAGTTATGCCGTCCCAGCAGATTCAGATCATTGACATTGATCACCTTCTCGGTGTTTCCGTCATGCGCATAAAAGATTTCCTCTCCGTCGAGATAAAATCCTTCAGCAAGTTTTCTTGCACTGCTGAACCAGACCACATGCACCGGTGCGCTCTCTCCGAATGCCCGAAGCACTTCATCCTCATAATTAAGCACACAGACCTCATCCTTTGTCTGATTGGTGGTGATTGCCTCTTTGGTCTTAATATAACAATCCATGGTGTGATGACGGTTCAGATGATCCGGCGTAATATTTAAAATAGCACTAACCTCCGGCCGGAAGGAATGAATCGTTTCCAACTGAAAGCTGCTGACTTCAGCTACTGTCACAGAAGAATCCTTCATCTCCAGCGCATACTCTGTATAAGGTAAACCGATATTTCCCACGACAAATACACTGTCGTAGTATTCTCTCATAATCGCACCGGTTAATGCCGTCGTTGTTGTTTTGCCATTGGTTCCCGTAATGGCAGCCAGACGTCCCTTTCCACAGACATAGGCCAGCTCAATTTCGCCCCATACCGGAATCTTTTTGTCCTGAAGCTTGATCACAAACGGAAGGTCTGTTGGTACACCGGGACTTAAAACTGCCAGATCCAATGTATCCATTACTTCCTCCGGAAGATTTCCGATGATCAGATCATATGTGATCGATTCCGGAATCTTCGCACGGATCTGCTCCCGGTCCGCTTTCTCGTTTCCTTCCAATACCACCGGCTTTGCTCCCTTGGCAGCCAAAAGCCGTATCGCTGCAACACCACTCACTCCAGTTCCCACTACAAGAACTCTTTTGTCTGTAAAATCCATGATTGCCTCCTATCTCATCTGTACCTTTATTTACAATGCAGCTAATGCGATCAGACAGAACAATGCTGTCACGATCGAAAAAACAGCTACCACCTTGGTTTCCGACCATCCACTCTGTTCGAAATGATGATGGATCGGTGCCATTTTAAAAATCCTTTTTCCATGGGTGATCTTAAAATATCCTACCTGAAGAATGACAGATAACACCTCGATCAGATAGATCGCACCCACGATCAGTATATATAACGGCATCTTCAACAATAATGCTGTCGATGCAACAAAACCTCCTAATGCTAATGATCCGGTATCCCCCATAAATACACTGGCTGGATATACGTTAAATACCAGAAAACCCATAAGCGCTCCTGCTACCGCCGCACACACCGGAGCTGCCGTACTGCCGGTTCCGATCGCCACTACCGTAAAAAATACAGCAACCAATAATGTCACGCTGGACGCAAGACCATCCAGTCCATCTGTAAAATTAGTGCCATTCACCGTACCAACCATGACAAAAAACAAAAACGGAAGAAACAGTCCTATGGGAAGACTGATATATCTTCCCGTGGCAATCCCACCGGTAAAGGGAATCAGCATCTGCATCTCATAATGCAGCTGTTCGGTATAATAATAAGCAAATATCACCGTTACCCCAAACTGCAATACCAGCTTCTGCCACGCACGAAGTCCCAGCGACCGCCTCATAACCACCTTAATATAATCATCCAGAAATCCGATCAATCCAAATCCCACGGTTGAAAACAGAATCGGAAGAATTTCCGGATAATCCCGCAGATACAGCGACGATGTCACTGCCACAGAGATCAGTATGATCAGTCCTCCCATTGTAGGGGTTCCTGCCTTTTTCAGATGACTTCTCGGTCCATCCTCTCTCACATACTGCCCAAATTTGAGCCGTTTCAAAAACGGTATCACCACCGGACAGAGTATGATGCTGATGGAAAATGAAAGCAGTACCGGCATTACGGTATCGAAGTAATCCATGGCTATTCCTCCTCTTGCTTATTTCGGATTCTTTCGGTACCTTGATACTCAATAGGAGATTTTGTCATTCGTAATAAATATTGTAATCCAATCCATACGAGAAATCAACCCGGCTCTGCTGTCACGGTCTCCCCTCTTTCGACACCCAGATATGGCAGTGCATTGTCCAGCAGTTCTGAGATCACAGGAGCTGCAATCGTCCCTCCGTAATAAATTCCCTGCGGTTCATCAATCAGCACCAACGCCGCTACCACAGGATGATCTGCCGGAGCGAATCCCATGCAGGAAGCAATATATTTATTACTGTGACGAGGAAGTTTTTCTGAGGTTCCCGTCTTTGCTCCCACCTGATATCCTTCCACATACGCTTTTTTACCGGAGCCTTCCGATACAACAGATTCCAGGATCATCCGCATGGTCTCGGAGGTCTGGGAAGATATGATATTTTCCTGCGCAGAATACGTCAGCTTTTTCACAGCGGTTCCATCGCTGCTTTCCAGCTCCACCCCCAAATGAGGTGTGATCCGGGTTCCACCATTGAGTATCATACTGATAGAAGAAAGAAGGCGGACCGGCGTCAACTGAAAAGACTGGCCAAAGGACATAGTTGCAAGCTCCACTGCACCTACATTCTCCTTCCGATGCATGATCGTCGAGGCCTCACCGGGTACATCGATCCCCGTCTTGCTCATAATGCCGAGCTGCTGCAGATAGTGAAACATGTTATCCACTCCCAGCCTTGCTCCAACCTCCATAAAAACCGGATTACAGGAATTCTGCACTCCCTGCACAAAGGTTTCTGAACCGTGGCCTGTGGTTTTGTGGCATCGTATCCTGCGATCCTCTACCACTTTAAACCCCGGACAGTGAAAGGTATCCTCCAGCTTTACCACCCCTGCCTCCAACGCTGAGGCAGCAACGATCACCTTAAACGTGGAACCCGGCTCATAAGTATCACTGACGCAGGCATTTCTCCACATTCCATTCAATGCCTCCTGCTTTTTCTTGTCCGACATATTCTTTGAAGAAATTGTATTCAGCGTATACGGATCATTCAGATCAAACTCCGGAACATTTACCATTGCATAGATTTCTCCATTTTGCGGATTCATCATCACAATCCGGACACTTTTTGCCTTCTTCGCCTTCATAACCTTTCCGGCTGCCTGTTGTGCAAAAGACTGTATATTGACATCCAGGCTGGTATAAAGATTTGTTCCCGCAATGGGTTCGATACGCTCTTCCGCTTTTCCGTCAATCTCCAGTCCTCTGGCTGTGGTCATCGTCAGAATGCTTCCATCCTGTCCCTGAAGATATTTGTCATAAGCCACCTCCATCCCTATGATTCCCTGATTATCCGCCCCGGTAAATCCTATCACCTTCGAGGCAAACTCAGAATAAGGATAGTACCTTTTGTAGTCCTCGTCCACCATCACGCCTGCAAGCTCCATATCACGGATCCGGTCTGAGATGTCCTTATCTACATTAGACTTGATCTTTTCGATAGAAGAAACCTTTTCCACCCTTTTCCGGACCTTTTCCTCCGGAAGCTCCAAAAGCTCCGACAAAACACGGATCACCTTTTCGGGATTCTGAACCTGGTTGTGAATCACGGAAATCGTGGATACCGGCTTATTGGAGGCAATCGCCACACCATTTCTGTCGTAGATAATACCTCTCGCCGCCTTGACAGTTCTCTGCCTCTGATGTACCTCTTTTGCCTTTTCTCCATAATAGTCTGCCCTGTTTACCATCAGATATAACAATCTTCCGGCAAGCCCTATCATAAAAAGTACCACCATGCCATAGACAAACAACAGTTTTTGTCTTTGTAATGTTCTGCTCTGCTTCAGATATTCCGTCATCTGCCGGATCACTCCGTTTCTTCTGACATTCCTTAATATCTATTAGCAAAACAGCTTAATTATTCATTCCGGTATCACCTTCTTCGTTATCCGCTGCGTTTTTGGCAACTCCATAACTGCTGTCGGAATAACCGCCATCCGGCACTTCCTGACCCAGATTGCTTTTCGTGGTAGACGGAAGTTTAAGTTTACTTGCTTTGGTAATGTCTGATTTTTTTCCGGTAGGATAAATCTCAAGCATCGGCAGAATATCCTTCATCAGACTGCTTGCAAACTCTGTTGCATAGGTACTGTGGGCCTGATCCTCTACATTTGGCTCATCAATAACCACATAAACCACCAGCTGGGGATTATTGGCCGGCACACACCCAATAAAGGATACCAGATATTTTCCCTGGCCACGGGGAATCTTCTCCGCAGTACCTGTTTTACCTGCCACCTTATAACCCTTTACAGATGCCGGATTCGCCGTTCCTTCTTCTACTGTCGCCAAAAGGAATTTCCGGAGAAGCCTGCTTGTCTTTTCCGTGATCACCTTGCTTTCCACTGCATCATCCTCCGATTGGATCACCGCTCCGGACTCGCTGGAAACTTCTTCTACTACATGGGGGCGATAATAATTTCCTCCATTTACTATTGCGGAAAACGCTGCCGCCATCTGTACCATGGTTACTGTCTGGCTCTGTCCAAAGCTGGAAGTCGCCAACTGTGTGGAATGCATTGTGTCGTTATTAAATACCGTACCGGTTGCCTCACCCGGAAGGTCGATCCCGGTCTTTCGGCCAAGTCCAAATGCATCCATATAATCAAGAAATTTTTCTTTTCCAAGCTTTGCGCTGATCTGCATCATAACATCATTGCAGGATACCATCAATGCCTGCCCCAGAGAGAGCGCACCGTGTCCACCGTATTTATTTGCCACACATTTAATATAACGGTCTGCCACCTGCTGTCCACCATCACAGACGTAGGTGCTGTTTGCACTTGCTTTTCCCTCGTCAAGACATGCCGCGATCGTAATCGGCTTAAATGTAGATCCCGGCTCATACGAGTCACTAATGCAGTAGTTTCTCCATAATTCATTTAATGCAGTAAGCTGATCTTCCTCCGACATGGAATTAATCTCATCCTGTGTATATGCTACCGTCAGATCTCTTGGATTATTCAGATTGTATTGCGCATTGGAACCCATGGCAACAATGCCGCCGGTATTGGGATTCATTAAAAGACAAGCCACTTTTTTGGCTCCCATATTTTTCATAAATTTCTGAATATGCTGTTCCATAATACCCTGTACATTGACATCGATCGTTGATTTGACTGTATAGCCATTTGTAGCCGTTTTAATGGTTTTGACCAGATTCAGTTCTGAGTCATAATAACCAAACTGACGTCCATTGGTACCATTTAACATATCATTATAAGTATT
>ERZ780207.2657-NODE-2657-length-12491-cov-4.015841_pt1 | contig 12491 bp, 9 predicted proteins | sample MGYA00510977_ERZ780207 | MGnify/ENA primary metagenome ERZ780207 (study PRJEB29588, sample SAMEA2151383) | human gut metagenome | biome: human gut; feature: human-associated habitat; material: faeces | place: Denmark | collected 2008/2010 ... | reverse complement strand
CCCCAGCCACTCCCCATCCGAGGGTGACGATGCAGAAAATGTCGAGCACGATGTTGAGGATGGTGGAGAAAAGCAGAAACCAGAACGGGGTTTTGCTGTCGCCGAGCGCGCGGATTATGCTTGAGAGCAGATTGTAGTAGAACGTTGCCGGCACGCCGATAAACGTGATCAGCAGATACCAATAGGCGTCGCTAAAGATGTTTTCGGGAGTGCTCATCCATCGAAGGATGGCCGCGCACAGCAGGCTCGTCACCACGGCTATCGACACCGACAGCCATGCCGTCAGTTTCAGACTGCTGTAGACGTAGCGGCGCATTGACTCATAGTCGCGCGCTCCGAATTTCTGTGCCACCGGAATGCCGAATCCGCAGCAACAGCCGTTGCAGAAGCCAAGAATCAGAAAGATCACCGAACTGCTGGCGCCGACTGCTGCCAATGGGCTTATGCCCAAGAATTTGCCCACAATAGCCGCATCAATCAGCGAATATGTCTGCTGCAGCAGGTTGCCGAGCAGCAAGGGCATAGTGAATTTGAAAATGAGCGGCATCGTGGCACCGCTTGTCATTTCATTGCATTTTGCCATACTTATACCTACAAACCTAAAATTGGATGCAAAATTACTCAGAAATTTTCTATGGTTTTCTAAATGAAGTGCAATAAGTGCAAAAAAATGGGCGCATCTTAGCGGATGCACCCATTATGCTTATAAACGAGTCGGTTTAGTCGTAGATAAACGCCACGTTGTCGACGTATAGATTCTGACCGACAGTGCCCTCATAAGCCGTGCCGCAGCCGGCAGAGAACATCATGATGATGTGGGTTGGAGTTGCCAGCGGGCTGTCCCAACCAACCTCATGGATAGGCACGATTTTGCCCTTGCTGTTGCGCGCATAGTATGGACGGCTGCTGTCGACAAGGTTCATGTAGCTTTTATAGTAAGGCTGTCCGACGATGTTTCCGTAGTAGATGCGCAGGCGGTGTCCGTTGACCCATCCGGTGCTTCTCGTGTAGCGTTCGCGTCCTGTTCCCACGCGCTTTGCGTAGATGTTGCCGTTGGCATCTTCCCATCGGCGTTGCAGCAACACGAATACCTCGCATGCATTCTGCTTTTTGAGAACTTTCTTCTTTCCGAAACCGCTTGAATATATCATCTGGGCATTGGCAGGAATCTCCACTTTGTAGTCGTAGGTCAGATATTTAGGGCGTTTTGTAAACCTTACGTTCATGTCCAGTTTGCTGTATGGATTTTTGGTGCTGCTCACCGGCTCCACCATTGTGCCGAAGTAGATGCTTCCCGAAACCAATACGTCCATATTCACCACACCGAGTGCCTTCACCTTCTCCATGATTGTTGAAAGCTTCACGCATTTGTTTCCGGCAGCGCGCTGCGCTGGGAACACGGCGTTGCTGCCCTTCACCACGCCAGCCACTTTGGCATACACGTTTGACGTAGCCCAAGGCGAGCCTCCGAGGTTTCTGTAAGCCTTGTTGCCGTGGATTGCCTGTGTCGGTCCGATTTCGTATAATGTCTTGGATTTTCCGCCGATGATTGCGGATTCTTTGATGGTTCTTGTGACCCAATGCTCAAAGTCGCCGAATGCGACCTTCTCTCTAGTCTCGGCGAGCAGTCCGCTTGTGGCTACGAGCAAGCCTGCCGCCAATAAAAATATTCTCTTCATTGTTGATAAATAAATTTTCGGGGTCAAAATTAGTCATTTCCACTGAATTGTGAAAGCAGATGGGCAAAGAGTGTCGTGTCGAAGCCGAAACAGACACGTTTTTTGAACCAATAAGCCATTATTTTACCATAATTAAAAATAAAAGAGACCAATTGTTGGCTGTGTATTGATTTAATTGATATATTTGCGAACTATTTAATCACTTATAAACAACTGACCTATTATTCTATGAGAAAATCAGCATTTTCAAAGATTATGCTTCCTTTGCTGGCGCTGTTGTTGCTCTGCGCGCCCAAGGCAAAGGCGGAGGGCGAATATGCCTGGCCTGCAAATTACGACGGCGTGATGCTGCAGGGCTTTTATTGGGACTCTTACAAGGATTCTAAATGGACGGTGCTTAAGGCAAATGCCGCTGAACTGTCGTCTTATTTCAATTTGATCTGGGTGCCTAACGCAGGCAAATCGTCGGCAAATCCGTCGATGGGCTACGACCCTGTCTACTGGTTCAGCAACTTTAACTCTTCGTTTGGCAACGAGGCGGAGCTGCGCTCGATGATTTCAACATTCAAGCAGTTCGGCACCGGCATTATCGAAGACGTGGTGGTCAACCACCGCAACGGCGCCACCAACTGGTATGACTTCCCTGCAGAGACTTACAATGGAAAAACTTACAAACTCGGTCTTGACGCCATCTGCAAGAACGACGAGCTTGCCAACCAGACTGGTATGCCGCAGCCTACCGGCGCATACGACACCGGCGACAACTTTGACGGCTGCCGCGACCTTGACCACACAAATCCTGCAGTGCAGGAGGCGGTGAAGGCTTATCTCGACTTTCTGAAGAACGACCTCGGCTTCACGGGTTGGCGCTATGACATGGTGAAGGGCTACGGCGCTGAGTATACCAAAATCTACAACGAATCGGCAAAAGCATCATACAGCGTGGGTGAGTACTGGGACAACTACGACAAGACAACATCGTGGATTGACCGTACGGGCCGCACATCGGCTGCCTTCGACTTTGAGTTCAAGTGGGCTCTCAACGCCGCTTTCCCGGGAATGAACTTCTCAAAACTCGTGTGGAAGCGTAACGGCTCGCTCAACCAGCCTGCCGGAATTATCCACATGGACACTTACCAGCGTTATGCTGTCACTTTCGTCGACAACCACGACACTTACAAGGAGTCGGACAAAATGTTTACCGGCGACGTTGAGGCTGCCAATGCCTTCATGCTCTGCTCACCGGGAACTCCGTGCGTGTTCTACAAGCACTGGCTCGACAAAAAGGACGCCATCAAGAAACTCATCGCCATCCGCAAGTCGGTCGGCTTGACAAACCAATGCACTGTCAATGTGCTTGAGACAACCAATAACCGCTATGTGGCTGAGGTGACAGGCAATGACGGCAAGCTGCTCATCAAGATTGGACGTGGCTCTTATGACCCTTCGGCGAAAGGCTACTCTACATCGGACAAGGTGGCTGGCAACGCACTCTACTCCATCTGGACAAAGGTGGCTATCAAGAATCTTGAAAGCCAGGTGGCTCAACTGTCATTCTCGCCCGACGGCGGCACTTATGTCGGCGGCGTCAAGGTGACAATGGACGTGGCAAACGCAAAGGATTTCAACAATCCGGAGGTTGTCTACACTACCGACGGCTCAATCCCTTCGCTCACCAACGGCACACATGCGGCTCCTGGCACAACACTTGACATCTCTACCAACACCAAACTCAAGGCAGTGGTGGTGGCCGACGGCAAAGTCGTGTCGGGCGTCAAGGAGGCAAACTATATCACATCGATAGAGCCTGTTGAAATCTACGTTGAGAAGCCGGAGTCGTGGAATAGCATCAACATCTACGCGTGGGTTTCAGAGCAGATAACCAGCGCTTGGCCAGGCGATGCCATGACAGAGACAGCAACCGTTGACGGCAAGACAATGTATTACCACAATTTCGGAACACAGTATCCTGAAATCAGCATAATCTTCAACAACGGCACAGCGCAGACTGCCGACATCAGCGAAGTGGGCTACGGCAAGCACTATTTCCGTCTTAACAGCGACACTGGCAAAAGCATCTCGGTGACTGAGTTCAAGCCACAGAACAGCATTGCGTCAGTGACCGGCGGCGAGCTGGTAGTTTATCCCAACCCTGCCACCGACGTGATAAATGTGAAATCAGACAAGGGAGTAGCGTCGGTTGAGGTTTACACACTCAGCGGCGCGAAAGTGGCAGAGAGCGACACCGACGCGGTGAGCGTTGCCTCTCTCCAGAACGGAATGTATATCTACTCAGCTACATTTGCCGACGGCACGAAAGTCAGAGGCAAGTTCCTGAAAAAGTAATTGATAATTGCTTCTATAAGCTACACCAAAGGGCTGACACTTCTTGCGAGGTGTCAGCCCTTTGTGTCTATGTTTCCGGGAAAATGGAATAAGTGTGTTTTTTGAGGGTGTTGAAAATAGAATAAGTGTATTTTTTGAGGGAGTCGAAAATGGAATAAGTGTGTTTTTTGAGGGTGTTTAAAATGGAATAAGTGTAGTTTTTTGAGCTAAGGCGGACTTGAAATTCGCAGATTTTCAATGTGATTCCCGCAAGAAATTTCAAAACGGTGAGAAAGATGTCGATGTGAAGCAAAAAATAGATCAGCAATTTAAAGATTGGAAATCTGCCGGGCATGTGGGAATGTGGATAAAAAAAGGTAGTCAGCGAAGCTAACTACCTTCTGTTGTGTGGTCCCACTTGGGCTTGAACCAAGGACCCCCTGATTATGAGTCAGATGCTCTAACCAACTGAGCTATAGGACCTGCTGCGGCTTTATTGCCTGAAGCGAGTGCAAAGATACATCTAAGTTGCGGAAATTGCAAATGTATGGTGTTATTTTTTTGCCGGAAATCTTGTTTAGGTCTTATTTTCGCTGTAATTTCGCCACGCTATGGAAGATTCTATTAAAATCAATAAAGTGTTGATTCGCAATCTTCAAATGGAGGATTACGAACAGCTGTCGCAGTCGTTCACGCGCGTATACGCCGACGGCAGCGATGTGTTTTGGACCCGTGGACAAATACAGAAATTGATCGACATTTTTCCGGAGGGTCAGATTGTAACGGTTGTCGACGACAAAATTGTGGGCTGCGCCCTGTCGCTGATTGTCGACTACAACCTTGTTAAAAACGACCACACTTATGCTCAGGTGACGGGCAACGAGACATTCAGCACCCACAATCCCAACGGCAATATTCTCTATGGTATAGAGGTGTTTATCCATCCGCAATACCGCGGACTGCGCCTCGCCCGCCGTATGTATGAATACCGCAAGGACTTGTGCGAGTCGCTGAATCTGAAAGCCATTATGTTTGGCGGACGCATACCGAACTATCATAAGTATGCCGACAAGCTGCGCCCGAAGGAATATATCACGAAGGTGCGTCAGAAAGAGATTTTCGACCCTGTGCTGACGTTCCAGCTGAGCAATGATTTCCACGTGCGCAAGGTGATGCGCAACTATCTGCCCAACGACGAGGAGTCGAAACACTATGCCTGCCTGTTGCAATGGGACAATATCTACTATCAGGCGCCGTCGCAGGATGTGGTGAGCAAGAAGACCACCGTGCGCGTGGGGCTGGTGCAATGGCAGATGCGCTCATACCGCACTATCGACGACCTTTTCGAACAGGTGGAGTTTTTCGTCGACGCGGTGTCGGGCTATCAAAGCGACTTTGTGTTGTTTCCTGAATACTTCAACGCTCCGCTGATGGCGCGGTTCAACGACGACAGCGAGGCGGAGGCAATCCGCGGACTGGCGCAGTACACCACCGAAATCCGCGACCGCTTCGTGAAACTTGCCATCAGCTACAACATCAACATCATCACCGGCTCGATGCCTCAGGTGAAAGAAGACGGACGCCTGTACAACGTGGGCTTCCTGTGCCGCCGCGACGGCTCGTATGAGTCGTATGAGAAGATTCATGTCACCCCCGACGAGATAAAGAGCTGGGGCTTGTGCGGAGGCAGCAAGATTCAGACGTTTGAAACTGACTGCGCGCGCATCGGTATCCTGATTTGCTACGACGTCGAGTTTCCCGAGCTGTCGCGTCTGATGGCCGACGAGGGAATGCAGATTCTCTTTGTGCCATTTCTCACCGACACACAGAACGCATATTCACGTGTAAAGGTATGCGCACATGCGCGAGCCATCGAAAACGAGTGCTACGTAGTGATTGCCGGCAGCGTGGGCAACCTTCCGAGAGTCCACAATATGGATATCCAGTATGCACAGTCGGGCGTGTTCACGCCTTGCGACTTTGAATTCCCCACCGACGGCACACGTGCAGAGGCTACGCCAAACACCGAGATGATTCTTGTCAGCGACGTAGACCTCGACCGGCTCAACCACCTCCACACCTACGGAAGCGTGAAGAATCTCAGAGACCGCCGCAACGACCTCTACGAAGTGAGGTTGAAGAAATAGCGTAGGCCACACATGACAAACCGGAGGCGCATCACCCAACAAGCGATGCGCCTCCGGCATTTCTTTATTCAAAAATCACGTCAGTCTTCCTCGGGGAAGAGCGATTTGCCATAGTCGCTCATAAATTCGCGCACCTCATGGATAGGCAGCGCCACTCTGATGTCGCCGGCAGCATAGCATGCAACGTCATACGGGTTGTAGAAGAACGTGATCAACGCCCCTTCAATGTAGAAGTTGCCCACAGTAGGCACCTTGTCGACAAGCAGACTTCCGGCATACTCCGGCTTCAGCTGAAGCTCGCGCATGATTGCAGTCTTCAACCCCTGCACGTCGGCAAACACGCGTCCCACGGTCAGCACCTGACCCTTCTCCACGTCGTAGTTGACATAGGTTGTCGCATAGTTGCCGTGAGCTCCACCGAGGAATGCGTAGGAATACACACTGTAGGTCACAAGACGCTTGCCTATGCTCGTAGGCGTAACCGTAAGTTGGGCGCTGTGGCGGTGCACAGTCTCCGACAGCTCTGGCAGTTTGTCAACGTCTTTTTGTGTGATGCCCTTTTCTCCCTCAAAGCCAAGAGGCTCCGCAAGCATCGCATCCAGCGATTCTTTGAGCGTGGCGCGCTTGTTTGTGCCGAAGGCTATCGAGAGGATGCTGTCCTGCAGCTCTTTCGGCTCCTTGCCTCCAAGCGTTTCAGGCCAGCATACAGAAACCGTTGTCTCTGTAAACACTTTTGCGTCCTTGCCATAAAAGTTCAGACTGTCGGGCAACGACAATTGCTTCTTGGCAACAACTTCTTCCGTGCGAAACATGCTTACGTTTTTGTCTGCTTCCGCATCTTTATTTCCTGTCTTTCCGCAGCCGGCAAGTGTCAATGCCACTGCTGCCACCAATAATATTTTCTTCATATTTTTGATTGTTTTTGTTGATTCGTGACACAAAGTTATTATTTATAAACGAGCAAACACGTTTTTTTGTTTCATTCATCCCGAAATAAATTGTTTTTCAGCAATTTCTTGCTACCTTTGCGGTTCATTATCAACAAATAAATCATATATGAGAAATCTTCTGCTCACAATCGCGGCAGCCGTCACCGCTCTGTTTGCCAGCGCCGGCGCGCCAAATGGTTACTACAACGGAATCTCTGGACTGAAAGACGCAGCCCTGAAAAACAAACTATATGAAATTGTAAGCAAGCATTCGACAAACAGCTACAGCGGACTGTTCAAAGAATCGTTCTGCTATACCGACGTGCGTCCCGACGGAACGTGGTGGGACATGTATTCCAACATCAAGCGCTACGTGAGAAGCGGATGGAGCGGAATGAACCGTGAGCACAGTTTCCCGAAAAGCTGGTGGGGCGGCGATACGGAAGTGGGCGCATACACCGACTTGAACCACCTTTATCCTTCCGATGCCACCGCCAACTCAGCGAAATTGAACTATCCGCTCGGAGAGGTGTCGCCGTCGGGAATCACTTTCGACAACGATCTTGTGCTGGTGGGAAACCCTGTCAGCGGACAGGGCGGCGGCTCTAAATACGTGTTTGAGCCTGCCGATGAATACAAAGGCGACTTTGCCCGCACTTATTTCTATATGGTGACATGCTATCAGAACCTGGACTGGAAATACGAATATATGGCGCAAAAAGGTTCTTATCCGTCGATGCAGGGCTGGGCGGTGGAAATGCTCTTGAAGTGGCACCGACAGGACCCTGTGAGCGACAAGGAGCGCAACCGAAACGACGAGGTCTACAAGCTGCAGAGCAACCGCAACCCATTTATCGACTATCCTGACCTTGTGGAGTATATCTGGGGCTCGATGAAGGGCAAGCCTTACACCGACGAAGACCTTCCGCCTATCGGCGACGGCTCGCTGATTGCGCCCGTAAACAACTCGACCGTGAACTTCGGCGAGGTGGTCTACGGCGACCGGGTGACCCTGGAAATGCCTATCCGCGGAAATCTTTCCGCAAATCTGTCGATGACCATCTACGGCAACAATGCTGCCGATTTCTCAATCCCGTCGACTTCCGCTTCTTGGAGCGAGGTGAACGCTGGAAACTACAATCTGAAAATCACTTTCGAGCCTAAGGGACTCGGTGAGCGCACCACCAAACTGCTGCTCTACGACGGAGGTCTGACAGGCGTTACAAGCTATGTGGTCAACCTTGTGGGAACTGCCGTCGAAGCGCCGGTGTTCGACCGCGTGGAGGCCACAGCGGCCACAAACATCTCATCAACCGGATTCCGCATCAACTGGATTATGCCGTCGCGACCAGCCTCAATCGACTGCTTCCGCATAAACTTGACCGAGTACGTCAACGGCACACCGACTTGCATGACTCTCTACACCGATGGTAGCGAGGATTCTTTCTACGATTTCGGGGAAGCAAAATCGGGTGCCACCTACAGTTATACCATACAGGCGGTAAGACTGAACCGCATGTCGGACGAATCAAACGTCATCACTGTCGATCCAGCCGGCGTCAACGGCATCGAGGCTACTGAACCGCTCGCCGTGCTCCCTATCGGCAACGGCATTTATTTCCGTTGCGCCGTAGCCCACACCAACGTGCGCATCATCGACATGACAGGACGCGTGATAAAGGTTATTGACTCAGTGAGCGAAGGCCACTGCGAACTGTTGCCTTACGGTGCCTACATGGTCTACAGCGACCAATGCCGCCGTCCTATCAAGGTGCTTGTCAAAGACTAAGCGTCAGCGACATAACATATCGACAAAAAGTAATCCCGCACTGTTGTTGACAATGCGGGATTACTTTTTGTGATTTCTATGTTTCTTGCACTACACTTCCAGATCGGAATTGAAGATTTCGTGCCAAGGCAGACCCTGCTTGTTGAGCTGCTCCATGAATGGATCCGGATCAAACTCCTCAACGTTCCACACGCCCGGACGTTTCCAAATGCCTTTAAGATACATCATCGCGCCAATCATCGCCGGCACACCGGTGGTGTAGCTGACAGCCTGCATACCGGTTTCGAGGTAGGCGGCATGGTGAGAGCAGTTGTTGTAGACATAGTAGGTCATCTCTTTGCCTTCCTTGTCCTTACCGCTGATGCGGCAGCCAATCGATGTCTCGCCGGTATAGTTTTCGCCAAGCTCTTTAGGGTTTGGCAAAACAGCCTTGAGAAATTGGATAGGCACGATTTCCATGCCATTGTAATTGATAGGCTCGATGCTTGCCATTCCGATGTTCTGAATCACGCGCAGGTGTGTCAGGTACTCCTGGCCGAACGTCATCCAGAAACGTGCGCGCTTGATTGACGGATAGTTCTTTACAAGACTCTCAAGCTCTTCGTGATACATCAGATACGACTCGCGGGCTCCGATGTTTGGATAGTTCAACGCTTTGTGAACCGACAGAGGGTCGGTTTCGTGCCACTCCCCGTTCTCATAAAACTTTCCGCGCTGTGTAATCTCGCGGATGTTGATTTCAGGGTTGAAGTTGGTGGCGAAAGCCTTGCCGTGGTTTCCGGCGTTGCAGTCCACGATGTCGAGATGCTCCATCTCTGAGAAATAGTGCTTTGCAGCGTAGGCAGTGAAAATGCCCGACACTCCAGGGTCGAAACCGCAACCGAGAATTGCAGTCAGTCCGGCTTTCTCAAAGCGGTCCTTGTATGCCCATTGCCATGAGTATTGATATTTCGCCTCGTCGAGAGGCTCATAATTGGCGGTGTCAAGATAACTTACTCCACACTCGAGGCAGGCATCCATTATCGTAAGGTCCTGATATGGCAACGCAAGGTTTACCACCAAGTCGGGTTTGTGCTTCTTGAACAAAGCCACCAGTTCCGGCACCTTGTCGGCATCAACCTGGTCGGTTGTGACATTGTCTTTGCCGATGGCTTTAGCCAAGGCGTCACACTTGCTCTTCGTGCGCGATGCGATAACGATTTCGCTGAACACATCGGAATTCTGGGCGCACTTGTGGGCTGCCACCGTAGCGACGCCGCCGGCTCCGATAATTAATACTTTTGACATTGCTTTTCTAAGTTTTATAGGATTAATTTGTTTTTGATTCTATTGCAACAGCATCATGCACACTGTCATGTATATCATCATGCCGATAATGTCGTTGGTTATGGTGATAAACGGGCCTGTGGCTATCGCCGGGTCCACCTTCATCTTCTCAAGTGTCAGCGGCACGAACGTGCCAAACGTAGCGGCGAACAGCACTACGGCAAACAACGACGCCGACACGGCTATCGTAATCTTGAAATCGGGATGGAAAATGAAGAAGTTGTAGGCAAACACAAGCAGCGAGATGATGCTTGCGTTGATCAGCGCAAGTCCAAGCTCCTTGACAATCTGCGACAACGACTTCCTAAGGTCGAGCGAGCCGTTGGCAAGTCCCTGTACAACGATTGCCGACGATTGGATTCCCACGTTTCCGCCAGTGCCGCCGATAAGCGGGATGAAAAGCGCGATGGCGGGATTGTTGGCAAAATTGCCCTCGAAATTGCCGAGAATCCAAGAGTTCGACAGTCCGCCTATCATTCCGATGATCAGCCACGGCAGGCGTGCTTTTGCCTGGTCGAGAATCTTGTCGTCGGTCTCCACGTCGGTGGAAAGACCGGAAGCCAACTGATAGTCGCGCTCGGTCTGCTCACGGGCCTCGTCCATCACATCGTCGAAGGTGATGCGTCCCACAAGACGTCCGATGCCGTCGACAACCGGCATAACCGCCAAGTCGTATTTCTCAAACGTGAGCACCACGTCGTCGAGCGGCTCGTCGGCCTTCACGGAGTAGGGGTCGGGCTCCATCACATGTTTTATCTTTGATGCCGAAGGATTGGTTATCAGCGTTTTCAACGGCAGTATGCCTTTCAGTTTGCGGTCGTCGTCGACAACATAGACATAGAAAATCTCATCCATGTCTTCTGCCTGCTCACGCATCCGCTTCACGCATTCCGGCATACTCCAGTTCTCGTTGACCACAATCATCTCCGTACCCATCAGAGAGCCGGCGGTGTCCTCAGGATATTTCAGCAGGTCGATAATCGATCCTGCCTGCTCAACATCGTCGACATGCGACAACACTTCCTCCTGGTCTTCTTTGTCAAGTTCCTGGATAAGGTCGACGGCATCGTCGGTGTCAAGGTGCTCCACGAATTGCTTGGCAATGTCCTTGTTGGGCATATTCTCAAGCAGGCGGTGGCGGTCGTCCTCATCAAGTTCCATCAAGGTGTCGGCGGCAGCGTCACTGTCAAGGTGCGACACCACATACTCCGCCTCCTCAAGGTCCATCTTCTGTATAAGTTCGGCAATGTCGGCAGGGTGCAGCTCCTTGAGTTCTGCCATCACCTGCGTCTCGTTGTTTTCCTGTATGAGATGTCTGAGTTCATCCAAAAATTCCTCTGAAAATTCTCTCATGCCGTTCTACTCGTTTAAAAGGTTCGTAAGTCTTACAAATTCAGCCACCGACAGCTGTTCCGGACGCTTGTTGAAAATCTCTTCCTGCAGCACTTCCGGTCGGCGTGCCATTGAGCGCAACGAATTGCGCAGCGTCTTGCGGCGCTGTCCGAACGATGTCTTGACCACCGCTTTCAGCCGCTTTTCATCGCAGTCGAGAGTCTTTACACCGTTGCGGCGCAGACGGATTACGCCCGACTTCACCTTTGGCGGCGGATTGAACACATGCTCATCGACGGTAAACAGATATTCGATGTCGTACCACGCCTGCAGAAGCACCGACAGGATGCCGTAGGTCTTCGACCCCGGCTTGGCGGCTATGCGCTCTGCCACCTCTTTCTGCAGCATTCCGCTGCAGCACGTGATGCGGTCGCGCCAGTCGAGCACCTTAAAGAATATCTGCGACGAGATATTGTATGGATAATTGCCTATCACGCAGAAGTCGCCTTCAAACATCGAGCCGAGGTCGAGCTCCAGGAAGTCCTCGCCGATGATGCGCCCGTCAAGTTGCGGAAAGTTGTGCTCCAGATACTCGACCGACTCACGGTCGAGTTCCACGACAGTCACATCATGTCCGCGTTCGAGCAGGAACTGCGTAAGCACGCCCATCCCCGGTCCCACTTCGAGCACCGGCATTCCTCGATAATCGTCGAGCGTGGCAGCTATACGGTCTGCCACGTGAAGGTCGGTCAGAAAATGCTGTCCGAGAAATTTCTTTGGTTTTACTTTCTGCATATTTTGCAAGTTTAAGCTGTTGTTCATCAAATTGTTTAGCTTTCGAAGTGGTTTCAATGAGCGTCGATTGCGTAGTTTTCAGTTGATTTTCACTTCTACTTAACTCATGTTTCAGTTCATCAATAGTAGTCTCTTGTTGTGCAACCGTTTTTGAAAGCTGTTTGTTATT
>ERZ780207.2652-NODE-2652-length-12515-cov-3.673034_pt1 | contig 12515 bp, 8 predicted proteins | sample MGYA00510977_ERZ780207 | MGnify/ENA primary metagenome ERZ780207 (study PRJEB29588, sample SAMEA2151383) | human gut metagenome | biome: human gut; feature: human-associated habitat; material: faeces | place: Denmark | collected 2008/2010 ... | reverse complement strand
TTACCCGTTCGCCAGCCGTTGGCTGTGAAATAGTCGTAAAAGCATTCCGAATCCGTATTCGCTCCTTTGATAGTCAAAAAATAATCTTTGACCATTTCGAGCGAGGGAGCAACAAACGCCGCGCGTTTGGTTGCGACTTTGCGCGGCTCGCCCGCGCTACTTGGGGCGACAGCGTCGGGACTTACCGCGGTCGCAGGTTCCCCCTTAAAATCCCCTTTACTATCTTTACTTTCTTTTATTTTATTTACTTTACTGTTATAAGGTTGTAATAGCGGTGTTATAACATTGTTATCGTCGTTGTTATTCCATCGTGATCTCATGCCTTTTTTCCCTGCTTCCGAACGCTTGCGCCGACGCTCGTCTAAAACTTGCATACGATTTATTAAACCATTGGAAAAGAATATTTTATCTTCAATAATCGTAAACAACCCGAAATCGAATACAACTCGACGCACCTGTTCCGGGGTTGTGTAATACTTATGCGCTACGATGGGAATGTTCACCAATGGGTAGGTATAGTCGGGTTGTACTCGCAACACCTCTAAAAGTGCCCAAAATATTCCGTATCCCTCCATTCCCATTACCGAAATAAGACGCTCGCATTTCGGGTCGTCTTTGGCGTTATATTCGTGTGGGAAATAGTACGTGTCCCGCCTACTCATTGCGCGCCTCCTTTACGAATGTAATACAGTTTGTATCGGCTGCCGTGCCTGGCCTTTACCCATTCGTCGGATATTGCTATGCCTTTTGCCCGGAGGTCCCGGATATGGCTGCGAGGATCTGATACATGAAGTGCAACGGTGATGTCTGCGGCAGATAGTTTCTCGCCCCTTTGGAGCAAAGAAAGGACGCGCTTCTGATGGAAACCCCGCGAATTGTTCGTATATTTGTCAACGTGAATAGCCGGGGTTGCCGCTGTGTGCTCGATACGGGCATCGGCGGCGATCTTGTTTTCGATCATTGCGCAATTACTTTTTGGATTCAGCAGATTGTGCAATACGCAATGCGGCAGCGGTCCGCCTGTCTTCAGAATGGACGGTGCGCGATTCAATCCACGCAAGAAGTTCTTTTTTAGAGAATACCGTGCGGCGTCCGAACTTCCTGTAAGGGATAGTGTTTTTGTAGACTTGATTGTAGAGCGTGGCCCGGGTGGTGGGTATGCCTTGTTCGGTCAGGAACAAAGCGGCATCTTCGACGTTCATGCCGTCTGTTTGGACGGGCTCGTTCTTGCGCCGGAAGTCGGCGAGTTTGGGAAGAATCGCGTTTACTGCATCGCTGATGATGGATTGCAGTTGTGCGGGAGTGGTGACGATAACAGGTTCATTCATACCTTGACACTATTGATTGTTTTACAATATCCGCTGATCGGGCGGATTGCTCAACGTTGATAGTGCAAAGGAGCAAATAATTAAATTGGATCGTAAATACTACCCATTTGGAGGACAGGTGAAAAGCTATGCAAAATAGTTGTCCAGTATGTCGCAAATTATACTACACAACAAAATGACAAATACAGACAAATAAAAAAAGCTGTCCAGTAAAAACGCACAATGCCCCACAAAAAAATTACATTTCTTTCAGCCTTTCTATGGTTTTTCTTACCATTATATCAAATTTGGGCTGACCCAATCGGCGCAACCCCATTGAATTGGCAACAGTCACAATAAATCCTTTATTAATCCAATCTGTTACGGTTTTTCTATTTCGTCCTGTTATACGAGCAAAATATGCTGCACTTATACAAATATCGCGTTCTCCATTTGCGAGATATTCATAAGATGGCCCGAGTTCGTTTTTATCATACTCCGTTAGCTTTGCTATTGTGTCAGCAAACCTATGCCGTTGCTCTTTATCCGCTTTCTTTATGCGGATGTCTATTATATTCCAGTCGTAGTCGTCCGCGCATATGTCACAACACTCTACAAGGTCTTTTATAATAGCATTTTGCGCATCTTTCGAAAACCTCATTAAGAATTTATCAAATTTATACCGACCCATATCCCTAAAATTTCGTTAATAATTCCGCATTCTTCTGCCGTTCCTCCCGTTCGAAGCTGGCCAGGTAATTTTCCGTTGTTTTGAGGTCCTGATGCCCCAGCGATTCCGAGATATAGGCGATATTCGCTCCTGCCCGCTTCAACACCGTAGCGAACGAATGCCGGGCCGTATAGGTCGAGATATTGCCGATCCCGAGCTGTTCGCCCACCTCCTTCATACGCTTATTGATCGCACGGGTGAAATACATCGTTTTACACTTCCGCCGCATTGCATCCTCCTGTCCGTCGAGAATCGGAAAAATGAAGCTGTCGGGCCGGGAGGGGTTGCCCCATCGGTTAATTATTGCCTGCATCCGCTCCGTGACAACGACCCGGATTTCCTTGCGGGTCTTGGTCGTCCGCTCGGTCTTTTGCCGGACAAAGCATATTTCACCGTTCACGATGTCCCGATACCTCAACTTTACGAAATCGGCAACGTTGATCCCGTTGCACAAGTAGAGGAACAGCCAATAATCGCGGTATTTGGCCGTTGCCTCGGTTCCGTCCTCATAATTGGCTATCTGCCCTATTTGCTCCAGCGTGAGGGCCAATTTGCGGCCCTCTCCGGCTTGTATCTCATACCGCCCCCGGCCGAATGGGTATTGCGCCTCTAAAATCTTTCCGCACCGCTTCATGTCGTTGAGTATTGCCCGTATATGTCGCATATGTATTCCGACGGTAGTACGGCTTTTACCCTCTTTAAGCAGGAACTTTTCGTAACGACGAATCCAATCCACCGAAACACCCGACAAAGGAACACGAGGTCCGGCAAATCGTTCTATCCCCTTCATAACAACCCGATAGGCCATCATATTCCCGATGCGTTCCTGTGCTTTCATTTCGGCTATTTTACCCTCAAAAGCAATATTAAGCGTATCGCCACCAGCTCGTTTTAGTCGATTGTTAAGATTTTCCAATGAAAAGATACCGCGCATTAATAAGTCCTCAACAGCCGTCCGCACTATCTGGTAGCTGCTTTCGATGTCCTTGCGTATCTCCACAAGTGCACGGGCTTTTGTTGTTGGCAGGGCGTCCCACTCCGCCGGCATCAAATCTTTCCCGGTCGGATAATAGTGACGCACTCGATTGTAGGTAACACGGATTTTTACGGAGCACTTCCCGGACTTTTTCGGATGGGCTGAATCGAACATTGCGGCCACCGTCACACCGTCTTTCGAGTAGTTCATTTTGTGTATAAATTTTGATTTTAGACACACAATTTAGACACAAATATACGGATTTAATCGAAACCAACAAAAACCAAGTGAAATAAAATAGCTATATTCGCCATTGAAATACAAGCATTTACAAAACAATATAGAAATTACCAAAAACAGCTAAAAATCGACAAATTACGACTCATAATCCGAAGGTCGTGGGATCATGCCCCTCTGGGCCCACAGAAAAAGAGGTTACGAATTGCCGTAACCTCTTTTTTCGCACTCTTCGGGAGCGGCGTTATTCCAGCTTCGCCGCGTCGGAGGCCAGCTTTTCGTAGATGGCGACCATTTCGCCGAACGATCCCTCGCCGCGTTTCAGTTCGTACATGAAGACGCCCTTGTAACCGACCTTCATCAGCGCCCCGTACAGCGCGGGCCAGTCGATCTTGCCCTTGCCCGGAAGCCAGTGACGCTCATCGACCATGTCGTAATCCGAGACATGGACGGTCGCAATCCGGTCGCCGCACGCCTCGACGAAGTGCAGCAGGTCCTCCGAAAGCAGGTGGTTCGTGTCGAAACAGATTTTCACCTCGGGATAAGGGGCGATGATGCGCAGCAGCTCGGCCGAGTTCCGCCCGAGGCACGTGCGGGGCAGATCCTCGATGCACAGCTGCGCGCCGATCCGCGCCGCCTCCCTGCGCAATATGCCGATCGAAGCGATGCTGTTCCGGATACGCTGCTCGCGCTCCCCGTCCGCAATCGGTTCGGAACTGGGATGCAGCACCAGTTTCTCCGGTCCCACTTCGCCGCAGATCGCGATCATTTCGGTCAGGAATTCGAGGTTGGCCATGCGGGCGCTGTCGTTCAGCACCGAGATGTCCAGCTTACGGGAAAACGGGAGGTGGCACGACCAGACCTTCAGACCGGCCTCGTCGGCCATGTGTTTGGCGTGCAGCGCCTTCTCGCGGATTTCAGCCACGGTCCCGCGGCCGCTGATGCCGATTTCGACATACTCCACGCCGGCCTTCGCGGCGGCGGCCATCTCCTCGGGGCTCATGCTGCTGGTCGAGCTTCCGACGCCGAGACACTGGGCCGTCAGGTTGGCGGCGCACACCAGCGCCGCTGCCGTAAACAGAATTCTTTTTTTCATCGCTTCCGGTTATTTGGTGTAGTTTTTCACGCAGCGGACGTTCAGATAAATATCCTTGGCCGCCTCCTGATTGGTCTTGGTCTGAAGGTTCAGACTCGTACCGCTGATGACCAGCGAACGGGCCGTCGAGGCGTTGGTCTGCCCGATGAACCACACGTAGCCCCATTTGCCCAGCGCGCCGCTGTTGACACTGCCGTCGGCCTTCTGATAGCCCAGCGGATACCAGCCGAAACCGATGCTTTCGGCCTCGTCGACGAATTGCAGGAGGGGTTCCCCGGCGTCCGTGAGCGTCATATTCGCCTGATTCCAAATACCGCCGTCAACGATACGGCCGTTGCCGCCGCGCAGCCATGCGCCGACGTTGCCCGTATTCTTGACCGTGCAGCCCGACTTGTAGAATCCGGCCTTCGTAATGGCATTCTCGGGTTTCCCGTCGTGGCCGCCGGAGAAGGTGTATCCGCCCTGCGCGAAATCGTCGGGAATGGCATACTCGCTTTTGATAGCCATCAGCATGTCCCACCAGTCGTTGGCGTTGGCCACGTGCCAGCCTTCGGGACAGCAGCCGCGTATCTGGACGCCGAACTCGCCCTCCTCCGTACCGTCGAGTTTGAAGGCGTTGCCCACGTCGTCCACCCCTTCGTAATTCTGCACATAGGGACACTGCTCCGCCGTACAGCCCGATATGCCGGTCATCGCCTCATACCAGGTGTAGTAACGGCCCTTTGCGTCGTTCAACCGCTGCAAATGCGACGCCTCCAACCCCGCAACCGAGAAAGCCGTCAGGTCGGGCGCAACGCCCAGATTGCCGTCCTCGCCCGCTTCGTGGCAGTTCTCGGTCATCCACCAGCGTTTGCCGTACTTCTTGATCGTATAGCCCGGCAGCTCGATGGGGACCGACACGGTGATCGCCGCGAAATACTCGCGCACCTTGCTCGCGCCCAGTTCGTTTTTGGCCACCACCGACACCGACTGGGCGGGAATCACCACGTCGTCGTTGACCACCCTGACGGTGATGACGTTGGTTCCCTGACCGTCGATGATCGAGATTTTCGACTTCTCCTGCTCGGCGATCGTCCATTCGTAGGTCTCGGCCCACTGAACCTTCGAAACCGAGAAGGTGAACTCTTCGCCGCCGTTGCAGGTGAGCGTTGCCGGCACCTTCGTGATCGGCCCGGGTTTCTTGGGAACGGTCATCTCCTGGATTTCCTCCTCGGTGTCGCGTTTCACGGCCTCGGTGCAGGCGACCAGCGCCGCAGCGGCGGTCATGCATGCCGCGGCCATCATGTATTTTCGGATGTTTTTCATCGTTTTTGCATTTTAAGTTTTACAAAGTGTGAACCTCGGGATACCCGAACGGATTCTCCACATACCAGCGGGCCTTGTAAATCTGGTAGCCCGCGCGGTTGAACAGCCGGTTGCCCTTCATGTCGCACACCTCGGCCGACCACCAGTTGCTCCCGCCCGACGTGGGGCGCATGACGATCGTGGAATACCCCTCCGGACCCGTCGAAATGCTCTTGATGGTGTTCTGCTGGAAGATCTCCACGTCGAGGAACTTCTCCGCCGCGCAGTCGAACTTGTAGACATGCTGATTCGTCGATACATACATCGCATCCTCCCCGCAGACGGGCGCCAGGTCGTGGGCATCGGTATTCCCCGCCGCCATATCGTAAGAACGCACCTGCGTCAGTTCCGGAGCCGTACGCTTCCCGTTGTAGGCGAGCTTGAGCAGCTGGGCGCCCGTCGCCGTCCAGAGGCAGCCGCGCTTTCGGTCCCAGACCACGTTGTGGGCCGAATGGACCGGCATGGTGAAGGCGGGTCTGGAAACGTAGCTGTCGGCGCCATTGTACACGTAGACGCTCAACAGGTTGCCCGTGCTCGACGCCACGACGACATTCCCGTCGGGCAGCACCTCGGCCGAGTGGGGGTTTCCGCCCGGCTTGGCGTAGAACATCGCCTTCTTGTCCGCAATGCGGATCAGCGCCACGCCGCCGCCCGAAGCCGTGACGAGCACGCACGTACGGTTGTAGACCGGTTTGGCCTCGTCGGGCAGATCGAACCACGCCTGTTCCGCAGCCGAAAGCCCGCTGTCGGCGGCCGTCCACTCCCAGGCGACCTTCCCCGTCGGCTGGTCGATCATCACGATCCGGTTCTTGGCCTGCTCGGTCAGAATCATCACCTCCGTGGCCTTGTCCAGGTCGATCGTCTCCTCCTTGTCGTCGCCCGGCCGCCAGGGAACGTAAGGTCCCTCCTCCTCGTCTTTGCTGCAAGCCTGAAGGAGGAATGCGGCAGCCAGTATCCACAGATATTTTTTCATAATTGCCAGTTAGCGGTTGTCGGATTAATAATTGGGATTCTGTTCGAGTTTCTTGTTCAGCAGGATCTGGTCCGCCGGAACGGGCCACCAGTAGTCGCGGTCGGGGTCGAACGCCCGGACAGCGATGTCCGTGCCCGCATAGTCCTGAATCACGGCGTTCATCACCAGCTCGGCGGTCATCCAGCGGCGGATGTCGTTATAATAAAGCCCCTCGCCGGCGAATTCGACGCGGCGCTCGTGGCGGATGATCTCGCGCATCTCGGACTGGTTCTTCGAACCGTAGGCATAGGTGGGCATGCCGACGCGGCCGCGCACGCGGTTCACGGCGTCGTAAACGGCATCGGAGGGCGTGGCGTCGACCTCGTTCTGCGCCTCGGCGAACATCAGCAGCACGTCGGCGTAGCGGATGAACATGTAGTTGGTCTCGCCGTTGCTGTCGTCCGAATCGCGCTTCTGCGCGTCGTAGATCGTGAGTTTCCGGTGTGCGAAGCCCGTGAACTGGCACACCTCCCCGGCCGGGCAGTTGGCCTTGCCGAGGAACGTGCTCCCGGGATAGAAATTCGTCGCCGCGAAACGCGGATCGAGGTTGTCGTACTTGCCCATCGTGGCCGCACCGTCGGTCGTCGTCCGGTAGTCCATCACCAGATCGAGCAGCGGTGCGTTGTTGCGGTACTGGACGCTGTAAACGTTGAACGAATTGACGGCCGTGTTCTTGGTCTTCGAGAATTCGATGTTGAAGACGCACTCGCAGCTGTGCTCGTTCGCCGGCAGGAAGAGTTTCCGGTAGTCGCCGAACAGGTCGTAGCCCGCCTGGGCCTCCTTTTCGATCACGGCTTTGGCCGCATCGGCCGCAGCCTGCCATTTCGCGGCGTCGTTCGAGGGGTTGACCAGCTTGCTGGCCTCGAAAAGCAGCAGACGGGCCTTGAGGGCCATCGCCGCGCCGCGCGTGGCGCGCCCCTGGTCGGCGGCTTTGGTCCACTGCCAGTCGAGCAGTTCACGGTCGATGATGTCGTTCAGATCGTCGAGAATCGCCCGCACCACCTCCTCGCGCGAGGCGCGGGGCAGCGAACCGTGCGCATAGACAGGCTCTTCGAGGATCAGCGGCACCCCGTTGTAATAGGTCACCAGCATGTAGTAATAGAGCGCGCGGAGGAACTTGGCCTCGCCCTCCATCTGCACCCTGCGGTCGTCGGCCACGGCGGCGGCAGGCAGGCGGTTGAGATGGGTGTTGCAGCGTCCGATGCCCTCGTAGCACTTTTTCCAGCGGTTGGCGATGATGCCCGAGCTGTTGGCCGTGTGGGTCCCCTGGGCGATGACGTTGTATCCGCCCGCGTTGTTGTAATTATAGGCGTTGGGCGTGCAGGTCTCTTCGAGCAGCGGCGCCGAGTCTCCGAACAGCGCACTGTTGGTCAGTATGTTGTAACAGCCGGTCATGGCGGCCTCGGTTCCTTCTTCGGTTTCCCAGAACGTCTCGACCGTATATTTGTCGGTGGGAATGGTGTCGAGGTTGCAGGAGGCCAGCGCCGCCGCACCGCAAAGCATCAATCCGATTACTGTTTTTTTCATGTTTTTCCGTATTTGAAGCGATTAGAAAGTAATGTTGAAGCCGAAGTTGATCGTCCGCAGCGAAGGATACTGCATCAGGTTGGTCGACGAAAGGTCGATCTCGGGGTCGAACATCTTCAGCGGGGAGATCGTGAAGAGGTTCTCGCCGTTGACGAAGATCTGGCACTGGCTCATTCCGAGCTTCGAAATCCACCTCTTGGGGAGGGTGTACGAGAGTTGCAGCTGCTTGCAGCGCAGGTACGACGCATCGTAGAGCCACTGCGTGTTCTTGTAGTCGTGCATCTCGGGCGCGCCCGTGGCGGTGTGGAGGATCGGCAGGCGGGAGTTGTGGTTCTCGGGGGTCCACGCGTCGGTCGCCCACTCCTTCAGCACGCCCGCTCCGTTCCAGAACGGGGCTGCGAGGTTGCCCGAAAGATAGGTCTTCACGTCGGCGACGCCCTGGAACTGCGCCGAAAGTTCGAGTCCCTTCCATCCCAGCGAGAAGTTGAAGGCGTAGGTGATGCTCGGCGTGAGGTTGCCGCAGACGGCGCGGTCGTCGTTGTCGATCTTGTCGTCGTTGTTGAGGTTCTTGTAGCGAATGTACCCGGGCTTCACGCCGCTGCCGACGGTCACCGAATTGGCGATCTCCTCGTAACTGTTGTAGAAGCCGTCGGCCTGGTAGAGATACCACGCGTCGATGGGTTCGCCCTCGCGGATGATGTTGAAGGTCTTGATGTACTCCTGCCCGTCGAGGTCGACGACGATGTTCTTGTTGTAGCAGAAGTTGCCGCCGAGGCTGTAATGGAAATTCTTGACCGCGCTCCGCCACTGGAGGTTCAGCTCGACGCCGTCGTTGGCCACCACGCCGATGTTCTGCTTCGGGCCGTTCAGGTTGCCGATCTGCGCCGGAATCTTCACGTCGCGCAGGATGCCTTCGGTGCGTTTCTTATAGAGGTCGACGCTGAACAGCAGGCGGTGGTCGAAGGCCTCGAAATCCAGTCCGAGGTTGTAGGTGCGGGTGGTCTCCCACGAGATGTTCTCGTCGACGAAATCCTTGATCGCCGCGCCGCCCGACAGCACGTCGCCGAAGCTGTAATTGTAGCTCTTGTTCGCCAGCACGGCCATCAGGTACTCGTAGTTGCCGATGGCCTGGTTGCCCATCTCGCCGACCGAGCCGCGGAGCTTGAGCACGTCGACCGCCCGGACGTTCTGCATGAAATTCTCCTTGTCGATGCGCCATCCGACCGACACGGCGGGGAAGAAGGCCCATCGGTTGCCCTTGGCGAATTTCGACGAACCGTCGTAACGCGCCGTCACGTCGATCAGGTATTTCTCCTTGTAGTCGTAGGTGATTCGCCCGAAGTAGGAGAAGAGCAGTTCGAGCGACGATCCGCCCGAAATATCCTCCATCGTGGAGCCGACCGACAGGGCGGTGAGCTGGTTGTTGAAGTAGTCGCGCTTCTTGGCCTGGAAGTTCTTGCCGTCGTAACGCTTGTACTCCGTGCCGACCATCACGTTGAAGTTGTGGTTGCCGCCGAAGCTCTTGCCCCACGAAAGGGTGTTGTAGAAGGTGTAGTTGATCGCGTTGTTGTCCCAGTCCTTGGCCGAGACGTAGGCGCTGAAGTTCTTCCGCTCAAGAGTTTTGGGATTGTAGGTGTACATCGCGTGCTTGAAGTCCTTCGAATAGTGGTCGACCTTCACGTAGCCCAGGTTGGCGTTGTACTTGATGCCCCACGGCAGGTCGTAGCCGATGTTGATGCGCCCCAGAATGCGGTGAAGCTGACGTTTGGTGTTGCCCTCGTGCAGCTCCATGAGCGGATTCTCGGGGTTGTTGCGCCCGGGGGTCGAGAGCCACGTCGAGAGCCACTTGCCGTCGGGCAGCTGCGTGCCGAAGATCGGCAGGGCGCGGTTGATGACGTTGACCGTCGTCGATACGCCGTAGATCGGGTCGGTGTTGTAGCGCAGGTTGCCCAGCAGGCTGATGCCCACCTTCAGGCGCTTGGTCACCTGCGCGTTGATCTTCATGTCCCACGAGAAGCGTTCCGCGTCGTCGTTGGCGACCATGATGCCGCGCTGGTTCATGTAACCGCCGCCCAGCGAGTAGGAGATCTTGTCCGTGCCGCCCGAAACGCGGGCGTTGTACTGCTGGAGAAAACCGTTCTGGTAGCAGAGGTCGTACCAATCGGAGGCGGGATAGATGTACTTGTCGTGCTTCATGCCCTCCTCGTATTCGAGGATGTCGTCGCGGTTGTAGGTCACCGTCAGCTTGCCTTCGTTCAGTTCGGCCTGGTTGCGCATGTTCATATACTGAATCGGGTCGGTCACCACGTCGGGCACGTAGGTCGCCGACTGAATGCCGAAGTTGGCGCTCAACTTCACCACCGGTGCGCCCTTCTTGGCCTGCTTCGTGGTGATGAGGATGACGCCGTTGGCGGCCTTGGAACCGTAGATCGAGGCCGAAGCGTCCTTCAGCACCGAGATCGTCTCGATGTCGCCGGGATTCAACTCGTTGAGCGAATACTCCATGCCGTCGACCAGCACCATGGGGCTGGAACTGCTCATCGTGCCGACGCCGCGTATGCGGATCGTCGCGCCGTCGCTGCCGGGCTTCGACGAAGCCTGGTTGATGTAGACGCCGGGCATCGAATAGAGCGCCTGCGAGGCGTGCGTCATGGGCTGGTTCTCGATCTCCGACATCTGGCGCACGGCGACCGAGCCGGTCAGGTTGACCTTCTTCTGCACGCCGTATCCGATCACCACCACGTCGTCGAGGAGCTGGTTATTCTCCTTCAGCACCACGGTCAGATGCGTCCGGTTGCCCACTTCGACCTGCGCCGCGTCGTAGCCGATGAACGACACGCTGAGCCGCGCGCCCGCAGTCACGTTCAGGGCGAATTCGCCCTTCGAATTGGTCACCATACCGTTCGTCGTGCCCTCGACCAGCACGTTCGCCCCCACGATCGGATCGCCGGCCTCGGTCTCGACGCGGCCCTTCAGCTGGTATTCCCGGCCCCGGCCTGCCGGGTCGGATTTGTAAAGCACGATGTGGCGGCCTTCGAGTTTGGCCAGAATTCCCTGGTCGGCGAGCACGCCGTCGAGCAGTTTCAGGACGTTCTGATCGTGCGCCTCGACCGAAACGCGCTTCCGGAGGTCGATCTCGCTCTCCCGATACCAGAACGAGTAGCCGCTCTGCGTCTTGACCGCTTCGATCACCTCGCGCACGGTGGCGTTCTTCAGCGTCAACGAAATCACGGGATTCTGCGCGTAAAGAGCCTGGGCCGCCACCGTGAACCAACACAGGGTCAGCAATCCGCTCAGTCTGCACAGCATCCGCTGGCCGAAAAGGTCCCGGAAGGACCTTCTGCTGGTAGAATTGTTACTCATAAGGATTGAAATTTAGGTTGTAGTGAAAAAAATCGTGAATCTCTATCGGTTTCTGTAAAGCTCGAAATGGTTCTTGCGGCTGCGGCAGAGGATGCGGCTGTCGGCCGAGATGATCCGCATGATTTCGTGGATGTTCTCGCCGTCGACGAACTCACCCGTGAAACAGATCCTGCGCAGCCGTTCGTCGGGGATCGTGATGTCGACGTTGAACTGCCTTTCGAGGCTCCGGGCGATCGACGCCAGGGGTTCGGCCCGGAAGTAGAGCCTGTCCTCCTGCCACGAGAGCACCTGCTCGACGTTCACCCTGCGCAGCGACAGCAGTCCGGAGGTCCTCTCGAAGAATCCCTGCTCGCCGGGACGCAGCCGCACGCTCCGCGACTCGGGACCGCCGTCCACCAGCAAGCTGCCCGTCGCCAGCGTGATCTGGTAATTCTCGTCCTCGGAATAGGCGTGCACATTGAAAGTCGTTCCGAGCACCGTCGAGACGACCTGTCCCGTGACGACGACGAAGGGCCTGCGGGCGTCGTGCTCGACCTCGAAATAGGCCTCGCCGTCGACCTCCACGCGGCGTTCGTCGCCGAACAACGCGGGATAGACGATGCGCGTGCCGCCGTTGAGCCGCACCCGCGAACCGTCGGGCAGCACCACGTCGGACTTCACGCCCAGAGGCGTCGAGACGCTCACCGGCTGCGCCGCGGCGACCAGACGGCTTTCGGTCCGGCGTCCGCCCATGAACCAGCTGCCGCAGACGACGCCCGCCATCACGGCCGCAGCCGCGGCGTAGCGGACGATCCGCATCCGGATTCCCCGGCGGCGGATGCGCGAGCGCACGTCGGCCCACACCGCCTCCCGCATTCCGTCGGCCATGGCGTCGACTCCGGGTCCCACCCGGATGCCGTCCAGCAGCTCCGCCAGCCTGCGGC
>ERZ780207.2651-NODE-2651-length-12517-cov-8.855160_pt1 | contig 12517 bp, 9 predicted proteins | sample MGYA00510977_ERZ780207 | MGnify/ENA primary metagenome ERZ780207 (study PRJEB29588, sample SAMEA2151383) | human gut metagenome | biome: human gut; feature: human-associated habitat; material: faeces | place: Denmark | collected 2008/2010 ... | reverse complement strand
TCGACAAGACCGGCCACGCGGAAAACACCGCCGTTGCAAAGCTCGAGTACGAAAACGGCGCATTCAACGTTGCCTTCCGCGACGACGCCTCCCACCTCGGCGACAACATCGCTACCGTGCGCAAGCAGCCGTGGGTCAACGACCCCAACGGCTTCGAGGGCGGCATCTACTACCGTGCCTCAGGCGAAGCGGGGCATTTCGACGTCATGCACGGCGAGGAGATCATTGGCGCGGTCAGCGTCGAGTCCTGCCGCGGCGGCGTGGGCACGATCGGCGAATTCTGGCTTGAAAATGATGCGCAGAAAAAGGGTCTCGGCGAAAAGCTCGTCGGCCAGGCGCTGTCCTATGCCCGCACGCACGGCTGCTCCATTCTCTCCACCGGGCGCATCGCTAAGAGCAATTTGGTCGGCCTCCACTGCGCGGAAAAGTGGGGCTTCCACTCTGTTCGGGAGGACGCGGAAAGCGTCACATTTGAGAAGGATTTCGAATACGATGAGGAATCCTGCTGGAACAGATTGCAGGAAGTTATCGAAAAATGAAGAAAAAGAAGTTCGAAAAGGCCTTTCTGCCGGTTTCGAAGGACGAAATGGTCGAGCGCGGCTGGTACTATTACGACTTTCTCGTTGTCACGGCGGACGCCTATATTGACCACCCAAGCTTCGGCACGGCGATCATTGCGCGCGTATTGGAGGCCGAGGGCTACCGCGTGGCGGTACTCGCCCAGCCCGACTGGCACAGCGCGGACGCCTTCCGCGCAATGGGTCGCCCACGCTACGGCGTGATGATCGGCGGCGGCAACATCGACTCGATGGTCGCGCACTACACGGCGGCGAAAAAGCACCGCACGAGTGACCTCTACTCTCCCGGCAGCAAGATGGGCCTGCGGCCCGACCGCCCGACCATTGTCTATGCGAACCGCTGCCGCGAAGCCTTCGGCGACATTCCCATCGTTGTCGGCGGACTGGAGGCGAGCCTGCGCCGCTTTGCCCACTACGACTACTGGGACGACAAGGTGCGCCGTGCGCTCATTTTCGACGCGCAGGCAGACCTTCTTGTCTACGGCATGGGGGAATACGCCACGCGCGCGATCGCACGTAGACTCGCAAAGGGTGAAAAGGTCGAATCCTTGACGGATATTCGTGGCACAGCGTTCGTGACGCGCATACCCGAGGTCTGCGCCTTTGACCATGTCGACTGCCCGTCGTATGAAGAAGTATGCGCGGACAAGCGCGCCTACGCACTTGCGACGAAGCTTGAATACGAGGAGCACGATCCCATCCGCGGCAAGGCGCTGTGGCAGGCACACGGGCGCGACACGCTCGTTGTCAACCCGCCCGCGATGCCGCTTTCGCGCGAAGAGCTTGACGAAGTCGCGGAGCTTCCCTACATGCGCGAGGTACACCCGATGTACGACGCTCTCGGCGGCGTTGCCGCCATCGAGGAGGTGCGCTTCTCCGTGGCGCACAACCGCGGGTGCTTCGGCGGGTGCAACTTCTGTTCGCTGGCGTTCCATCAGGGACGCATGATCACCTCGCGCTCCATCGAGTCCTGCGTGCGCGAGGTCGAGGGCTTTACCCGCGATCCGAAGTTCAAGGGCTACGTCCACGATGTCGGCGGCCCGAGCGCGAACTTCCGCCACCCCTCGTGCAAGGATCAGCTGAAGCGCGGCATGTGCCGCAACAAAAACTGCCTCGCCCCCTACCCCTGCAAAAATCTCGATCCCGACCACTCGGAATACGTCGAGCTGCTGCGAAGACTTCGCGCGATCCCCGGCGTGAAGAAGGTCTTCGTCCGCTCGGGCATCCGCTACGACTATCTCTTAGAGGACAAGGGCAGTCCCTTTTTGTCCGAGCTTGTCAAGTATCACATCTCCGGCCAGCTCAAGGTCGCGCCCGAGCACTGCGTGGCGGGCGTGCTGGACTACATGGGCAAGCCCCACTTCGACGTGTTTGAAAAGTTCTGGGACAAGTACCGCGCCGTGAACGAGAAAAACGGCCGCGAGCAGTACCTTGTGCCCTACCTCATGTCGTCGCATCCCGGCTGCACGCTCGAAGACGCGGTGCAGCTTGCGGAATTCCTGCACTCCACGGGGCATAAGCCCGAGCAAGTGCAGGACTTCTACCCCACACCCGGCACGCTCTCGACCTGCATGTACTATACCGGCATCGACCCGCGCGACATGACGCCCGTCTTTGCCGAGACGACGTCGCACGGCAAGGAATTGCAGCGCGCGCTGCTGCAATGGTTCCGCCCGGACAAGAAAAAGCTCGTCATCGAGGCACTCCAAAAGGCGGGGCGCGAGGATCTCATCGGCTACGGGCCGAAGTGCCTTGTGCGTCCCTACGGCGACAGCCGTCCCGCGCCGCAGGGCGGCAAAAAGAGCGCCGCGGGAACGAAAAAGAGCGGCAGCCCGGCAGAAAAGCCCTCTGTGCACGCGGAAGCGCGCAAGGGCGCGAAGACAGCCGAAAAGGCAAAGCCTTTCAAGCGCAAGTCCGGCTGGGCAAAGCCCAAAGCCGCAGCAAAAGGCAAAAAGAAATAAAAAGGATCCCCGACCGGTCGGTCGGGGATCCTTTTTATTTGATCTGTGTGATCACGCTGCCGCTTACTGATAGTCGCTCAGCAGGAACATCGGCTTGATGGCAACCACCTCGTCATATTCCTCCTGTTCGACCTGCACATCGGCATTGAGCGCCTTGAGGTCACTCTTGAGTACCGCAAGCGCTTCCTGCACGCTCTGGGCACGGCCTTCGCGCAGAACGCGGATCATGCGCGTGAGCACAACGGGATGGGCATAGCGCGGCGGCAGGGGGAAATCCTCGGGCAGGACATTTTCGAGGTTGGCCTGTGCCTCTTCCCACGCGCGGGCGACCGCCCTTTTGTTGTTCTTCGCCGTGGGCAGCACGTGGGCGCCCGAGAAAAAGAACACCGCGGCAAAGCCGAAGAGCGCAAAGTAAACGCCGAAGTCGCCGCCGTTGCGCCAGGAAATGATGCCGTAGACCAGTGCCGCAGCGCCTGCGATCACGATCGCCAGCGCCACCCACCGGTAGGCGGGATTCGTGTGCTCGTTGACGCGCTTGGCCTTGGCCGCCGCGGAGAGCTGCGCCGTCAGCTCAGGGTAACCGGAGAGGAATTTCTGCGCCTGTTCCAGCTCTTCTTTGGCGCTCTGCGCCGCGGGCGTGAGCGTATCCAGGTAGCGTCTTGCTTCCTTTTCCGCCTTGGCCTGCACGCGCCGCTCGCCGCCTTCGCTCAGCGTCGGGATCTCGGGGTGCGCGGCAGCGATGCAGGCGAGCATCTCGTCCACATCTTCCTCCCGCTTGAAGGTGCACTGCTTTTCCTGCCCGTCGTCATACTGCACCACAAGGTACGGGATCGCGCCAAAAACGCCCTTTCCAGAGAAGCCGCCCTGGCTCATCGCCACGCGCTTGAAAACGCGGCGCACCGACGAAAGCGCAACATAGTAATGCCGGTCGATCAGAAAATTATTCAAATACAGCGCCTCTTCCCCCACGCCGCAGGGGCCAAAGCGCTTGCAGGACTTTTTGTCCGCGGCGAGAACTTCATCCGCAATGCTCGTCTCGCCAAGGCGCACAGGTGCAAAAATCATAAGGCTCCTCCAAAGTTTGAAAAAGCGGTGGGAGAGCATTCTCCCACCGCTCTAAGAATGGTTTACTTGTGCAGGGTCTCGTAGTGAGGCTCGGTGTGGCGCTTCTTGATGGTGTAGAGGAAGATGCCGAGGAACAGAGCCGCAGCGAGGATGCCGATGGGGTAAGCGACAGCGGTGTTGTACACGGTCGCGCCCTCAGCAGTCTTGCTGTTGAGGAACTGGCCGAGGCACTCATTGCCCAGCAGGAAGTAGGTCACGGAAACAGCGCTCATGAAGGTCGCGGGAACAGCGGTGATCCAGTAGTTCTTCTTATCATAGAAGAGGTACATGGAAGCAGCCCACAGAACGATCATGGCGAGGGTCTGGTTGGTCCAGCTGAAGTAACGCCAGATGATGGTGTAGTCGATCTTGCCGAGGGCGTTGCCGATACCGAGGATCGCGCCAACGCCGAGAACGGGCACGCAGAGGATCAGACGGTTCTTCCAGCTCTTCTGCTCCATGTGGAACCAGTCAGCCAGAACAAGACGTGCGGAACGGAACGCGGTATCGCCGGAGGTGATGGGGCAGGCGATAACGCCGAGCATGGCGAGCGCAATGCCCACGCCGCCCATGGTCTTGGAGCAGACGTCGTAAACAGCGGTGGAACCGCCGCCGCCGAGAGCCAGCAGCTCCTCACCGGTGTAGAGCGCGCAGCCGGCAGCAGCCCAGATCAGGGCGATGATGCCTTCAGAGACCATTGCGCCGTAGAAGACGAAGTGGCCCTGCTTCTCGCTCTTCATGCAGCGAGCCATCAGGGGGCTCTGCGTGGCATGGAAGCCGGAGATCGCGCCGCAGGCAACGGTGATGAACATGAAGCTCCACACCGGGGTGCCCGAGGGATGCATGGAGCCGAAGTTGTTCCAGATCTCGGGGATGGTGTACTCAGGCTTGGTGAAGATGCCGACGGCAACACCGATGGCCATGATGATCAGGCAGATACCGAACAGGGGGTAAATCTTACCGATGATCTTGTCGATGGAAATGAAGGTCGCGATGAAGTAGTAGACAAGAACAATGATGAGCCAGAACAGGGTCGTGGCGACGATGCCCTCGTGGCCGCCGTTCTTGAACAGGGTGACAATCAGACCGGCAGGGCCAACCGCAAAGACCGTACCGACCATAACGAGCAGCACCACGCTGAACACGCGCATGACGTTCTTCATTGCGCCGCCCAGATAGATACCGGCGATCTCGGAGATGGAAGCGCCTTCGTTACGCTCGCTCATCATACCGGAGAAATAGTCGTGAACCGCACCGGCAAAAATCGTACCAAAGGTGATCCACAGGAACACGATGGGCCCCCACAGAGCACCCTGCAGGGCACCGAAGATGGGGCCGAGGCCCGCGATGTTCAGAAGCTGGATCATAAACAGCTTCCACTGCGGCAGAACCACATAGTCCACGCCATCGTTGATCTTGACAGCCGGCGTTTCACGGTCGTCAGGGCCGAAGGTCTTTTCGACGATGCCACCGTAAACGAAGTAGCCGCCGATCAGCAATGCGAGGCAGATCAGAAAGCTAAACATTTTTCTCCTCCTATTTTATTACAAATGTTTGCCTTGCAGGAGAATTTCCCCTGCGTTTCGCCTGATTATAATAATTTTTTGGAGAAAAAAGTCAATCGTCAAAATGAACAAATTTTAAATGAATATTATTTCATTCAAGCTGGATATTTGTTTTTTCCCTTATGCGCGGATGACCTGCTCGATGGCCGCTAAAAGCTCGTCGTAGCCCTCAAAAGCGGGCAGATGCGGGTAGTCGTGCTTGATCTTTTCCGTCGTGCGGAACAGGAAGCCCGCCTTGGACGCTTCGATCATTTCGAGGTCGTTGTAGCTGTCGCCGCTGGCGATGGTCTCAAAGCCGATGGACTGAAGGCCGCGCACGGTCGTAAGCTTGGAATGCTCGCATCTCATCTTGATGCCGCTGATGAATCCGTCGGCGTCCACCTCGAGAGAGTTGCAGAAAATGGTCGGCCAGCCGAGTTTTTTCATCAGCGGTTGTGCAAATTCCTCAAAGGTGTCGCTCAAAATGATGGCCTGCGTCTCAGATCTCAGCTTGTCGAGGAATTCTTTCGCCCCCGGCAGCGGGTCGATGCGCGCGATAGTCTCCTGAATTTCCTTGAGTCCCAGGCCGTGCTCGCGGAGCACGCCCAGGCGCCATTTCATCAGCTTGTCGTAGTTCGGCTCGTCGCGCGTGGTGCGCGTCAGCTCGGGAATGCCGCTCTCGCGGGCAAATTCGATCCAAATTTCGGGGACGAGCACGCCCTCCATATCAAGGCAGGTAATATACATGTTTATTCTCCTTTATCACTTTTCCGCCGCGGCCTTGCCGAGCACGTAGTCGAGCATCTCGCCGCGGTCGATCACGTCGCGGTGACGCACCGCGCGGGAGCGTAGGTCGGCAAGATTCTTCGGCACGGGCACGCCCGTGACCTTGTGGAGCTGCTCCATCACGTCGAACTCGTCGCCCTCGGCCTTTTCGCCGATACCCTCGAGCACGGCGGCGGGGAATTTATAAGGAGAGGCAGTGGAGAGCACGACGACGGCGTTGTGCTCGGGGTTCGCCTGCTTGTACTGCTGCGCCACGTCCCAGGCGACCGCCGTGTGCGTGTCGCAGAGGTAATGGTCGTCCTTCCAGACCTTACCGATGGCGGTTTTCGCACCCTCGTCGTCGCAGAAGCCTGCCCAGAAGAGCTCGTGCAGCTTTTCGAGCATGTCCGCGGGCACCTCGTACTCACCGTTTTCGCTGAGCTGCTTCATTAAATCCGCGATGAGCTTGTCGTCCCCGGAGAGGAGATAGAGCAGGCGCTCCAAGTTACTGGAGACGAGAATGTCCATCGAGGGGGACACGGTCTTGTAGAAGGGGCGGCGGCGGTCATAGCGGCCCGTGCGCAGGAAGTCGGTCAGCACATTGTTGGCGTTGGACGCGCACACGAGCTTGCCGACGGGAAGGCCCATCTCCTTGGCGAAGTAGCCCGCGAGGATATCGCCGAAGTTGCCGGTCGGCACGACGTAGTCGACCTTGTCGCCCGGCTGGATGCGGCCCGCCTGCACGAGGTCGGCGTACGCTCTATAATAATAGACGACCTGCGGGGCGAGGCGGCCGATGTTGATGGAGTTGGCCGAGGACAGGCGAACGCCCTTACCCTCGAGCAGCTGATCCTTGCTGACGGCGGAGAAGATTTTCTTCACGCCGGTCTGCGCATCGTCGAAGTTGCCGCGCACCGCGCACACGCAGACGTTTTCGCCCGCCTGCGTCGCCATCTGCGCCTGCTGCACGGCGCTCACGCCGCCGTGGGGGTAGAAGACGATGATCTTCGTGCCCGGCACATCGCAGAAGCCCTCCATCGCCGCCTTGCCGGTGTCGCCGGACGTGGCGGTCAGGATCATGATCTCGTCGTCCACACCGAGCTTTTCTTTCGACGCGGTCATCAGGCGCGGCAGCATCGAGAGCGCCACATCCTTAAAAGCGCTCGTCGGCCCGCGGAAAAGCTCGAGGATGAAGTCCTCACCGACGGGGACGGTCGGGGTCAGGTGGTCGGTCTCAAACTTGCCGGTATAGCCGTCGTGGACGAGTTTTGCCATCTCCGCTTCTGAAAAGTCGGGCAGGAGCTTGGATAAGATCTTCGTCGACATGGACATCGTGTCCATATTTAATACAGTAGTATAGTCGAACTTGACCTCGTCAAACGACGGCATCGTGTAAAGGCCGCCGTCGGGGGCAAGGCCGTTTAAGATGGCCTGCGCGCTGCTGGCCTTTAAATTTTTGTCACGGGTGCTCTGATACTGCATGGATGTTTCCTCCTGTATCTCACGGGAAAAGTTTTTTTGTTTTCCCTATTGTATTTTCACAAACGCTATGTTATATTGTTTCCATCAAAAAGTCAAGTGTTTTTCTTCCGCGGACAGTTTCGGCGTAAGTCACAAATTCGTCCGCACTTGACGGAGTATCCAAAAAAGAAAGAAGGTCATTCCCCGTGAATATTGCGCTGCTGGGCTTCGGCACCGTCGGTTCCCATTTTTATAAGCTGTGCGAGGGGCGAACCGATCTGCATGTTGCAGCTGTTCTCTCCCGCCGTCCCCGCCCGGAGCTCACATGCACCGTGACCGCCGATTACGACGAGATCGTGCGCGATCCCTCGATTGATATTGTGGTGGAAGTCATGGGCGGCATCGAGCCGGCGTACAGCTACCTCTGCGCGGCCATGCGTGCGGGCAAGCACGTCGTCACCGCGAACAAGCAGCTCATGTGCGCCCACTTTGAAGAGCTCACCTCCCTTGCAAAAGAAAAAGGCGTGGCGCTGCGCTGCACTGCCGCCGCGGGCGGCGGCATTCCCTGGCTCACCTCTCTCTCCCGCGCGTCTGAGCTTGATGAGATCAAGGCTGTCGAGGGCATTCTGAACGGCACAACGAATTACATGCTTTCCGCCATGACGAATTCCGGCGCGGATTACGCGCCCGCGCTCCGCAAGGCGCAGGAGCTCGGCTACGCCGAGGCCGACCCCACCGCAGATGTCGAGGGTCTGGACGCGCGCCGCAAGATCGTTCTCTCCGCCGACCTTGCCTTCGGCGTGAACATCAGGGAAGAGGACATCCCCTGTGTCGGTATCTCGTCCATCACCGCGGACGACATCGCCAAAGCGAAGGACGAGGGCCTGACCTACAAGCTCATTGCCCGAGCGGAGAAAAACGGCCGTGCCGTGGCCGCGTTCGTCTGCCCGACGCTTTTCCCCTCCTCCGCGCCCGAGGCGCACACCGACGGCACCGGCAACCTCGTCACGCTGTTCGCATCGCGTTTTGGCAAGCAGAGCTTTTCCGGCGCGGGCGCGGGCGGCTATCCGACCGGCTCGAGTGTCCTGCGCGACTGTCTCGACGTCGCCGCCGGCTGCCGCAGCTTCTATGCCGATTCCTTTGTCCCCCGCTCCGTGAATCTCTCCGGTATGCAGGGCAAATGGCTCTTCCGCTGCATGGGCGAAACGTTTGTCCGTGAATGCAGCGCCCGCGAGGCATTCAATGCCTACGATTCTTATCGAAAGAACGACCCGCACGCGCTCCTTGCGCGCTATGCGGTCGATGAGGAATGATCTCCATGCTCAAAGTTTTGAAATTCGGCGGCTCCTCGCTTGCCGACGCGCATCAGTTCGCCAAGGTGAAGTCCATCGTGGACGCAGACCCCGCCCGCCGTGTGGTCATCGTTTCCGCGCCGGGCAAGCGTTTCTCCGGCGACCATAAAATCACCGATCTTCTCTATCTCTGCGCCGCACACATCAAATACGGCGTTTCCTGCGAGGATATCTTTGCCATGATCCGCGACCGCTACAATGAGATCATTGCGGAGTGCGGCTTAAAGCTCTCGCTCGACAAGGAATTTGACGAGCTGTGGAGCAAGATGCAAAGCGGCATCAGCAAGGACGAGCTTGCCTCGCGCGGCGAATACTTCTCCGCGCGGCTCATGTCCGAGTTCCTCGGCTTCGAGTTTTTAGACGCGGCGCTGTGGGTCAAGTTCAAGTTTGATGGCAGCGTCGACCGGGACGCCTCCTACGCGGCACTGCGCGCCGCCGCAGAGGGCCGCAGGGTCGTCATTCCCGGCTTTTACGGCGTGATGCCGGACGGTCACATCAAAACCTTCTCCCGTGGCGGCAGCGACATCACCGGCGCGCTCGCCGCGGCGGCGCTCGGTGCGGACGTGTACGAAAACTGGACGGACGTCTCCGGCATTCTGATGGCAGACCCGCGCATCGTAGACGATCCCGAGCCGATCCGCCGCGTGACTTACAGCGAGCTGCGCGAGCTGAGCTATATCGGCGCGCAGGTGCTGCACGAGGGTACGATCTTCCCCGTGCGCGAGAAGAACATCCCCCTCAACATCCGCAACACCAACGCCCCCGATCACCCCGGCACGATGATTCTGGAATCCATTGAAGACGAGCAAAAAGAGGGCGGCTTCATCACCGGCATCGCCGGCAAGAAGGGCTTTTCCATCATCACCATCGCCAAGACCGGCATGTCGAGCGAACCGGGCTCTCTCCTGAAAATTCTCAACGTGCTCGCCAAGCACGAGGTCAACGTCGAGTACCTCCCGTCCGGCATCGACAACGTCTCGCTCGTCGTCTCGTCCGACAAGGTGTCCCGCTCGCTCTACGAAATGCTGGGCGAGCTGCAAAAAGAGGTGCAGCCGAATAAGATAACCGTAACGGAGCATATCGCCATCGTCGCCGCCGTCGGCCGCAAGATGGCGTACCGTCCCGGCGTTTCCGGTAAAATTTTCGCCAAGCTCGGCGAAAACGGCGTGAACATCCGCATGATCACGCAGGGCCCCGAAGAGCTCAACATCATCGTGGGCGTGGAAGAAAAAGATTTCGAACAGGCCATCCGTGTCCTGTACAATAGTTTTGTGAAGGAGAATGTAGTGTAATGAAACAGGTCAATGTCGGTATTCTCGGCGCCACCGGCGCCGTCGGTCAGGAAATGATCAAAATTCTCGAAGAGCGCAACTTCCCCGTTGCGTCCCTTCGTCCCATCGCAAGCGCCAGAAGCGCGGGCAGCAAAATCATGTTCCGCGGTCAGGAGTGCACCATCGTCGAGGCGTCTGACGACGCGTTTGAGGGCCTTGATATCGTCCTCGGCGCGGCCGAGAACGACATCGCCGAGCGTTTTGCTCCCTCGATCGTCAAGGCGGGCGCGGTGTTCGTCGACAATTCGAGCGCGTTCCGCCTCGACCCCAACGTCCCCCTTGTCATCCCCGAGATCAACCCCGAGGACGTGAAGTGGCACAAGGGTATCATCTCGAACCCCAACTGCACCACCATCGTGACCCTCGTGGCCATTAACGCCCTCGCCAAGGAGAGCCCCATCGAGACGATCATCGCCTCTTCCTACCAGGCCGTCAGCGGCGCGGGCAAGGGCGGCATCGACGAACTCAACAATGAGGTCAAGGCCCTTTCCGAGGGCAAGCACCTTGAGCCCAAGGTCTTCCAGTATCAGATCGCGTACAACATCATTCCCCAGATCGGCGGTGAGGCCTTCGAGGGCTACACCAGCGAGGAGATGAAGATGCAGAACGAGGGCCGCAAGATCCTCCACCTGCCCGAGATGAAGGTCAGCTGCACCTGCGCGCGCGTGCCCGTCATCCGCAGCCACAGCGTATCCGTCGTGCTGCGCACGAAGGAGAAGATCAGCGTCGAGCGTGCCAAGGAGCTTATCGCAAACGCCCCGGGCTGCAAGCTCGTCGACGACCTCAAGAACAAGGTCTACCCCATGCCGCTCGACACGTCCGATCAGGACATCGTCTATGTCGGCCGCATTCGTGAGGACCTGACCGACGAGCGCGGCCTGAACCTCTGGTGCTGCGGCGACCAGGTCCGCAAGGGCGCTGCCACCAACACCATCCAGATCGCGGAGCTGCTGCTCAAGTAAGGCTTTTTTAGCCACAGATTGTTCCCCGTTTTCTGCCGCATAGCGGCGGAAAACGGGGAATTTTTTCGTTTCTGCACAGAAACGCCGATTTTGGCCCGCATTTTGCTATAAGCCGCTCATAAAGTGGTACAGGCAGGTCATAAGCTGAACGTTAAGAGAGCTATTCTCTGATCCTTTGTCTGTTTTGTCAAAAATCGGTGCACATTTCTTGTGTGTTTCCCCCATTTTTACCACAAACGGCAAGTTTCATTTGACTTTGCCCGCTGTGGGGACTATGCTGTAAGCAAGGATTGGAAACGTTACCGGTAAGGTTTCCGGAATCATCGCAGGGGGCGCGTCGGCATGACCATCAAGGATATTGCAAAGCTTGCAGACGTGAGCGTCAGCACCGTCTCCCGCGTGCTCAACGACCGTCCGGACGTGAGTGAGGATTCCCGCAGACGGGTCCGCGCCGTCATCGAGGCGCACCGGTATGTGCCGAACAACAGCGCGCGCGACCTCGTCAAAATTCGTTCTGACGCGGTCGGCCTCGTGGTGCGCGGTGTGCAGAACCCCTTCTACACCGACATCATCCACGCCATCGAGCAAAAGCTCGACGCTTCGGGCTACACGATGGTCATGCGCCAGATCCCATCGGGCGACGACGAGATTCAGTGCGGCGCGGTGATGGAAAAGGAAAAGCGCCTGCGCGGCATTATCTTCCTCGGCGGGCGCAGCGATTATTCGCCCGAAGAGGTTTCGCTTCTCGGCGTGCCCTATGTCTGTTGCTCCTACACCAACTCCTACGGTACGCTTCCGCCGGAGTCGTACTCCTCCGTCTCCATCGCCGACGAGCAGGAGGCCTACCGCGCGGTCAGCGAGCTTTACAAAAACGGTCACCGCCGCATCGCCGTGCTGACCGCCGCCCCCGACGACAGTTCGATCTCCCAGCTCCGTTACCTTGGCTATCAGCGCGCGCTGCGCGACTTCGGCTTAACAGATCATCCGGAAGACCTGATCTGCGCCGAAGATTTCACCATTGCCAACGCCTATGCCGCCATGCAAAAGCGTCTGCGCTCCCCCGCCGATTTTACGGCTGTCTTCGCCATTGCGGACGACATGGCCATTGGCGCGATGCGCGCCCTGCGCGAAAGCGGCCGCTCCATCCCCGAGGACTGCTCCGTCATCGCCATCGACGGCATCAGCGTCTCGGAATACATTCATCCCATGCTCACCACCCTCTGCCAGCCCATGACCGCCATGGGAGAGGCGAGCGTCGAGATCCTGCTCGACATCATCGAGGGGCGCGGCGTTCATCGCCACGTCACTCTGCCGACCGCGCTGCGCGAGGGCGCGTCCGTGCGGCAGCTCAAGCACTGATTTTCCCGCGGGAACCGCGTGAAAATAAATTTAAAAAGGAGTATTGATGAAATGAAAAAGTATCTTGCAATGATCCTTGCTCTTGTCATGGCGCTTTCTC
>ERZ780207.2647-NODE-2647-length-12526-cov-4.760965_pt1 | contig 12526 bp, 9 predicted proteins | sample MGYA00510977_ERZ780207 | MGnify/ENA primary metagenome ERZ780207 (study PRJEB29588, sample SAMEA2151383) | human gut metagenome | biome: human gut; feature: human-associated habitat; material: faeces | place: Denmark | collected 2008/2010 ... | reverse complement strand
AGTTCCTGCGTGAATCCTCCACTCTGGACGTTGACTCCATGAAGTGGGATATGGAAGACCGCAACCTGAAGATGACCCGTCCCGCATTCGGCGGCCATCTGATGGCTACCATCATCTGCCCCCGCTTCCGTCCCCAGATGTCCACCGTGCGTCCCGGCGTTATGAAGAAGGCTCCCTTCGATCAGGCCAAGGCTGATGCCTGCCAGATCGTCAAGCCCGCCTTCAGCCTGACCGCTGAGGACATCAAGACCGAAGTGCTGAGCGTGGAGAAGGCCGCTGAGAAGCTGGTCGACCTGATCGGCGCAGATGTCATTGTCTCCGTTGGTCGTGGCATCAGCAAGGATGTCAACAAGGGCATCGAGCTGGCCGAGCAGCTGGCAGCCGCTCTGGGCGGCGGTGTCGTGGGCGCTTCCCGTGCCGTCACCGATGCAGGCTGGATGACCGCTGACCATCAGGTCGGTCAGACCGGCAAGACTGTGCACCCCAAGATCTATGTGGCTCTGGGTATCTCTGGTGCTATCCAGCACACCGCCGGTATGCAGGATTCTGAGTGCATCATCGCTGTCAACAAGAACGAGGGTGCTCCCATCTTCGGCGTTGCTGACTACGGCATCGTGGGCGATCTGTTCAAGGTCGTGCCTGAGCTGATCAAGCAGATCGAGGCAGCAAAGGCTGCTCTGTGATCGCCTGTTCCTGAGCATTGTTCAATAGCATAGCCTGAATTGTGAGAGGCCGTTGCACATTTTTGTGCAGCGGCCTCTTTTTTGTGTTTTTTATAAAGGAGCTGTTGTGCCAGCCACTGCACAGCAGCTCCGATTTGCTCCACAGGAAAGGAACGCAGAAGGGAACACAGCGAAGCGCCACAAAAACGTACACAGAAACCACGATATGCAAAGCGGTGCATATAAATACAGCGATATACAAAACGAAACGCACCGAAGTGTCCCAAAAAGTGTGCGGAAGCTGTTGCACTTGACTTGTTTTGGCGAGAAGCGCAACACAACTGTAACGTTTTCGGACTCTTTGTTACGCTTGAGTTGCGATAAAAAGGCGAGAATTTTTTAAAAAATCTGTATTTTTTCTGCAAATCAAGCTCTAAACCTCTTGACGTCTGTATGGCTTTGTGATACTCTTGTTGCACAAGAGTTGCGGATGTGATACGACAGAGTTGCAAACGAGTTGCAATATCCAAGATCACACTGCATAAGGCAACAGACCGGAGGCAATTTTATGAAGCGTGCAATGAATACCGTGAAGAATATCGCAGCAGCTGCAATGACGCTGGCTGTGTTTTTTGGCTTTGCAGGCTTCAAGCCCGTCACCGCAAACGCTGCACAGGCTGCCATGCCTGCCACCGCTTCTGTGGAAGAAGAGAACTCCTACTTTGAGGAAGACGCTTACCAGCGCAGCTTCCTGACCCTGATCAATAACGAGCGTGCACAGGCTGGTCTGGCTCCTGTTGCTCTGGGCGACAGCAACCACAACGCCGCTGCAATGGAGCGTGCCGAAGAGCTGGCAGTTTCTTACTCCTACGTTCGTCCCAACGGTCAGCGCGATTTCACCGTTCTGGCAGAGAACGGCATCAGCGATGTCTCCATCGGCGAGAACTACATGGCCGGCTGCTCCACCCCTGATTCCGCAATGGATCAGTGGATGGCTAGCGACTTCACCCGTGAGCGTATCCTGAACGCCGATGCTACCACCGTGAGCGTTGGCTACTATGAGGGCGGCGTTTACAATAACTACTGGGTGCTGATCTTCTCTTACCCCGAAAATTCTCACACCGAGGATTACCGTCAGGAAGTTCTGAATCTGGTCAATGCCCAGCGCGCAAAGTATGGTCTGACTGCTCTGAAAATGGGCGATGACGCTTTGACCGCCGCTGCACAGACCCGCGCCGAGGAGATCGCCGTTGTGAACTCCCACGTCCGTCCCGATGGCTCTAAGTGCTTCACCGTCCTGAAGGACTATGGCGTCACCGATACCCCCACCGGCGAGAATGCCGCATGGGGCAGCGTCTCTCCTGAAGAGGTCGTCAACGCATGGATGAACTCCGAAGGCCATCGTGCCAATATCCTGAACCCTGAGGCTCGCAAGATGAGTGTTGGTTACTACTACAACAGCAACAGCACTTGGGGCCATCAGTGGATCCAGATCTTTACCAAGTGATTAACTGCTTTCTTCTTATAAAAAGACTGGCGGGGCCGCAAGGCTTCGTCAGTCTTTTTATTTGCGCCCGTTTGTGTTATACTTATTCTGAGTTATTATCAGGAGGATCTAACGTGGAGGATTACCGCACCGTCCGGGGCACGGCCACCGGTGAATACGAAGAGAAAAAGAGCCGCTTTATCGCACAGCTTTCCTTTGCTGACAGTGAGGAAGCCGCTGTGGCCTTTCTGGAGCAGGTGCGGGCGGCTAACCGCACCGCGCGGCACAACGTTTACGCTTACCGCCTGCGGGCGGGCAACCGCGAGCGCTATTCCGATGACGGCGAGCCGGCCAAGACCGCCGGTACGCCCGCGCTGGAAGTGTTGCAGCACAGCGGCCTGACAGACCTGATCGTGGTGGTCACCCGTTACTTTGGCGGGGTGCTGCTGGGCACCGGCGGCTTGGTGCGCGCTTACACTACCGCCACTGCCCGTGCGCTGGAAAACGCCGAGGTGGTCACTGTGCGCAGCGTGGTGGAATTACAAGTGACAGTGGACTACGCCCTTTACGAGCGTGCATCTCTGCTCATTGACGCCGCCGGGGCAAAGCAGGCACCGCCGGAGTTTACAGACCGGGTCACCCTGCGCTGGCAGATGCCGGAGCATACCGAAGCCCCGCTGCTGGAGCAGCTGCGAGAACTGACCCGGGGCAGCGCTCAGGTAACGGTGTCTGACCCGTTCTACGCACCATTTTAAAAAACAAAGTCTTTTTTGCAAACCGACACCGAACTTCCCCCTTCGACATGGCCGATGTGCTACAATTGCCGTAGCGCAGCAATTGGGATCGGCTGTGCGCAGAGGGGAGGGGAGAAGCCCGAAAAACAAAAGGAGGATCTGTATGGATGTGCGTCGGAGAACCGAGGAGATCGAACACCTCACCTTTGCACCGTGGGCGACCTTCAGCGATGCAAGCCGCGGCAGAGTCGTGCCGGAGCCGCAGGACCCGCTGCGCCCGGTGTTCCAGCGGGATCGCGACCGGGTGCTGCACTGCAAGGCCTTCCGGCGTCTCAAGCAGAAAACGCAGGTGTTCCTTTCGCCGGAAGGTGACCTGTACCGCACCCGGTTGACCCATACGCTGGAAGTTTCGCAGATCGCCCGCACCATCGCACGCGGTCTGCGCCTGAACGAGGATCTGACCGAGGCCATCAGCCTTGCGCATGATCTGGGGCACACTCCCTTTGGACACGCAGGCGAAAAGGCACTGAACGCTCTCTGCCCGGACGGCTTCCACCACTATATGCAAAGCCTGCGTGTGGTGGATCGGCTGGAAAAGGATGGCGAGGGTCTCAACCTGACATGGGAGGTGCGCAACGGCATCGTTACCCACACCAAGGGCACATGGGCGGCTACCCCGGAAGGGCGCATCGTGCGTCTTGCGGATCAGATCGCCTTTGTCAACCACGATATCGAGGACGCCGTGCGCGCCGGTGTGCTGGACGCTGCCACCCTGCCCAAGGACTGCACGGCAGTGCTGGGGCAGACTAAGTCCGCCCGCATCACCACTATGATCAACAGCATCCTCACCCACAGCGAGGGGGATGTCCGCATGGGCACCGAGGAATACGAGGCTTTTCTCGCTTTGCGGGATTTCATGTACGCCACCGTGTATGTGGACAAAAACGCCAAGCGCGAGGAGCAGAAGGTGGACAAGCTTATAGCGGAACTGTACGAGTACTACCTGACCCATGTGGATCAGATGTCCAACTTTTATGTGCAGCTGGCCTATCAGGAGGGACGGGAACGCGCCGTCACCGACTATATCAGCGGTATGAGCGACGAGTTTGCCATCCGCACTTTTGAAGAACTGTTCGTGCCCCAGAAATGGCACGTCCTTTAAAACTGGAGAGGTCGTTTAAAACAACATGATCCCACATGAATACATCGAGGAACTTACCCGCCGCACCGACATCGTGGAACTGGTGGGCAGCTATGTGCAGCTCAAGCGCAAGGGACGGCTGTACGGCGGTCTGTGCCCCTTTCACAGCGAAAAAACGCCGTCCTTCTATGTGTACCCTGACACCCAAAGCTTTTACTGCTTCGGCTGTCAGGCAGCCGGAGATGCCATCAGCTTTGTCAAAAAGATCAACAATATCAGCAGCGGCGAGGCCATCAAGATGCTGGCTTCCCGCGCCGGTATGCCGGAGCCGCAGGAGGACGACAAGACCGGACGTCTGCGCAGCCGGGTGCTCTCCATGAATAAGGAGGCCGCCCGCTTCTTCCACGCCTGCCTGAACTCTACCGTGGAGGAGGCACGGCAGGCGCGCGCTTACTGGCGGCGGCGCGGGCTGGACGATAAGACTATCGTCCGGTTCGGGCTGGGCTATGCCCCCAACGATGGGCAGGCACTGTACCAGTACCTGCGGGATAAGGGCTACAACCAGCAGGAACTGGACGCCAGCGGCTTGTTCAAACGCAGCCAGTCCGGGCGCATCTACTGTCTGTTCTGGAAGCGTGTCATGACCCCTATCTTTGATCTGCGCGGCAACATCATTGCCTTTGGCGGGCGCGTGATGGACGACTCCAAGCCCAAATACGTCAACAGCCCGGAAACGCTGGTCTACCACAAATCCGAGACGGTGTTTGCCATGCAGATCGCCAAGCGCAGCGCCTCCCGGCGGTTCGTGCTGTGCGAGGGCTACATGGATGTCATCAGTATGCAGCAGGCGGGCATCGACACCGCCGTCTGCGCCTGCGGCACCGCCCTGACCCCCGGGCAGGTGCGCATCATCAGCGAGTATGCCGATGAAGTCATTCTGAGCTATGACTCGGACGAGGCTGGCCAGAAGGCGACCCTGCGCTCACTGGAACTGTTCCGCAACAGCCCGGTAAAGGTGGGCGTTTTGCAGATTCCCGGCGCAAAGGACCCGGACGAATACATCAAAAAATACGGCCCGGAGCGTTTTCAGGCACTTCTGGACGGGGTGGGCAATGCGTTGGACTTCCGGCTCAAGCGCCTGCGAGACCAGTATGATCTCTCGCAGGATGCGCAGCGGCTGCAATATGTAAAGGAAGCCGTGGAGATGCTGGCCGAGCGCTCTAACCCCACTGAGCAGGAGGTGTACGCCGGGCGGCTGGCAGAGGAGACCAACATCTCCAAAACCGCCATTCTGGCGCAGCTGGGCACCGCAGCAAAGCGGGCGGGCGGCAAGTACCGCCGGGAGAAAAACCGCGAGCTGCTGCGCTCCGGCGAGATGGATCAGATCAAGGTCCCGTACAGCGCAGGCGGCAGTCAGGCGCTGGGCATCGCCAGCGCCCAGCAGCGGCTGCTGGCAGCTATCCTGCGGGAGCCGCGCTATCTGGAACTGGCCAAGCAGCAGCTGACGGCGGAGCAATTCATCCAGCCGCAGCAGAAGGAACTATACGAAGCGATGCTCAATTGCAGCCGGGAGGGCGTGGAACTCAGCCTGACTGCACTGCGGGCATTTGTAAGCGAAGAAGCATTGAATGAACTGAGCCGGCTTGCGGCACAATACAGCGATGTGAACTGCACTCCGGACGATATCCGTCTGTATCTGGACAGGATCGCCCGGGGAATGCCGGTTGCTAGCAAAGCTGCTGCAATGTCCGGCGATGAGATCACACAGTATCTTCAGTCGATGCGCGAAAAAAAGCAGGGGACGCTGCCCGAACAAGACTGATCCCTGTTTTCCCTCCGGCTGGAGCTGGAGAGAAAAGGAGCAGGAATCATGCAGAAATTGTCGCAAACGGAAGAACTTGCCCGCAGCCTTGCCGCAAAGGCTCACCGTCACACCCTGACCACGGAGCAGATCAGCCGTGCCATGGAAGAAGCGGATTTTGATATTGCACAGCTGGACGAGCTTTACGCGGCGCTGGAGCAGCGGGGCGTTCATCTGGCAGAGGAGGAGCCTGCCGAGCTGCCTGTGCTGGATGATGCCCAGATCGGCAGGCTGGAGAATGAGCTTTCCTCGGAGGGTGTGGCACTGGATGACCCGGTCAAGACCTATTTAAAGGAGATCGGCCGGGTGCCGCTGCTGACCGCCGGACAGGAGATGGCGCTGGCAAAGGCTGCCCGGGCCGGGGATGCAGATGCCCGCCGCGCCTTGAGCGAAGCAAACCTGCGGCTGGTGGTATCGGTAGCCAAGCGCTACGCCGGGCGTGGACTGCCTTTTCTGGATCTCATTCAGGAGGGCAACCTCGGCCTGATGAAGGCTGCTGAAAAGTTTGAGCCGGAGCGGGGCTTCAAGTTCTCCACCTACGCAACCTGGTGGATCCGTCAGTCCATCACCCGCGCCATTGCGGATCAGGGACGTACCATCCGTATCCCGGTGCATCTGGTGGAGAGCATCAACCGGGTCAAGAAAACGGCAGGCGACCTGCTGCACAAAAATGGGCGGGAGCCCACCGTGGAGGAAATCGCCGCCGCACTGGATATGGAGCCGGACAAGGTGCGGGAACTGTTGCAACTGTCGCAGGAACCCATCAGTCTGGAAACGCCGGTGGGGGAGGAAGAGGACGCCCATCTGGAGGACTTTATTCAGGACGAGGACGCCGGTGTCCCGGTGGATGAAGCTGGGCGTCAGCTGCTGCGGCGGGAACTGTTCAGTGTGCTCAAAAGCCTGACACCGAGGGAAGAGCGGGTGATCGCACTGCGCTTCGGGCTGGAGGATGGCCGGGCGCATACGCTGGAAGAGCTGGGTAAGGAGTTCAATGTGACCCGGGAGCGGGTGCGGCAGATTGAAGCCAAGGCCCTGCGGAAAATCCGGAATCCCAATCGTTCCAATAAGCTCCGTGACTTTCTGACCTGATAGAATCCAATGGAATCAACGCCGTGTGCAGATACTGCTTTGTGCCTGCACACGGCGATTTTTTGCCCTTTGGCGGAAATGCGCCATCTCTTGCCAAAGAGCTGGAAACGTGCTATAATTCTAAAGTTATGAACATCAAAACATCTTTTGCGATTTTTATGTGCAAATTCTCCCGGTTCGCCATTCGCAAGCTGGGCAGAGGCGGTACAGATATGCCGGGCAGAATCGCCCTGAAAATCTGTCCGGATTTGCTCGGACGGTTGGCAGAAGGCGTAACGACCGTGATCGTTACGGGCACCAACGGCAAGACCACGACCGTGACGCTGCTGTACGACCTCGTGCGGGCTCTGGGCTACAAGGCCGGGCTGATCTCGACGGTGGTCTACAAGATCGACGGCCGCGAGGTCGAAGCCACCCACACCACGCCCGATTCGATCCGCCTGAACGCTATGATGCGTGAAATGGCCGACGCCGGGTGCGCATACTGTTTCATGGAGTGTTCGTCGCATGCCATCGTGCAGGAACGCACGCGGGGCCTCGATTTCGCGGGCGGCATCTTTTCGAACATCACGCACGACCACCTCGACTACCACAAGACCTTCGCCGAGTACATCCGGGCCAAGAAGCTCTTTTTCGACGGGCTGCCCAAGGGGGCTTTCGCTCTGACGAACGCCGACGACCGGAACGGACGCGTGATGGTGCAGAACACCGCGGCGGCGGTGAGCGCCTATTCGCTGCGCGCGATGGCCGATTTCCGCTGCAAGATCGTCGAGATGCACCTCGACGGCATGCTTCTGCGCATCGACGGGCAGGAGTTGTGGGTGGGGCTGCTGGGGCGGTTCAACGCCTACAACCTGCTGGCGGTCTACGGCGCTGCGGTGTTGCTGGGACTCGACCGGGGCGAGGTGCTGCGCGTGTTGAGCATGCTGCACGCCGTGAGCGGCCGCTTCGAGAAGATCCGCGCGGCAAACGGCACGACGGCCATCGTCGACTATGCCCATACGCCCGATGCGCTGGAGAACGTGATTCAGACCATCGAGGAGATCCGCACCCCCGGCCAGCAGCTGATCGTGGTGTGCGGCTGCGGCGGCGACCGCGACCGGACCAAGCGTCCCGAGATGGCGGCCATTGCCGTGAAGTATGCCACGACGGCGGTTTTCACCTCCGACAATCCGCGCCACGAATCGCCCGAGGCGATTCTCGACGACATGGTCGCGGGGCTGGAGCCCGGTGCGCGCTACCTGCGCATCGCCGACCGCGCCGAGGCGATCCGCACGGCCGTGATGCTCTCGCGTCCGGGCGACATCATCCTCGTGGCGGGCAAGGGGCACGAAACCTATCAGATTGTCGGCGACGTGAAACATCCTTTCGACGACCGGGAAGAGATAAAGAAGCGCTTTGCGCTTCTCAATTAAAAATGAAAAATTAAGAATTGTTTTTCATTTGTTCGCTTGTCGTAATGCCATCGTATGGTAATTTTTAATTTTTCATTCTTAATTTTTAATTGAAACCATGCTTTACCATCTATTCAGGTACCTGGACGAGGCCTACGACCTCCCCGGCTCGGGAATGTTCCAGTACATCTCCTTCCGCGCCGCGGCAGCCATCATCCTCTCGCTGCTGATCGTCATTATCTTCGGACGTTCGATCATCGACTTCCTGCGCCGCAAGCAGATCGGCGAGGAGATCCGCGACCTCGGGCTTCAGGGCCAGTTGCAGAAGAAAGGCACGCCCACGATGGGCGGCGTGATCATTCTCGTCGCCATCCTGGTCCCGATGCTGCTCTTCGGCAAGCTGGACAACGTCTACATCCAGCTGCTGCTCGTGTCGACGGTCTGGCTCGGCCTGATCGGCGGTCTGGACGACTACATCAAGGTTTTCCGCCACAGGAAGGAGGGGCTGAAGGGCCGTTTCAAGATCGTGGGGCAGGTGGGCCTCGGCGTCATCGTCGGAACGACCATGTGGCTCTCGCCCGACATTGTCGTACGCGAGAAGGTCACGCAGCCCGTGCAGACGGTCTATCTGAACGAGAACGGCACGGTGCTCGAAACGGTTCAGCGCCACGTGGTCGTCAGCTCCGAGAGCCTCAAGACCACGCAGACGACCATTCCCTTCGTCAAAAACAACGAGTTCGACTACGGATGGCTGACGGGCGGAAACTCCGTTGCCACATGGATTCTCTACGTGCTGGTCGCGATTTTCGTGGTGACGGCCGTGTCGAACGGCGCCAACCTCACCGACGGCCTGGACGGTCTGGCGACGGGAGTTTCGGTCCCGATCGTCGCCGTGCTGGGGGTGCTGGCCTATCTTTCGGGCCACATCGTCTATGCCGACTACCTCAATATCATGTACATCCCGGGCAGCGGCGAGATGGTGGTCTTCGCCGCGGCGCTGGTGGGGGCGCTGGTGGGTTTCCTGTGGTACAACTCCTTCCCGGCCCAGATCTTCATGGGCGACACGGGTTCGCTGGCTATCGGCGGCGTGATCGCCGTTTTCGCGCTCTGCATCCGCAAGGAGCTGCTGCTGCCGCTGCTGTGCGGCGTCTTCCTCGTGGAGAGCTTCTCGGTGATGATGCAGGTCGGCTGGTTCAAGTACACCAAACGCCGCTACGGCGAAGGGCGTCGCATCCTGCTGATGTCTCCGGTTCACCACCACTACCAGAAAAAGGGCATCTTCGAGACCAAGATTGTTCTCCGTTTCTGGATCATCTCGCTGCTGTTGGCGGCCATTACGCTGGTAACGCTGAAAATAAGATAATATGAAACAGATCGTCGTTCTGGGCGGGGGAATCAGCGGCTACGGTTCCGCGATCCTCGCCAAAAAGAAGGGGTTCGGGGTCTTCCTCTCCGATGCGGGGCGCATTGCCGACCGTTACAAGGCCAAGCTGGACGAATGGGAGGTCCCCTACGAGGAGGGCGGCCACACCGAGGAGCGCATTCTCGCGGCCACGGAGGTCGTCAAGTCGCCCGGCATTCCCGATACGGCCCCGATGGTGCGCAAGATCCGCGAGGCGGGCATTCCGGTGATCTCCGAAATGGAGTTCGCGGGCCGCTATATGGGCAAGGCCAAATGTATCTGCATCACCGGATCGAACGGGAAGACCACCACCACGTCGCTTATCTACAAGATCATGCGCGACGCGGGGATGAACGTCGCCCTCGGCGGCAACATCGGCGAGAGTTTCGCCTGGTCGGTCGCTACGGGCGACTACGATTGGTATGTGCTGGAATTGAGCTCTTTCCAGTTGGACGGAATGTATCGGTTCCGGGCGCATGTCGGGGTGCTGATGAACATTACGCCCGATCACCTCGACCGCTACGACCATTGTTTTCAGAACTATGCCGACTCGAAAATGAGAATCGTGCAGAATATGACCTCGCGCGACTGGTTCGTCTACTCGGGCGATGACGAGGTGATCTGGAACGAGCTTCCGAAGTACGATTTGAGGATGCGCCAGCTGCCCTTCGCCGCTAAAAACGCCGTGGCGAGCGGTGCGGGCGACGCGTTTCTCTGCGACGGAAAATTCACCGCAACGGCCGGCAAGGCGTCGGTGGAGATCGACACCGCAAAGTTGCAGATCAAGGGGCTTCACAACGCCTACAACGCCATGGCCGCGGCCCTCGCGACCCTTGCGGCGGGCGTCGCCCCGGCGAAGATCCGCAAATCGCTCTACGCCTTCGCGCCCGTCGAACACCGGCTCGAACCCGTGGCGGAAAAGGACGGCGTGCTGTGGATCAACGACTCGAAGGCCACCAACGTCGATTCGGTTTACTATGCGCTGGAGAGCATGACGCGCCCCGTGGTGTGGATCGCCGGCGGGACCGACAAGGGCAACGATTACGAGCCGCTGAAGGCCTTCGCCCGGGCGAAGGTGCACACGCTGGTGTGCATGGGTCTCGATAACGCCAAACTGGTCCGGGAGTTCACGGGCGTGGTCCCGGAGGTGGTCTCGACCGATTCGCTCGAAGCGGCCATGACGGCCTCGAAGGCCGCGGCGCGTCCCGGCGATGCGGTGCTGCTGTCGCCTGCCTGTGCGAGTTTCGATCTTTTCCGGAATTACGAGAACCGCGGCGAACTGTTCAAGAACTGGGTCGAAGAAAAAGCATAGCCGATGGTGCGGGACGAGAGCAGATACGACGACCGGGCGACGGCGGAGGCGGCGCGCGACGCTGCGCCGCGCGGCGGCAGGCGGACTTCGGGGAGCGGTGACGCGGCCTCCGGCGAGGAGTGCGCCTGCGGGACGGGAACGGCCGGGAAATCGGGGTTCCGCCTCTTTACGGGCGACCGCGTGCTGTGGATCATCGTCGCCGCGCTGGCGGTGATCTCGGTGTTGGTGGTCTACTCCTCGACGGCCAAGATGGCCTACGACGCCCATACGGCCCGTACGACGGCGCATTTCCTGCGTCAGCAGTTGTTGCTGCTGGTCGGCAGCCTGCTGATCATGGTCGCCGTGCAGAAGATCAACTGCCGCATTTACAATCTTCTGGCCCGGCCGGCCTATTTTCTTTCGGTGGCGCTGACCGTCGCCGTCTATTTCATCGGAGCAACGACCAACGGCGCAGCCCGCTGGATTCCGCTCGGCCCCTTCCAGTTCCAGCCCTCCGAGGCGCTGAAGGTCGCCACGGTGCTGTTCCTCGCCCGGCAGCTCGCCGGACGGCAGTCGAAGATCGACAAGATACGCATCGTGCCGACGTGGAAGTTCTGGACGTGGCGTTCGTCGCCCGTGCAGCGAAAAATCTGGCGCGAGGGTACGCGCCCCATTCTGCTGCCGGTCGTCGTTTCGGCAATGGTGATCTTTCCGGCGCACACTTCGTCGGCCGTGCTGGTGTGCCTGGCGTCGTGGGTGATGATGCTCATCGGACGCGTCCGTTTCGGGGAGCTGATGAAACTCGTGGGATGGGGCGTTGCGGCCATCGTCGTTATTATGACGCTGAACCTCGGGCGCAGCGAGACCGCCGAAGGGCGCGTTTCGACGTGGATTCACCTCTGGACCAAGTCGCAGACCGAGAAACCCATCGAACACCTCTCCGACACGGAGCGTTCGATGATCGCCATTTACAACGGCGGCATCCTGGGCGAAGGCGCCGGGCAGAGCGCCATGCGCGTGGAGATGATCCACCCCGAGAGCGACTATGCCTATGCCTTTTTCGTCGAGGAGTACGGCTTCATCCTGGCCGTGCTGCTGCTGATGCTCTACCTGTGGGTCTTCTTCCGGGGAATCGAGATATTCCGGCGGTGCGGAACCGCCTTTCCGGGATTGCTGGTGCTGGGGCTTGCGTTGCTGATCACGTGTCAGGCGCTGCTGCATATCATGGTGACGGTGAACCTGATCCCCGAGACGGGGCAGACCCTGCCGCTGATTTCGCGCGGCGGCTCGTCGATGCTCTTCACGATGATCGCCTTCGGGATGATCCTGAGCGTCAGCCGCCAGAACGACGAACAGTCGCACGACCGGCCGAAAAGCGAAACGTTGTACGAAAAATAGGAGAAAACCGATGAAACAACCGCTCTCCCTGCTTGTTGCCGCGGTGGCCGCAACGGCTTGCGCTCCCG
>ERZ780207.2646-NODE-2646-length-12527-cov-5.148172_pt1 | contig 12527 bp, 18 predicted proteins | sample MGYA00510977_ERZ780207 | MGnify/ENA primary metagenome ERZ780207 (study PRJEB29588, sample SAMEA2151383) | human gut metagenome | biome: human gut; feature: human-associated habitat; material: faeces | place: Denmark | collected 2008/2010 ... | reverse complement strand
GACAAGCCCATTGGCAGAATCAAGTATGCACTAAATTAATTCCGCCAACAGGTAAGCAATGACAATTCTTTAATTTAGACAAAATATGCCAGGGTTAAATACATTAATAGAAACTATACAGCAGCACGGATGCTCACCATTTTTCTTCACTTCCGCTATACAGTCAGGTTACTTTGGGGAAATAGGACGAATGCATCAAAGTGAGTTGATGGACAACAACATGGAATTTCGGGAACGTATGCAATCGCTTCGCGAAGAGTTTCAGCGTGAACGGTTGGACGAACAGTTGCGTTTCCGTCGTGAAAGTTATGAACTTAGTAAGCAGTATCTTATTCAACAAACCGTGGCGTTTAACGAGTCAAGGCAAAAGCAAATTGAGTTCAATGATTTCATTGAAAAGTATTGGCCATTGACAACACAAGTTTATACTTTGCTGAAAGAACAAGAAGATATATTAGGCAAAAGTTCAATAGTTCCTCTTCGTGCACTGATTGCGAAAACAGATGTTTCAAGTTATGTAAAAACTTCGCCCATTTCTTCTTACGATGAGTTTTGCGAAAATGTAGCTGACGGTTTGAGAACTTTGCCAAATGCTGTAATAGAGAGCCGTCCATGGAAGAACACTTGTCAAAGCATGATGTGTGAGGCCATTGACATCAATTATATAATGCAAGGCATTCCTACATTGTTGGTATTTCCATATCAAGTTGGAGATACTTTTGGAATAGAGATGGCTGCATGGTCTTTCCTACGTGGTTTCCACTCAATGACGCAGAACAAGATTTTAAAGATGGACGGAATGAAAGCGACAGAGCATATACCCGATGTGGTTGCGGCAGTTAAAGCTGTTGTTGGCATGTCACGTGACGCATATATGCTGTCCGAATATCATTCACCTGTTGTATTCAACAAATTGGTGGATGAGAAAACCTTAGGACTGCCAGCTGTTAAAGCTATGCTTGACAAACATTATAAAGATTTGTCGCAGCAAATACACAATCCCGAGTTCGCAAAGTTGTGTACCTCAAACGAGATGCACGAGATAGAAAATTCACTGAGAGACACAAAACTTTTAACTGATTGAATATGTTTGGTGTAGATGATGTGTTATTAGCCACGTTGGCAGCTCAAGTAGGTTCTGCCGCATTCAATTGCATTCGTGGCCACAAGCATTCAAAAGAACTTGCTGCAAAACAGCAGGCTTATGAAGAGAAGGTTACACGTGAGGGTATCCAAAATGCTCGTGAGGAGTTCGCCGCATTGTGCTCATTGCAAAGAGAGATAGAAAATGATATGCAGCGTGACCGTATTGACATGATAAAGTCGAACCATGCAAATGCTATTTTAGAGAAGGCATATTCAGTAGCATTAGACAAATGGCCTTTGTTGGTTCCTCCGTATGTTGTTAAAAACGAGTGCTTGTTAAATTTAGAGCAAAGCCAGAGAGATGTTCTTCCATTGAACTGCATAATGACGACTTCAATGGATAGCAATTTCAACAAAAGCATTTTCCTAAATATGGAAGAATCTATCGCTGAATTTTTCTATAACTATTGGAATGTTGCGTCTGATCGCGGTATTCGCTTCTATCAGAAAGCTTGGAAAGATAATATTACGGATATTGGCGCAGAATGTCGCAATCTTCATGTACTAATGAAGGATGTTCCGACTCTTGTACTCTCTCCACAAGTAAGACACGGAAAACTGACATTCCGCCTCTTTTGGTGGGGGCTATCAACAAATCCCCAAGATGTTCACATTGAAGACAACTGCGTTTTCGACCCTGAGTTAAGCAATCCTGTGTACGAAGGAATGAAATATTCGGATGATGATATTCGCATTATCCTATCCGAACTAGTTCCGAGGATTGAAGCGTTTATCAGTTATTTTGCTGATTTGTATTATTGGAATTATACAAAAACAACCCCGTTACTACCTGCTTTGATGCAGAATTGTCTCATAAAATTACAAAAAGAAGATGGCAATAATCTAATATCAGCCTACAAAGCTATTATCAGCAATGTATTAAAAGACGACATATCTAATAATACACTCATAAACCTTTATGGGCATAAGTTGATAGAATTAATGAGATTCCTTCCATATGCCTCCCAAAAGGAAGAAATATGTTTGAAAATATTAAGGAAGAAATTCTTTAGTATTGAAGGCATTGATTGTTTATCGTTAGGCAATATTCTTAAATCTGATGTGTTTTCCCAAAACGATATTCCACTTTTAAACTCATTGAAGGCCCTTTTTAACGATAAAGAACAAGAAATAGATGAATTGATAAACAGGTTAAAGGCTACAAAGACTTTAACTTTGAGAGACATGGACAAAACCATAAAATACCAAAGGGCTTGCCACATTTCGAAAGACCGTGGAATAGAGTCCACATATACAAGAACAGGTAAATACAATTTCTAAATTATGGATACAACAAGTTTTATAATGATTGGTAATAAGGAAGCTGGCAAAACTACGTCTATGATAAGTTCTTATGGAACACTATCAAAGAATGGTGTAAGCGGTTTTAAGATAAAAGCTGTAAACGAATCCGACAAGTCGGAGTTGGATGCAATGTTTATGAACTTGAAGAGTGGAAAATATCCATTGGCAACCGCAAAAAGAAATACTTATACCTTTCATCTTCTATACAAGGACTCTATTATACATAGATTTGAATGGAAAGATTTTAATGGCGGTATAATAGATGAGAAGAATAGCGACTCTACACAAACATTGAAAGAAGATATGCAAGGGGCATGTGGTCTTATGCTTTTTTTTGATGCGGAAAAATTGTATAGGAATAGTCTTGACACAAAAGTTCGCAAAATTCTCCACATAGTGTCTCAAAATCTTGTGTCGATAGAAAGACAATTTTATATGACCATAGTAATAACAAAGTATGATTTGTTGTCGGATTTTCAGAAACAAGATTGGGACACATTGCTTATGCCATTAAAGCCATTATTGAATAATATAAATAATAGCGAATATGTATATTATATGCTTGTTCCAACAAGCAGCACAATTAATGGTATGGTTAACGTTGATATTCCACTCTTGCATATGTTGCATGGAGCTATGTCATCTTATTGTACTGAAAAATCAAAAGAGTTGAATAATGAAATCAGTACATACAAAAAATATGTTGACCGTTCAGGTTTTATTGATGATGTCGTTTCATTTTTTTCTAACGAGCCAACATACCGCGAATTGGCTAAAAAGAAATATGAAACAGTACAACCTCAAGTGGATTTCTACAATAGTGTTTTAGAGGCGTTAAAACATCTCCAAAAACACATTGAAGAAGTAGATTTGCTTAAAGGTTTTAGAAAAACGAATAACATAAAATACAATTTTTGACAAATGAGCAAAATCACAGTTATTGGCGATACTTCGTCAGGGAAAACGTGCTTCTTGTATGCAATGTACAATTTCATAGCACAGGGATATGTTGATGGCTTTACAATGTCAGCAGCAAATGATGTTCAAGATTCGGAGTTACAAAGCATGTACGAACTTCTTGAAAACAAGTCTTTGGGTAATGGCCGATTCCCAAGTGCAAGCGCAAATCGTGAACCATACGATTTCTCATTACAGTATGGTTTTAAGGAAATCGCAGACTTCACGTGGGTTGATTATCCTGGAGGATACATTAAAGGACAGGGTGATGGTGCTGAGGATTTTGTAGAAGACATTTTTTCTTCCGACGCATGGGTAATTTTCCTCGATGGAGAAAAATTGTGCAACGCAATACTTGAGAAAGATTCTTTTAAGCAGAGGAAACTATTGATGGATATTTGTGGTAAATACAATAAATTCATCGGGAAGAACAACAACTGCATACCCAATTCTGTGCCTATAATAGTTACCAAAAGCGATATACTCATCAATACTCTTATTGATAAGTACATTGCATCTGGTGAGTGTGAAGAAAAAGCTGTTGAAAAATCTATATTTGATGTCAACGATTCTGTAAAAAAAGGTTTGAGCGCCTTATTCATGGATGTAAATGATACGATAAAATCCATTTCTATTGTTACTTTGGGTGACCACTTAAGTGATAATGGATATACAGGAGATTTGGATCCTGTAAACATAGAGTATCCAATAACGTTATCTATGCTTTCCATACTTAAGCAGAAGTTTGATTCTAAATTCCGTAGAGTATCTGAATTGAAACATATGATAGAAAAAGACAAAACCAAATTTTTCAGTTCAAAGGCTCGTCGTGATGAATGGCAGGCGGAAATCAATAAAATTCGTCCACAGCTTGCCGAATGGCAAAAGATGGCAAATGCCATATTGGCAACATTAGCAGACTCTAAAAGAATCTGGAAGAAAGGAGAAGAATACAACCTAACAGAATACTATAAAAATGAATTCTTAATAAACGTCTAACTATGAAGGTATCTCCCATCTTAATATGTCGTACAAAATATGTAGATTATCAAAATCCTGTATTTTGTGCCCCTCCCGATATGGATGATGTAGATTTGCATCATCTGCATGATGATATTATAAAAGGGAATAATATCAAATTTATAGATAATCATGAGAATAAGGTTTTCATTAGTACCCGTAAATGGATTCTTATCGGTAAAGTAATGGAGATCTGTCAATTTAGAGAGTCTCTTGACACAAGTTTGGATAAAGACGAAGGTGGACGATCTGCATGGGGATTTATTGGCGGCGTGATTTCAAGAGAAGCTTACCTTGCTAAGGATGGTTATTTGGATCTGCCAGATACATATTATTCTCATGTTTATAAAAAATGTCTTTATGATGATCATTGGCTTGAAAGAGAATTTAATGGGCCGTATAGATATGGTTCCATTGATATTCAGATGGAGCTTATTCAAGGAATAGATGCTTATGATGTTACGCACGATGAAAATATTCCGATCTTCTCTGATAAAATGAACGATAATATTTTTGTTTTGGCCATTAAAGATACAAGAGATGGAAAATGTGTCGCTTTTTGCTCGAATGAGGAGTTTAATGCGGCTAAAAATGTCTCATCTGGTATACTAACTTATACTACCGTTAGTGATCAAAGAATTAAAGGTCAAATAGAATACTATAAGCAACTTAAAAACAAAAAAAGACAAGTTAAAAATGTTCACGTGGAAAGAGATTTTTATAGTGAACTTGTAAAATTATGCGAAGATTTTGGCTATAAACCTGTTCCGAAAGAGAACAAGGAATTTAAAGGCTATTTCATCCCTGTAGAACAAAAAGTTTGTAAAGGGATGAGGATGAAAACACTATTTTCAAAAAAATTAAAAAAAATTAAACAATGACAAATGAATTCAACACTTTAGATGGAGATGCTGTCATAAATGGAAGCCCACATGATACTATATCTCCAAATCAAGGATTAGTGTTTACTGATGAAATGGTATTAAATGCCGTTCATCGTGCATGTGATTTCTTCGATATTCCAGAAGTTCCAGTGATTAACTCTGAAGGAACATGTGTATGGCCGAATGGCACAACGACCTACGAAGATGATGTTTTCGGTTTTAACCGAGAACAACTGCAAGAGTTGGGCGTATCGGGTGAAGACTCTCTTACACTCATATACACCCATGAATGCGCCCATCGCACTTTGCAAGGTTTTCTTAATGACGTTTGGGAGGAGGAACTCGCCTGTGATTTCTTCGCAGGACTTCACGCAGGAATGAAAGGCATTGACCTAAACAACTTCGAGGCTTCATTAGGTATAACTGAAGGAGGAGCTACACATCCTTGTGGTGCGTTACGAGCAGAATTCATAGAATACGGCAAACAAGTGGCGCAGGAAATGCAAGACCGCAACATTGAGCCAACTTATGATAACTGCATTGAACACTTGAATCAACATTTGACCGATAAGCAAGAGCTAATCACGGAATACCGAAGCCGTATAGACCCTGACTACGACCCAACCAAGCAGCCTATTGCCGAGGCAAAAGGTTTAGTCAACGACAAAGCGTGGAATGAAAAGCAGGCTCAAAACAATTTCGAGAATGCAAAATGGCACGAAAATGAAGCCGCAAAAGCAGCTGACAGAGGTGACCATGCCAAAGCGAAAGAGCATTTGCAAACAGCTCTGTCATACAACTCAAAGGGAAATGACTATCTGCGATCAGCTGGACAATGCACGAAATAAAGATTACTGAGTACTGATAGAAATCCAATCAAGAATACTCTGTTAATAATCACATAATTGTTTGAAAATGAGCGAGTTGATTAACAAAACATAACTAAATAAATTTGGCTAAGTGTCTGATTTCCAGCACCTTTATAGTTGACTTAAGACTTTAAAAGTATGATGGTTTCAGAGTCACTTAGCCAAACAAACCAATATCGACCACCTCAACGCGATTGAGGGCGTTGACGAAGTGATTCATTGAACAAAAATCTGTGCATGAGTGATATATTTTCAGTCCTGTTCTGCTCTTTATGTACAGATAAAACAAAAAACGTAACGACATGAAATCATTCCTACTCACAATGGCCATGTGCCTGCTGGGCATTATGCCCATGTTCGCTTCTGCCAAGGATGGCGAAGCCAGTCTGACCGCTGGATACAGCACTACTGTAGCTATCGGCTCCGCATACCAGCGGACGTTGAGCAAGGCAACGGGGGTGAACTACAAGTGGACTTCATCCAACACCTCCCTTTTCACAATCTCGACGAATAACAAGAACCAATGCACCATCAAGGGCATAGCTGCCGGCACAGGAAAGCTCTATTACTATTGCAGCTATTACTATGACGGCTACTACCGCACGATGGATTTCTATTATGACATCACGGTCAAGGCGGCCACAGTAAGTGTGACGAGTGTAACCCTTAGCCAGACTACTATCAATTTGAAGACTGGAGAGACTTTCCAACTGACGGCCACTGTTTATCCGACCAATGCTACAAACAAGAATGTGAACTGGAGCACGAGTAAGGCTTCCGTGGCAACTGTTAGCAGCGGCGGACTGATAACAGCTCAGGGAGCAGGCACTGCCACAATCAGTTGCTATGCCGCTGATGGAAGCGGTTGCAACAAAACTTGCACCGTGACTGTCAGCGACCCTACCCCAACCGCTATTGAAGGAGTTTGTGAAGACTCCGATTCGGGTTTCAGCATTGAGGGCAATACCATCGTGTTCACCAAAACACAGAATGTGCAGGTCTATAACATGAACGGCATCCTGGAATATCGCGGTGTCACCCAGAGGATAGACAATCTTCCCAAGGGCATCCACATAATCCGTTGGGGCAATCAGACAAAGAAAGTTGTAATCTGATGAAACAAACTATATTGATGCTGTTGGCAGTCGTCGTTATGATGGCTTGCCAGCAGCAACATTCAAAACCGGAAACGACGGAACTGCAGCCCGACAATCAGGAAAAGGTTGCGCTGCCTGTTGTTGACGTATATACCATCGGAGAAGTAAGCGAGAATTTATGCGAGGCCATGTTGGACTCTCTGAAAAGCCACTACCCGAACTGTCATCGTGCAGGTAAATTACCCTTGCCACAGTCGGCATACTATTCCCCGCGTCATCGGTATCTGGCAGACAGCCTTGTTGCTTATCTTGAAAGTAAGCATAACAAGGACAACATAGTAGTAGGCTTGACTGCTTTGACATCAGTCTATGTAATTTCCGTGGGCAAGACAACTATGGCATTATGGGGCTGACAAACAGTGTCGGAGGCGGTATCTGCGTGTTCAGCAACTATCGGAAGAAGTCCAAGGATGGTATGTTCCAACTGATGCGTCACGAACTGGGACATGCTGTAGGACTACGCCATTGCAAGACAGCCGATTGTTTGATGCACGATGCGGAAGGAAAGGATCTCAAAGGTGGCAAATTTTGCCAGGCGTGTGACCTCTTCCTTACCCAAAAAGGTTGGAAATATTCATTATGCAGTGATATACAGAGGATCATTATTGACTCTTTATCCATGAACTTGAAAAAAAGAAAGAAATATGAGCAACATCATCAACTTCGATGCGGAAGCCCTTTGGGCAAAGATAACTGAGTGGAGCCGCAAGGCCGGACGTGCAGCAACGCGCCCCGTAATACTTCTTTGGTATGTAATGCTGAACAAGGACACGCCAAAGAGCGACAAGGTGCTGATTCTTTCGGCCACATCCTATCTGGTACTGCCGATTGACATCATCTCCGCCAAGCGTCTGCCTATAATCGGCTGGATAGATGAAATCGTCTCCATCACCGTGGCCTACCAAAAGTTATGCCGCTATATTACGCCCGAGATGCAGGCAAAGGCGGACCGCTTGCTTGACAGATGGTTCCCTGAGTACACACCCTATGAGATGATAGAAGGATGAAAATTGTATCTTTCACCGGCATTGGCCGCCGCAACCGCAATGAAGATGCGTATGCGGTGGTCGAAATGCCCGAACAAGGACGCACGTTGGCTATAGTTTGCGACGGCATGGGCGGTCATGGCTACGGAGACGAGGCTTCGCAAACCGTGGTCAAGGCCATCAGCAACTATTGGACTGGCAATCCCAAACGGCACGACAGTGAAAAGAAGATTGTTGATGCAGTGGCTCAGGCCGGCATTATCTACGAGAAGAAAACGTGTGGCCGCGAGATGGGGGCAACCCTTACTATGGTGGCCATCGAGGACGGGACGGTTCATTTCTGCCATTGCGGGGATAGTCGTATCTATTTCTGCCGCAAGAGCGGAATGCGTTTCTACACCAATGACCACACCCGCGTTTCGGAGGAAGGTTGGGTACTTGTGACCAACTGCTTTTTCACTGGCCATTGCTCGGAGATAAAACCCGATATCCGCAGTTTTAAGTTGGAAGAGGGAGACCGCATCATGCTCTGCTCAGATGGAGTATATGGCTCGGTTGACAAAGACGAGATGTGGGCCATTTTGAAGAGCAACGCCTCTATAGAAAATGTGGCCAAACGATTTGAAGATATATGTGCAGGTGTCTCCTCGGACAACTACACGGCAGTAATAATCGAGAACTAGGGGCTACTAATTTTAGGCAAGTTTTTGATTGTCAAGAAATTAATATGAAAAATATTTTCTCAGTTCAGACAAAATGATTACTTTTGTGTGTTAAAATTCGTAAGGGCGACATGAAATACTACTCACAATACCGTTTACACGACTTGTTTGAACTCCAAGAGTCTCTCTCGGGATTGAGTAAGTCCAACCGCTGGGTCAAGCTTGCCAACCACCTTCCCTGGGCCAAGATCGAAAAAGAATACAACAAGCGTCTGAGGAACAGCCATTGCGGAGCAGGCAACAAGCCCGCCCGTATGGTTGTTGGGGCCTTAATAGTGAAGCATGTGGAGAATTTGAGCGACGAGAAGACCATCCAGGCCATCCAGGAGAAGCCGTACATGCAGTATCTGCTTGGGCTTTCCAAGTTCACGGAAAAGCCCGTGTTCGTACCCGAGTTGTTCGTTTTGATCCGCAAGCGCCTTGACCAGGACTTCTTCAACATGCTGACCCTGCTACTGAGCGAAGCGGACGGAAGCAAGCCGAAGAAGGAAGGCACCGACGAGGACGGCAATGACCACGGCGGCACGATGAAGTGTGACGCCACATGTTGTGACGCCGAGGTCCGCTATCCGACAGACTCCAACCTTTTGGAGGACGGCAGCAGGTTGGTAGACCGATTACGGCCATGGATGCTTTGGAGTTTGTGAATGCGATTGCAAATAGTGGCAAACAAATAGCCCTTACATCTTCCAATGGTACCACGAATGTGACCAAGGAGCAGATAGCTTCTGCTGAGAACATCAAGGCCGTCCGCAGTCTATTTGAAAATGAGGACAGCTATATTCGTATGAATCTGCAAAAGGGACTATCTACAGGATTAATCGGCTCTACCATTCAACTGACTGACAGTTCGAATGCCACGAGGTATAAAGCAGAGTATTTTGGCTATCTTCCTGCAAAGCAACCGAAATACACCATTTATATCGGTTTATACAAAAAGCAGTTGCCATTCAGTGCTGTCGGGTTGGCGGGAATCTACGAACAACTTGCAAAATATTTGTTGAACCAATAAGCGACACCGACTATGGCACGAAAGGAACATATACCAACAACTCGCATTTCTGAGACTATCTATGTGCGGCATTATGGTAAGGAAAAGAGAGACAGTGAGAGCGTGACTATCTATGTGGAATATGCATGGCACCGTCCCAATGCCGTTGATGTTCTATTCAACGAATGCAGTGAGACTTGCTTAGACTATTACGGCGATTCAGACATTGAACGATATATCCACGTTAGAGGGGATGCCGTAAAAAAGTTAGCAGACAAGTTTACTGCCAAGGATGCCAATACGCTGCTACGTAGAATGGCCGACAGGTTTCGTAGTTATGGGTGGGATGCCTATAAACAGATGACGGCTTGGTTAGAACAAAAGGGAATCGAATACACCACAAGCATCTATTGACACTCTGAACAGAATATTTGTGGGAAGAATATACGGCCCCACTTGGTAGACATTAGGTGGTAATCCACTCTTTATCAGAAACAATAATAACAAAAAGAGAAGTATAAATGATGAAGATAAAGTATGTGCACACTTGATAGACGTGCCGAACAGTTTCACCATTGTGAGATGGGTACTACAATGGTCATGGCAAGCATTGCTAACAATGTAGCCACAATAGCTCATGTGGGCGATAGTAGATGCTATGTGATTCGCCAGTCATCGGTGGGAAATGGTGAGAAATATGAGAAGCTCTATCAGACGAAAGACCATGTACGTACGGCCTTTGGCTGGGAGGTGGTGTCTCGTTGCTTTTTCTCCTATCAAGGCGAGAGGGCGGTGCCTGAAATCCATCAAATAAGGGTGCAACCCGGTGACCGTCTGTTGCTTTGTACGGATGGTGTGTATAAGTGCGTTCCCCCCGATATTCTTACCAATTGCCTTATGGATGACAGATTACCAGAACAAATCGTAGATGTGATTGATTCCCTCTGCGAAAAGAATGGCAATGATAACTACACCGCCATATTGATTCTTATCGTCTCCTAAACTGTAAAATCCAAAATGTTATGATAGCCATCCACCCCAAAGACCCTACCACCGACTTTCTCTCCGTCCTTTATGAGGGAGAGAAAGTACGAATGTTCGACCAAGGTGCAAGCAAAAAACGATAGATCACACTTTACACCACTGTCCTAGTCAAGAAAGAATCATGCTACTCGGCCATGGTTCAGACCATGGGCTCTTTTCTCGTGATAACAAGAGTATGTCTCCCTTCAATCGCATTATGGTCGGCCACCCGCAGGCTTACTACCTCCGTCTGAATGTTTGATGTCTGCAAGCTTGTAACGGAAAAAGCAGCGAAAATTAGCGAGTTGAAGTGACTTTCGCAAATCCGATATTCCCGTGATTAAGGCTAAATGAGCAATTTTACAAGGGGAATATCAAAATTATCCGTGTAAAAACACCCATTTCTCATATTCCTTTTGTATCTTTGTGCGCAAAAGGGATTCTTATGGTATCAATCAATCAAATAATACAGGAAAAGGGTGGTATCGTCACCAAAGATGAACTCTCAAGCGCTGCGGAATATAAGCGTGTTTTGAGAGCAGTTGAGCGTGGAGATGTGGTAAGACTCCGACAAGGGGTTTATGCAGATCCTACTGCAATGCTTAACACGATGGTCGATGTAGAGCGAATTGTACCTGACGGAGTGATTTGCTTGTATAATGCTTGGGCGTATTATCAGCTATCAACAACAATACCGCCGGGGTTTTGCATAGCAATTGATGCCAAAAGGACAGTGACACTTCCGTCGTCTCTTCCAATACAACTTTATTATTGGAAGAAAGAGTATCTTGAAATAGGCGTAATATCTGATACAATATCCAGTTATGAAGTCAAGATAACGGATATGGAACGCAGTGTGTGTGATGCTGTTAAGTATAGAAATAAGATTGGTCTGGATGTTTGTACGGAGGTGATACGTAATTATCTGCGTAAACCATCAAAGAACGTAACACGACTGATGGAATATGCAAAACAGTTGAGAGTAGCAAACGTATTGAAGAACTATCTGGAAATAGCTATAGAATAATGGCGAAAGTAAAGAAAAATGCAGGCAAGTCGGTAAAAACGAGACTGCTGAACTTGATGAATGAGTCTGGCTACAAGTATATGTATTTATTGGCCAAGTATTTCAATGAACGATTACTATATCGTGTTTCTGTTAGTCAGTATAAGGACAACTTTGTGCTGAAAGGAGGATCATTGCTTTATGCTTTGAATGGTCTTGAATCGCGTCCTACTATCGACATCGATTTTATGGCTGAAAGAATTAATCGCGACAGGGAATGTCTGACGGATGTATTTCGTGAGATTCTGAGCATCGCATGTGATGAAGATGGGGTTACGTTTGCTGGAACTATGTCGAGATTGATCCGAGCGAGTTCCCCACGACGGCTATCGACTCCCCTGCCATTGTGGATACACAAAGCAAGGACAACAGCATCTATGACCTGATGGGCAGGAAGGTGG
>ERZ780207.2644-NODE-2644-length-12544-cov-3.401633_pt1 | contig 12544 bp, 10 predicted proteins | sample MGYA00510977_ERZ780207 | MGnify/ENA primary metagenome ERZ780207 (study PRJEB29588, sample SAMEA2151383) | human gut metagenome | biome: human gut; feature: human-associated habitat; material: faeces | place: Denmark | collected 2008/2010 ... | reverse complement strand
TCCAGAAGTAAAACCCGTTATATTTCATTTTAATCAGCCATTCGGCCGCTTTGCGTCCGCACAAATAGGAATGAAAGTATGCAGACAAACGGCCGCCTTTCTTGTAGAATAAGTTTTAGGAGAATGCACACTACAACGCACGGTGAGGTGAGTCGTAGATTGCATCACAAACTCAAAACAGTATATCAATCAGTGCTGGAACCACCTTTTCAAGCACAAATAAGTGGCGTCTTGAACCCGTACACTAAGGATTGTTTTAACACCTGTTAATTGCTTGGCGGTTCAGTCCCTGCATTCTCCTCACTACCATTTCGGAGGAGGTTTTGCTGTGAAAGTCGTATTCCCAACCTGCTGCGGTGTAGATGTTCACAAAACTTTCGTGGTTGCTACCATCATCACCACGCCCGCAGACAGCTTGCAGCCCCACTATCAGAAAAAGCGATTCAGTACATTCAACTCAGATTTGAACCGTTTTGCGGACTGGCTTCTGGAACACAACTGTTTGGATGTCTGCATGGAATCCACTGGAAAGTACTGGGTTCCGGTATTCAACATCCTTGAAAAGCGCGGTATTCGTGTCGTGATTGCCAACCCTAAATGGGTAAAGGCTGTAAAGGGAAACAAGGACGATACGAAAGATTCCAAGTGGATTGGGGATCTGTTTCGCATTGGCCTCGTGAAAAGCAGCTTCATCCCAGAACTGAATATCCGTATTCTGCGTGAGTTTTTACGCTACCGCTATAAGCTGGTTTCCATGAAGAGCAGCGAGAAAAACCGATTTCAGAATGCGTTTACTGTCTGCAATGTGGCTCTGGATTCTGTTGTGTCCGATATGTTTGGTAAATCCGCAACTGCAATTACGGACTACCTCACATCCGACGAATCCTTTGACCCGGATCATTGTGTTTCCCTGTTACAGCGCTCCCTCAAAAAGAAGGCTGAGAAAGTTCTGGAGTCCATTGAAGGCTACTCCATTTCTGACGAGCAGAAGGCTCGCATCAAAATTATCCGTGAGCATTACGATTTCATTGAGAAACTGATTGCCAAGGTGGATACCTGTGTCAATGAAATGGTGGAAAAATACGAAGGTGAAATCAATCTTCTTTGCACCATTCCGGGTATTGACCGAAACTCCGCAATCACCATCATTTCTGAAATCGGCACGGATATGAGCCAGTTTGGTTCCTCCAAACGGCTTTGCTGCTGGGCGGGACTGACCCCCGGCAACAACGAGTCCGCCGGAAAGAAAAAGTCTGTGCGCATCTCCAGGGCCGGTGTTTACCTCAAGCCTGCGCTGGTACAGGTTGCTCACGCTGCGGTAAAGGACAAGGCAAACCCTTACTATGCACTGAAATACGAGCGCATCGCCAAGCGCAGGGGCAAGAAACGGGCTATTATCGCCATTGCCAGAATGATTTTGACGGCAATCTATACGATGCTATGCACCGGTGAAGTGTGGAACCCTGTCGATCTTTTCAAAATCGATATGCCTGAACATTTGAAGGAACAGCAGCTTGCCAAAGCCATTAAGCAGGCTACTCGTTTCCTTGAAAAACAAGGGTTAACTGTCGCTTAGATCTGATTGAATATACTCTCTGACCTTGCAAAAAACAGGTGTTTGCAGGGACGCTTTTGTGCGCCCTTTTTCCTCTGGGCTGGCCCGGTACTCACTTTCACACTAGAATCCTCCCTGCGATTTTCCAATAGATTCAAAGAACGCAGTCCAGCCGCCGAAGTGATAGGTCATCAGCGCGCTCATATATTTCTCGGCGCTCTCCCGGTCGAGGCAGCCGATGACGATGCGGCGGTAGGAATCAAACTGCGCGGAGATAAGGAGCCCAAGCAGCCTTTCATCCACGCCGGTATAACCCGCACTGTGAAAAAAAGCTATGCTCTCGTCGATCTTGCTCTTCACGACCGCGTCGAAATAATGCTCCATGCTGCTGCCCGCGCTGCGGCAGAAGAGCAGCAGCGCCTCATCATAGTGCGCGAAGATCAGGTGCAGTATCGCCTTGGACTCATGCAGCATCGAGACCTTGAGCTGTGCCGCCAGATCATTACCTGCACCGGAATAGTAGTCGGCCTTGACGCTTTGGAACGTCGTGCCGATATCGTCCAGAAGCGGCTTCAGCAGCCCTGCGAACAGCTCGTCTTTTGACTTATAGCGTGTCTGTATCGCGCCGACAGTGACGCCCGCGCCCTCCGCAATCTTCCGCAGCGACGCGCCGTTGTAGCCCTTGGCGGAAAACTCCTTCATTGCGGCGGCAGTAATTTTATCGTCCAGCGAATGATCCTTCAGCGCCATCTGCTCACCTCACTTGTAATTACACTGTAATTGATTACAATGTAATTATACTCAGACGGGAAGCTTTTGTCAATAGGCCTTCGGCATAATAAAAGCGTCTGTACCGCCGGGAGCGACGGTTCAGACGCTTTGTATATTTTATTGTTTGCTCACTTACCGGCGCGGCGCTGGAAGAGCTTCACGAGCTCGACTATCGGTACCACGAGTATGGCAAGGCCGAGCGCGACAGCGTACTCGTTCCAGTCGACGGGCGTGAAGCCAAAGGCCGCGGCAATCGCCGGGACTTCAAGGACTGTTGTCGTCAGCGCGAGCGCCGCGAGCATCGCGACCCAGAGGAGCTTGTTATGCCCGTGGAGCGTAAATATGCTCCTGCGCTGGGAGCGCATGTTGAAGCTATGGAGTATCTCGCACATGTTCATTGTGAGAAAGGCCATTGTCATGCCGTCGTCGGAAACGCCGTGCGGCCACGCAAAATGGCCGGCCTCCATGCAGTGACCTATTATATATGACGCGAGTGTGATGACCGCGATCAGGACCCCCTGATATGCTATGTCGACTCCGAGACCTCCGGCAAAAATGCCGTCGGAAGCCTTGCGCGGCGGGCGATCCATGATGTCCGGTTCGCCGCGTTCAAGGCCGAGGGCGAGCGCCGGGAAGCAGTCGGTTATCAGGTTTATGAACAGCAGGTGTACGGGGTTTAAGAGCGTGAAGCCCATGAGCGTTGCCACGAACACACCGACGACCTCGCTCATGTTGGAGGCCAGCAGGAACTGGATAGTCTTGCGGATGTTGTCATATATGCGCCGTCCCTCGCCGACCGCGTCAACGATGGTGGCAAAGTTATCGTCGGAGAGTACCATGTCCGCGACGTTCTTTGTGACGTCCGTGCCGGTGATCCCCATGCCGACGCCGATGTCCGCAGACTTTATCGACGGTGCGTCGTTCACGCCGTCGCCGGTCATGGCGGTTATCATGCCGCGGCGGCGCCACGAGGAGACGATGCGCACCTTGTGCTCGGGCTGAACACGGGCGTAGACGCTGTATTTATCGATGACCCTGTCAAGCTCATCGTCGCTGAGCCTGTTGAGCTCACGCCCCTCTATGGCCTGCGAAGCGTCGTCGATAATGCCAAGCTCACGCGCGATGGCGACGGCGGTGTCCTTGTGGTCGCCGGTTATCATGATCGGGCGGATACCGGCGCGGCGGCATTCGTCGATCGCGGCCTTGACCTCCGGACGGACAGGGTCGATCATGCCGGTAAGGCCGATGAAGCACAGTTCATGCTCTAAATTAGCAGGGGAGCAGTCCTCGGGCAGCGCGTCCCATCGGCGCTCCGCTGCGGCGAGAACGCGCAGCGCGCGGTCAGCCATTGCGTGGTTCACGGAGAGTATTTCTTGGCGCTTCTCATCGGTAAGCGGTAGGACTTCGCCGCTATCGAGATAGCTCGTGCAGCACTTGAGCACTTCGTCGGGCGCGCCCTTGGTGTACTGAATGTAGGAATCACCGCATTTATGGACGGTGGACATCATTTTGCGCATGGAGTCAAACGGAGCTTCGGCGACACGGGGCTGCTCGTTCTCAAGCTCCGGCTTTATCTGCCCGTTTGCCGCGCCGAAGTTCACGAGTGCCGCCTCGGTCGGCTCGCCCTGCGCACCGTCGGGGGAGTAGACTGCGTCGCAGCAGAGCGTCATCGCGGCAGCCAGCTTATCGACCGGCCCGTAATGCTCGATGACGGTCATCTTGTTCTGAGTCAGTGTGCCGGTCTTGTCTGAGCATATCACCTGAGTGCAGCCGAGAGTTTCGACGGCGGTCAGGCGGCGGATGACGGCATTGCGTTTGCTCATGTTCGTGACGCCGATAGACAGCACGACGGTGACGACTGTCGCAAGCCCCTCAGGTATAGCGGCTACGGCGAGGGACACGGCGACCATGAAGGTGCGCAGAACACTGTCAAGCGAAAAGTCACCCGCGACTAAAAGATCGAACACGAAGATGAAAACGCATATTCCGAGGACGAGCTTTGAGAGCACGCCGCCGAGCTGACTCAGCTTGCGCTGAAGCGGCGTCTGCTCCTGCTCAGTCTGCGCGAGGACACCGGCGATCCTGCCCATCTCGGTGCCCATACCGATGGCGGTGACGACCGCGCGGCCGCGTCCGTAGACGACGGTCGAGCCCATGTAGCACATGTTCCTGCGATCGCCGAGGGGAACGTCCCCGTCGAAGATGACTTCGACCGCCTTGTTGACCGGAACGCTCTCCCCAGTCAGCGCGGCCTCCTCGATTTTGAGTGAAGCGCTTTCCAGCAGACGGCCGTCAGCGGGGACGGCGTCACCGGCTTCGAGGACTACAACATCGCCCGGTACAAGGCGGCTGCTCTCAATGACCTTGAGCTCCCCGCCGCGCAGCACCTTGCACTTGGCGGCGGTCATGCTTTGCAGCGCTTCTATCGCGGCCTCAGCCTTGCTCTCCTGAATGACGCCGAGCACGGCGTTGAGCAGGACGACGACAAGGATTATGAACACCTCAGTGAAGCTCTCTCCGGATAGGGCGTTCGTGACCGCTGAAACGGCGGCGGCAGCAAGCAGAATCAGCAGCATCGGGTCTTTGAGCTGCTGGAAAAAGCGCTGGAGGACGGTCGTTTTCTTCGCCTCGGCAAGCTTGTTCTCGCCGTACCTTTCAAGGCGCTCCTCGGCCTGCTCTTCGCTCAGTCCGGAAGCGGAGCTTTCAAGCTCTGTGAGAATATCATCCTGTGTGCGCTGGTATAACTCGGACATGGACACATCTTCCTTTCATAAATTGCTGGTAAAAAACAAAAGACTCATGCGCAAGCTGTACAGCTTACGCATGAGTCTCATTCTTTACAGAGCAGCCCGGATGCCGCAGCATCGTTTTGACGGGTCTGCCTCGCCCCGCGGACGCGGTGCGGAATTACTCCCTCAGGCGAAATTCAGTGTAGCACATTATATTCTGTGATAATAGAAAAGTCAATATGCGGTCAGGCTAAGAAATTATAAAAATTTTGTGACCGCAATATTATTTTCGAATCGCAGCGGCGGAGCACAGAAAGTGATCTATTCAGCTCCGCCTTTTTTCTTCGCAGGGAAAGCGTCATAATAGAAGCCGAGGAATATACCGGCAATGAGGAAGAAAGCCAGCTCGCGGAAGTCAGTGGGCACACGGTCGTCAGCGCAGTTCGTGAAGATCGCGGTTTCCATCATCCCGTAAATGAATATGCCTGAGAGCGGGAGCGTCAGGGTCTTGACAGCTGCCGTCACCCCGGGAAGCCTCGAAAAATACAGCCGTATCATCTTTATGACCAGCATGACCGAGAACGCAAGAACGAGCAGCAGACCGACCACGCCTGCGAGCATAAGCGTCTGCACAAGGTAATTGTGCATGTGGAAGTAAGGATAGTTCTGGTACTTGTGCGGGATGTCCATTATCTGGTGGCTGTATTTGCCGATGAGCAGGAGAGTGGGATCCTCCTTGATGGTGGGAATGATGCTGGCAAAAATGTTGCCGCGGTTAGACATATTGGAAACGCTCTCCTTAAGGTCGCGCGTGTCGCCGAACTCCTGCACCTGACCGCGGCCGACATAGGGATCCGATATGCGCTCGACATCCGGATCGAGCCAGTCATAGGCCGCCTGAGTGGCGGAAACGGTGAGGTCAAAGCTCTTGTAGACAAGCGGCATAGAGACGAGCGCAAGGACGGCGATGAGCAGGGCTTTCAAGGCGCTGCTCTTCATCTTTATGAGCTTCATTCCGCCGAGGATGACAAGCATCGCGGCGTTGACGCACATTGCAAGCTTTATGCTGCGGCAGAATGCGAGCGCGACGGCGATATAGAAAACCAGCCACGCGAAAACGATGGGGATGCGCCAGAGCTTTCTGCGGCAGTTGAGAAACTCATATACCATGAGGCAGGATGCAATATAGAACCAGACAGCGGAGATGGTGCGGTTAGTTCCGAACGGAGCAATGAAGTAAAAAGAGGCATACATATAATATGATTCTATGCCGAAAGGAATGTTCTCGGGCGGGATATAGAAGTAAATGCCGAGAAAGCAGGCGGTTATCGCGAGTACCGCAACGATGAAATAGAAGCCGCCGACGATGGCGATGACGATATCGAAAAAGTGCCTGCGCTGCGCGGAGTCGAGCACAAGGCCGGTCGAAAGCACGGCGGCGCAGAGAAAGCTCTTGAGGACAAGGTCAAACTCGTTTTCAAGATAATAGTCGGTATTGAGCAGACGGGTTACAAACAGCCATATAGCGTACCAGATGACAAGCTTTACCTCGACCGTGCCGCGAAGGCCGCATTTCCAGAAATATAGCGCAAGCATCGCGATGATGGCGCACCTGCCGTAGACGGAATAGAGCGCGCTCCAGTGCTCCGGCGCGGCGGGACTCACCATGAAAAATACCAGCAGGGCAGCGGTCATGAACGCGTGGAACCGCGGCCAACTTTTTTCCCGGCTTTCTATTTTTATAAACTCCATTATCATTTACCCCACAAAATTCGTTCCGTGTATTTTATCATATGGGCAGAAATATTGCAAGATAAGTAAGCCAGACGGAAAACGCGCCCGTGTGCTATATGCACACGGGCGCATACATATTTACTTTGCTTCGACTATCGTTATGCGCCCGGCACCGTAGGGCTCGGAGTAATCCTTGCCGACGCTGCCGCCGAGCTTATCGACAATGTAGCTTATAAGCACCTGATTGTCGAGCATCACGCAGTCCTGCGTGAGCGTGCAGTCCTTGAACATCGTGTAGCCGTCGCCGCCGTTTTTCAGCAGATAGTCATGGCAGGCGAGGGTGTAGGTCTGCTCCGGATCGAGCTCCTTGTCGCCGATCTTGACGTCCTTGACGCGGCGGTCACCATCAACGCTGAGGAACAGGCCGTCCTTATCGCGCTTGACCGTGGACTCAACATTCAGGTCTATCGTATAGCTCATGCCGGACACCTGCAAAAATCCGCCGCTCTCGCCGGGGAGCGCGGACGCGCCCAGCTCAAGCGCGTTGAGTATCTGCTGCCCCGTGCACTCGACCACGCACATGGAGTTGCCGAACGGGTGCACAGCTATGATATCGCCGTAGGTGATGTCTCCGGCCTTGATGTCGCTGCGGATGCCGCCGTTGACGATGGCGACGTCAGCACCGGACATGACCCTGTACGCATCGGCGCAGAGGTCGCCGAGGTTCGTCTCGGTCACGCGGATAAGGCGCTCCTCGGGATTCTTCGGGTCATATACGGCAAGGTCAACATCGGTGTGCGCGACGACCTCGTTCACGAGCCCGTCGAACTCCTCCTGAATGTCCGCGATGTATTCACCTATGCCGTCGTCATTGAGAAGCTCAACGTCGAGCTTTCCGTCGGCGGATATCGTCAGGCAGCCGATGTTCTCAAGCTTTGTGCCGGTGGAGGAGAGAATGACATCCTTGCCGTCCTTGTTCTTCACAAGCTCCTTTTCGATGACGGAGTGGGAGTGCCCGTCGAGCATGACGTCAATGCCGGTGGTGTTGTTTATGACATCAGAAGAAGTCCAAGGCTCGCAGTCCTTCTCTATCCCAAGGTGCGCCAGCGCTATGACATAGTCCGCACCCTCCTTGCGCGCTGCGTCGACCGCCGACTGGACTGCCGTGTACACGAGTTCGCCCGTCTCATCCTGACAGAAGGAGAATATCCATTCGCCCTTCTCATTCTGGAAGTACGCGGGAGTTGAAGAGGTTATGGTCTTGGGAGTCGTGACGCCGACGAAGGCGATCTTCACGCCGTGGACGTTCTGCATCGAGTATGCATCGAGCACGGTCTCGCCGTTCTTGTCCATGAAGTTCGCGCTGACGTAGGGGAAGTCGGCAAGGCGGTTGAGCTTCTTGAACTGATCCATGCCGTAGTCAAACTCATGGTTGCCGATCGTGGCCACGTCGTAGCCCAGCTCATTCATTATCTTGATGATGTATTCGCCCTTGGAGAGCGTGCCTATCGCGTCGCCCTGGACGGCATCGCCTACGTCGACGAGCAGCACATCCTTGCCCTGTGCTTCCAGCGTCTCTTTTGCGAGCGCGACGGACTGGTAGCCGAGGTTCTTATCAACGGCGCAGTGGACGTCGTTTGTGAATAATACCGCAATTTCCTTGCCGCTGCTTTTCGAGGTGTCCGCGTAGGCCGAGACTGGTACGAGCGCGAGGACCATCAGCAGCGTGAGCAGCAGCGCAAAAAATTTTCTGTTCATCTTTTTGCCTCCTTAATCATTTATCAGCCGGATCGCTGAAGCTGCTTACACTCTACCATAGTGCCGCGGAAATTTCAATGACATAGAAGAGCGCTTGCTGTCGGGAAATATTGAAGAGTATCTGTTTCAAAAAAAGCCGATTAAACTTTACATTTTGCGCGTCAGCGGATATAATATACTACATATTGCCAATTATATAAGGATGAGGAATATGCCGGATTACAGAAAAGAGATAGAACGCCGCAGGACGTTCGCGATAATATCCCACCCGGACGCGGGTAAAACAACGCTTACCGAGAAGCTGCTGCTTTACGGCGGGGCTATACAGATGGCAGGCTCTGTCAAGGGCAAGGCCACGGCGCGCCATGCCGTCTCCGACTGGATGGAGCTTGAGAAGCAGCGCGGTATCTCCATCACCTCCTCGGTCATGCAGTTTGAGTACGAGGGTTACTGCATCAACATCCTTGACACCCCCGGCCATCAGGACTTCTCCGAGGACACCTACCGTACCCTCATGGCTGCGGACTCCGCCGTCATGGTCATTGACGCTGCAAAGGGCATCGAGCCGCAGACGCGCAAGCTCTTCAAGATCTGCGCCATGCGCCATGTCCCTATCTTTACCTTTATAAATAAGCTCGACCGCGAAGCGCGCAGCCCCTATGAGCTTATGGAGGAGCTGGAGAACGAGTTCAGGATCGGCACCTATCCCATGAACTGGCCAATCGGCTGCGGCCGTGAGTTCAAGGGCGTGTACGACCGCGAGAAGAAGGAGATACTTGCCTTCAATGAGTTCCATCGCGGTCAGGATAAGATCAAGGCCATCGAGTGCCGCCTCGACGAGACGGAGAAGCTCGACTCCCTCATCGGCGCAAAGCTGCGCCAGACGCTGTCTGACGATATAGAGCTGCTCGACGGCGCGGGCTATGACTTCGATATCGACGAAGTCCGCGCAGGCCGCCTCAGTCCCGTGTTCTTCGGCTCGGCTCTCAATAACTTCGGCGTTGAGCCTTTCCTTGAGAGCTTCCTTAAAATGACCATGCCGCCCTTGCCGAGAAAGTCGGGGGATGATGTCGTTGAGCCGACGGACAGCCGCTTCTCCGCCTTCGTGTTCAAGATACAGGCGAACATGAACAAGGCGCACCGCGACCGTATCGCCTTCATGCGCATCTGCTCCGGCCGCTTCCAGCGCGATAAGGAGTATTACCACGTGCAGGGCGGCAAGACGCTGCGCCTTGCGCAGCCGCAGCAGCTCATGGCGCAGGAGCGCGCGATAATCGATGAGGCCTACGCCGGGGACATCATCGGCGTGTTCGACCCCGGCATCTTCTCCATCGGCGACACTATATGCGAAACCGGCATGGGCGTGAAATTCGAGGGCATCCCGACCTTCGCGCCCGAGCACTTCGCCTCTGTCGAGCGTATCGACACCATGAAGCGCAAGCAGTTTGAAAAGGGCATCACGCAGATCGCGCAGGAGGGCGCGATACAGATCTTCCACGAGCCGTATACCGGCGTCGAGGAGGTCATCGTCGGCGTTGTCGGCGTGCTGCAGTTCGAGGTTCTGGAGTACCGCCTCAAGACCGAGTACGGCGTGGATATCCGCCGCCGGTCTATGCCCTATGAGTTTGTCCGCTGGGTCGAGAACGAGGATATCAACATCGCAAACCTCAACCTCACGAGCGACACCAAATGGGTGCAGGACTTCAAGGGCAACAACCTCCTGCTCTTCACCTCGGAGTGGTGCATCAACTGGGCATTGCAGAAAAACGAGGGCCTGAGCCTGAGAGAATTTAACAGAGACTGAAGGAGCGACGAACATGGACGAGAAAAAGCTTGTCATTGACATTTTCAGAACCAAAACAGCCGACGATTTCACCAAGGCAATTGCCGACCCCGACGGTAAGCTTGAGACCGGCAGCGCCGCGGCGGATGCGGCGGCAATCGCGGCGGCGCTCGTCTGCCGCGCGGCGAAGCTCACGGCAAAGACCGTCGAGAATAATGACCGCGTCGACTACATTGCCCGCAACAGTGACATTATCCGCAGTTACATGGTGCACCTCATTGACGAGGATGTGAAGTGCCGCGGCCCGCTGCGTATGGCAAAGAAAGAGGGCGACGCGCGCAAGATCGAAGCCTGCCGCCAGACGTCTCTGAGCATATGCACCGAGATCATCAACATGATGAGCCAGCTCATCGACATGGCGAAGGAGCTCTCCGCCGTCTGCCCGGCCATTTCCGCCCGCTGTGCTTCCTGCATTACCGCGCCGCCAGCTTTCAGCATTTCCGGTACTGCCTCTTCCGCGATTTTCGCGCGTTGAAGCATTTGTTCTTGTAGGTCGTCAAGCCCCACAACGTTAAACCGTCTCCGTCGCGGCCCAGTCCCCGGATGAGACCTACCGCTACGTGACGCGCCGCGAGAATGAGCTTACGCTTGAAGCCTGCTCCGCCGCGGCAGCCGAAGTCACGGCAAAGGCCGAGGAGAGTTTGCAGACAGTACATGATTAAGCTGTCATAATTTGCTATAATGAGTCAGAGGAGCGGTGGAGACATGGAAGATAAAATAGAATTGCTGCGCGATATGGTCGCGCAGAGCGATAATATCGTTTTCTTCGGCGGCGCAGGCGTCAGCACCGAGAGCGGCATACCCGACTTCAGGAGCGTCGACGGCCTGTATAACCAGAAGTGGAAGTACCCGCCCGAGACTATTCTGAGCCGCAGCTTCTTTGACCGGAACCCCGAGGAGTATTACCGCTTCCACCGGGATAAGCTCGTTATCGACGGCGTGAAGCCGAACCGCGTACATCTCCGCCTTGCCGAGCTTGAGCGCGAGGGGAAGCTGCGCGCGGTCATCACGCAGAATATCGACGGGCTGCATCAGGCCGCCGGGAGCAAAAACGTTCTTGAGCTGCACGGCAGCATCCTGCGCGCATACTGCTCCCGCTGCCGCAAGCCATACCCTGCGGACGTAATCAACAAAGGCACGGGTGTGCCGCGCTGTGACTGCGGCGGCGTCATCCGCCCGGATATCGTCCTTTATGAGGAGCAGCTTGATGAGGACGTTCTGCGTAAGTCCATCGACTATATCCGCAATGCGGATGTGCTCATCGTCGGCGGCACGTCTCTGAACGTCTACCCCGCGGCGGGGCTCATCAATTATTACCGCGGCAATAAGCTTGTGCTCGTCAACCTGAGTGCAACGCCTTATGACGACGAAGCCGACCTTGTTATACATGAGAAGCTCGGCGAAGTGTTCAGCCGCGTCTGAGGGAAAGAAATGGGTAAAGGAAAGCTTATCGTTCTCGAAGGCATCGACGGCAGCGGCAAATCCACGCAGTACCGCCGCCTGTGCCAGAGAATGGAAAATGATAAAATAGACTATAATCACATCGTGTTCCCGCGCTATGATAAAGAGAGCAGCGCGCTGCTGCGCCTGTACCTCGGCGGCGCATTCGGTACCGATCCGGGAGATGTCAACGCCTATACCGCGTCGACCTTTTATGCTGTCGACCGCTTCGCCTCCTACCGTGACGATTGGGGCAAGATATATGAAAACGGCGGGCTCATCCTCTCCGACCGGTACACGACCTCCAACGCCGTGCATCAGGGATGCAAGCTCCCGGATGATGAGCTTCCGGATTTCTTCAACTGGCTTGCCGACCTTGAATATGTAAAGATGGGGCTGCCGCGCCCCGACCTCGTCATTTACCTTGACGTGGATATTGAGACCGCCACCCGCCGCATGCGCCGGCGCGAGGCCAAGAACAACACCCAGGCGGACATACACGAGAAGGACACCGCCTATCTTGAGCGTTGTCTGCGCACCGCGGGCATGGCAGCCGAACACTACGGCTGGGTACGCATCCCGTATATGAAGGACGGAGTCGAGCGCGACGCGGACGAGAAGAACGCCGAGATATACTCGGTCGTATTAAAGGCATTGGGAAAGTAATCAGGAAATAATAAAAGGGGGCATCAGCCCCCTTGTGAGTGCGTGCTC
>ERZ780207.2643-NODE-2643-length-12548-cov-3.694789_pt1 | contig 12548 bp, 11 predicted proteins | sample MGYA00510977_ERZ780207 | MGnify/ENA primary metagenome ERZ780207 (study PRJEB29588, sample SAMEA2151383) | human gut metagenome | biome: human gut; feature: human-associated habitat; material: faeces | place: Denmark | collected 2008/2010 ... | reverse complement strand
ATTCCCTTATCCATATTTTCCTTTCCTTTACTTTTTATCGTAACCTCCACTATGCCGGTCACTTTTGCACATATTTCAGTTATTCTTCCTGGTCAATATATCGCACACCATTATAATATGAGACCACGCGGCGCTTGAGCTGCCATTTCAGGAGGGCATTCAGGCGCTCGGCCTTGGCTTTAAGATAGTTGGAGGAAGCGGTATTGTACTCGATGGAGGAAATGAGTCCCTGCTCGAACTTGCGGGAGTTCAGGCGGTAGGCCTCTTCCTGGGCACCGGCGCGACGCTCCGCTTGAAGCAGGGCAGACTCGGCTCCGTCGCAGTCGCTCACTGCACGACGAACCTCGGACTCGACATCACGGAGTGACTTGTCATACTCGATTGCGGCACGGCGGTACTCGTTGCGACGCTTGGAAAGTTTCGTAAACTTGCTCAGACGGTCGTAAATCGGGATACTGAGCGAGAGCTGGAGATACTCTCCGCCATTGTTGGTGAACTGATTCCAGTAGGGAGTCGGGGTGTAGCCGACCTGCCCGGGGTAGGTGTAGTAGCTCGTGGACCAACCACCATAGAGCCCAAGGGTAGGAAGAAACTGCCATTTGGCGGTGCGCAGGGCATATTTCGCGTTATCGAGCGCCCCTTTTGCGACAAGAACCGACGGCATGGATGCGCGGGCCTTAAGGATTATGTCTTCAACGATAACATTTCCGGAAGCGCCGGAAGTCGTCGCATCCAGTGAGTCGAGAGAGGTGTCAATCACGAGTTCCTCACCCACCGGCCAAAGCATTACGTCTTCCAAGGTTATCTTCGCGTCCGCCAGGCTGTTGCGTGCCGAGACGAGTTCATATTCCCTGTCCGCGAGATCAGCTTCCATCTGGACCACGTCCGCATGGCCCTTCACTCCGAGTTCTTCCTGACGTGAAGCAAGCGTGAGCGCGGACTGCGCGTTCTCGACCTGCTCGGCAAGTATGGTCACGAGTTCAGTGTAGTAGAGCACATTAAAATAGGCCTCCATCGTGGCGAGGCAGACCTTGTCCTCTTCCTGCCGCTCCCGGGTGAGCCCCATCGAAAGCGACGTCTTGGCAATCTTTATGTTGTTGAGCGCGGAAAAACCGTCGAACAGCGTTATCCCGGCGGAAACAGACCAGCCGTTATTCAGGGAGGTGGTTGTCACATAAGTGTTTGTCTCCGGGTCGATAGAGCGTCCCCAACGGTAGTAGCCGTAGGTGGAGGCTTCAATGGAAGGGGTGAACGCCGTAAGTATGGCGTCGCGTCTGTCAAGCCTTGCGTCTCCCACCTTAGTTCGCTGGACCTGCACCTGTGCAGCATTTTCCACCGCATATTCCATGCAATCTTTCAGCGACATCATCTCCCGTCCTCTTCCGGACAAAGGCAGAGCAATCATCGCAAGAGCCGTAAATATAAGAGGTGTCTTCATATTCTCACATTTTTCTCCGAGAATACGAACACCTCCCGTGCCACACGAGATAACATTATATATATTAGCACATTAACTCAAAACCATCACCACGTCCTTGTAAAAAAACTTTACACTTCTGTAAAGAATCTTGACATATGGACATTACACTCAGGTTCCTTTTTCGCTACATCTTTTCCCCGCTGACAGTGCGGTCGGATTCGAGAAGTTCCTCAACCTGACCGATGACGGAGCTGCTGAAAGAATATTTCTCAAGATAAAGGAAGAGTGCATATCTCCAGCCCTTGCCACGTGAAACTATCCTGTCAAGCAGACGAGACTCTGACGAACATCCCTCCCCCCTGCCGGAAGCATCCGGAAAAGAGTCCGGGGCGCAATGTTGGTAAGATGTGATGGAACACTGGACAGAAAAAGTGCTCGGCCTGCTGGAATCGTGATGGGGATTATGACTCTTCCGAATATCATATCATCAGAAAATATCACTTGATTCCTAAATTTCATGAAACATTTTTAATTTATTTCCTATTTTTCATGAAACTTTCATATACTTACCGGTAAAAAGAGATAGATACCTTGTCCTTCCCTGATTTTGGTTGACACTTTTAGAGAGGTTAAACTAATATGATTTACATTATCACTGACTGTGTTTACAGCCGGTGTTTTTTATCTCTAAAAGTCGTTACACTATCTCTGATTCCGTTGACAGTGCCGTTTTGCTTCTGTTGATTCCGGTTCCTCTGCTGCGGTACCGCAGCAGAGGAACGCCGCCAAAGATAGCTCTTATTTTTCTATTTTACCCCATAGCATAGCTGTTTTTCCAACATCGTCGCTGAAAGCCCTCCTGCTGATGGACGCTTTCGGGAGTCTACATACCGACGCTCATGTGCGGCCGCTCAGTGTTGTAGAAGCGAATGATACGTTCCAAAACACTTTGGCATTCGTCCCTTGTCGCTATCGCCATCTTATAGAGCCACTCTACCTTCAGTATCCCGTTCGCCCTTTCGGCGATGGCGTTTTCCAGCGGATCTCCGCTCTGTGTCATGCTGATGCTGACTCCATACTTATTCAGTTCCGAGACATATTCGTTGCTGCAGTACTGGCATCCTCGGTCGGAGTGGTGGATGAGCCGGCTCGAGATGTCGATGTCTATCGTGGAAAGCGCCATCCTGAGAGCCTCCAGCGGATATCTCGTCTCCAGTATCTTCTCCCACAAAGCATCAATCCTTGTCTGCATAGTCTCCGTTGCCTTACGGATTTCTGCGGAAATCTTCGCTGTCAGAACGCCATCACTGTCAGCTATGGCATCCTTGATCGCTTTTTCATAAGCGACTCTGATATTGTCCTTTGTTGTCTCCAATTCAGACTTCAGAGCCTGAAACTTTTCCTCAAGAGCAACATCTCCGCATTCAACTGAAGACTCGAGACGTTTCAGTTTCGCGTCAACATCTGCAATGGTGCAGTAGGCTGTCAATTGGTCATTGACCCAGGATTTCATCGAATTCTCACTCTCTGAAACAGCAGCGCTGACAGACTGAGGAAGGATGTCCTTCATGTCGGCCAGACCCTGCTTGACAACCGCCAGTTCATCACATGTTTTTTGATATTGTTCCAATGTCGAGAATGTGGCTGTCGTCCAATCCCTCTCTTTCAACAATTCTTCAACGACATAGAATTTCAGCTCGTCTATCCTATTGCCAAGAGTCTGTTCAAGCTGTTCCAAAGATGCCTTCACAGTTATTATTTCTGCCGCCTGCGATTCATCAGAATGCTCAAGTTCAGCCACTTTTTCCGAAAATTGCTGAATAAGCGTTTTCCGTTCCTTGTCCAGCCTATCCATGTCCTTGATTGAACTTTCAATGTTCTCAATTTGCAAATCGATGGACGCAATCCGCCCGCTATTCAGGTCATTGATCTGGTTCTGAAGTCCGTCTATCTGTTGCTGGAAATCACAAGCGGACAGGAACAACGAGTTGATAATAAGGAAAAGAAATAGTTTTAACTGGTGCATAGATTTTATTTTATAATGCCATTTAAGTTATTGAATTTCGCAAAAGAGAATATCCCTAAAACAAGAATAATGTCATGCCTGCAAATGACAATTGCTCCGCAATACCTCTTCACTGCAAGACATCTGTTTACAGAAATCTTTCCAATCAGATACATTCTGCGGGACAACGAATGGGATCACATAAATATATCCTGGACCGGTACTATCCGTCCCGTCACCATATCCGGACAATTGGAATCTGTTTATCTTGCCTTCATGCTCCAGAGGGTAGACATATGCCCCCATGTGTACCCTTCTGCAATACATATAGGTCACGACCTGATACAAATCTTCCCGACTCAAGCCTTTATCCAAGCGCTTGTATTTCGCATCAAGTATGAAATTGTCCTTATAGAAATCCGGGAAAAGCCTTCTGTCATTGTCATCGGATGAGTTCTTGTCATCCGGTTTCAAAAACATCCGGAAGCCACCTTTCGCCTCCTTATTTCGAGGATGAATGAAGCCCTCCTTGCCAAGCAATGTATTGAGATACTCTTCCCACAGCCAGGCGCCATCGAACAATACACCATATATTGTGTCATCGCTGTCACCAAACTTGATTCCATCATTCTGCAGTATCCGCACACATATCCGCTGAAGATGTGTATATTCTGCAAAGAAGGGATGGTGGACTGGCCGCAAATTCGCATCAAGTATATTCTGACGCCGAGACACGGCATATGACGGAGTAGCCTGACGTATCAGGTCGATGCATTCCACTGTGCGTACATCTCCTTGCAACAGACTTCTTCCTTGAGGCTTGGTGCTGACAAACTCTATAGTATGGCGAATAAGTTCAGTCATGCTGTTATCGTAACTATACTCTCTGGTACTATATGCGACAGTGCCTTTGAATGGCACGTTTTCTTTGACATGCCGACCGACATCAATAACGCCCCCTACCTTGGCGTCATTGTACTCAAATCTTCTGTATTGCTTGAACAGCCCCTGTCCTAAAGCCCGCTTAAGATAATATGGGAACAGATACAACAAGAAATCAAATACCGGCTCGTCTGATGTCCCGAATCGAAGATCGAACAGATTTATGGAAAGCACTTTCTGCAGAAGGTAGTGCAAAAAGTAATCCTCGCCATCTTCTTTTCCAAATCGGGATTTAATCCTGAGACGCGTGCCGTTTATTCCGACGAAGCCAAGAATGTTGCCAGTATTCAAATAATCGCCGTGAATGGACAAGATATGCTGTTCTCCGATTCCATCGCCGTAATAATCCATCAGTGGAGGAAAAACTAAAAGGTTCTGGTGACTCTGCAGATTAAGGCTTCCAATGTCTACGTTGGCTATCTTCATCAGGTTTGACAAGTCTTGCTCCGAATAGCCTAAGTCCCGATAGTCAACCCCATGCGCATTGTCAGTAATGGCCTTCATCTCTTAGAATCCAATTTCATCGTTCTTCTTATATGCGGTCTCAAGAGTTCTGATTTTCGCTTCCACATCCGTAGTCCCTCTCAGATACTCACGAAGAAGACCTTCAAGATTATAGTCCCACAGTTTCTTGAAGCGTTCATCTGTGCTGCCGGAATAGCGGTTAAGTTTGAGGAAGTAACTGGCTCCGATGTGATACGCGGATGAAAGTCCCTCTATTCCAGAGACACCTTCAGGCGTGTCCTTGAATATTGCATCATTGAGACCACGCATCCGTTTCTCCGCTTCTTTTATAAGATTGTCGTCGCCGAGATCAGTGAGCATGCCGATATTCTCATTTGCCTTAATCTCCACGAACGCGAATCTGCGACGGAATGCGAAATCCATGCTTTCAACACTACGGTCGATATCGTTCATCGTGCCTATAATGAATACGTTTTCAGGGATGTAAAAGCCATCCTTGAAAGCGTCATCGTCATCCTTGACAAGGTTCTGGTACTGCGTCATCACACGTCCGGATGGTCCTCTGTAACCAGGGTCAATGGAGAAAAACAAATCGCCGAATATCTTTGATATCTCGCCACGATTGATTTCATCAATGATGAACACATATCTCCCCTCTTCCTTTAAAGCTTTTTTACAGAACGCTTTAAAGATACCGTCTTGCCGCCGGAAACCAATATCGCCTTTCTTGTTTTCATATACCCTCAGACCTTCAACAAAATCAGTGTAGTCATAAGACGGATGGAACTGGACGAATCCGACATGCTCTCTGAACAAGGAATCATTCTCCACGTCTTTTGAATATGGCCTTTGGAGAATCAATTGGGCAGCGATCTGTTTCGCCAAGTATGTCTTACCGGTGCCGGGAGCGCCGGTCAATATGATATTATGATTTGCAACCAGCATATCTGCGAGATATTCTGCCCGCTCGCTATTAAGACCCTCCATATAATGTTTCTTTGATTCTATGATTCTTTCGTCAAATCTTTTGTGCTCACGTTCAAGCCTCTCACTGCAACTCTGCAACTGGATCTCGTATCTGTTTTCTTTTTTAAAGGTTTCCCAATGCCCGTTGATATAATTGTTTACTTCTGCCAGTCCACAGTTCTCTATTCCTTTCACACCTTGACCACCTTGGACTCCAAGTCTTGCGTCCTTGCAGAATTCTGTCCAGTCGACCCAATTGATAGGCCACAGACTATTTGCATAGCCGCCCCGTTCTTCATCATCATAACAATATATGAAATCCGGCGGCATTTCAGTGATGCCTCTGATTGTGTTGCCTTCAACGGCCAGAATGATATCGCCGGACTTTATATCTTTGAATATCTGTCGAAAAGCATTGAATCCTCCTTGACTTCCATAACAGATTCTCGGAAGATAAGTCTCGATGTCTTTTTCTTTTGACAGAAATGCCAAATCTCCCCACTCGCTCCAACCTTGAGAGACCTCATTCTTTGCCTTCATTTTGTCATAGGTGCAATACTCTATGGCAACGCCGACCTTCTTTATGTTCATAATTCTAAAATTATCAGAATTGATTATTCTACTTTCCAAGCCCATGGACAGAGCTCTTAAATCTTGTACAAATATTCTTCAGACCGCTCCGCTCATAATTTATGTTTTTGGCATAACTGCCAAGCCGAACGAAACGGAACAGAACAAATTACGGTGTCACGAGCACGACATCCCAGCCATCCGGTATTATCCCGCTATTCTCCCATACGGCCTCTGCATTCTTATAGAAAGTACCGATGGACGATACACCTGTGAGCCAGCCATTCAATGAACTAGTAACCGATTTTTCAAACAGAGCGGTCACACTTTTCAGATTTGAACAGTATCTGAACATGCTGTTATAGCAACCCTTCACCAAGGTCGTCGCGGGAAGTTCCGGAGCCGAGACGAGAGACCGGCAGCCGGAAAACATGCTGTCATAGCAATACCCCGCCAAGGTCGTCGCTGGAAGGTTCGGTGCAGACTTGAGAGAATAGCAGTTGGAGAACATCCTGTTATAACAACACCACGCCAAGGTCATCGCTGGTAGGTCCGGAGCCGACACGAGAGACGTACAACCGGAGAACATTCCTTCGTAGCAAGACTCCGCCAAGGTCGTCGCAGGTAGGTCAGGAGCACGAATTAATGCCTTGCAGTCTTTGAAGGACATGCAATACTAAACGGTTGTAACATCTTTCCGGTAATCGGTCAGTTTCATTACACTTCCGTGACATGAAATCTGGTCTCCAGACATTTCCACACGTCCTCTAGCATTAATACCTCTAAGCAAAACTTGAGGTTGCCGCTTTGTCATTTTTATAACATAATCTGATACATTCCCCCATGTTACTCCATCATATGAGTATTGAAGAGTTGCGGATGACGTGTTGAAAGACAGCGAACTCTCACCGGCCGAAACGAAGGTCAGGTATGGACTGTAGGTAAAATTGATCGGCGTTTCAATGTCCGGCAGGCGGCTGAACACAGACCTGTCTATAGTCGAAGACGGCAGAGCTATAGGAGAACTTTCCTTCCCCTCCGTCGTTATATACTTTATCGTCACGCCTTTGGAGAATGTGATTGGCGGAATCACTGCATAATAGCTTGCGCCTTTAGCAAAAGTCTCTCCAAATGGGGAGATTACCCTCAAATCTGGACTGCCTGATATCGACTCGACTTTCCCATCCCAAATCTTCAGTGTGCCAGACATTGGCCTACCATCATTGTTTGATATCACAACCTCACGGATATCATCACAATCGACACTAAACTTTATCCCACCGCAGACATTTCTGAATGTCATCTTGTTTGTATTTCCGGGCGAAGACGCTACGCTTATGAACAAGTCATCGCCAAATGACCCAGCCTTGGCAACTTGAGTGGACGGTAGATTTACTGTTAAATAGCCGTTTTCACATGAACTCGCTGCGTCATAAGGATAGACGGCATAGTAGTCTTCGTCCTCGAACTCGTAAGCAAGTTTGACATCGCCTTCAAACTCAGTACGGGATGAACTCACTTCATTACGCGACACAAATTTGTATCGCTTGTAGTACTTTATATCGTTAGTAGCGCCCGAATAAACAAATACAGCGATAGCATCTCCTTTTTTCCACACGACAGAAGTTCCGTCCTGAATTTCAGTTTTCGTAGACTGTATATCCTCCCTGTCTGCATAGATGATGAATCGACCTGTATCGAGGTATGAACCTGTATTATCGCAGGAAGACAATGTCAAGAACGCTGCTGCGACAACAATAAATGTTTTATTTTTCATAGACATAATTACCATTCTTTTTCTCCTATTCCCTCGTGGCTTCCCTCTCCAATATTTTCAACGACCACTTGACAACTCGCTTTATGACGGCCGTCTTCAGTGGTTACAGTAATGGTAGTGCGCCCAAGCTTGCGAGCATACAGTCTACCATTGTCAACCGAGACTATAGTTGCATCGGAACTTGACCACCACACGTTCTTGTTTGTTGCGTTGGATGGAGACACCGTTGCCGTGAGTGTAGCTCTCTCCCACGGCTCCAGCGCAAGGGTTTCCCTATTGAGGCTCACGCTTTTCACTCTGATTTCCTTCGATTTGACAACCACCTGACAACTCGCAGTCAGACCGCCGTCTTCAGTGGTAACCTTAATAGTGGAACTTCCTGCCTTGAGAGCTGTCACTTTTCCATTCACGACCGAAGCCACAGACGCATCGGAGCTCGACCAACGCACGTTTTTGTTCGTCGCATTGGACGGGGATACAACTGCCGTGAGTGTTGTGCTCTCGCCCTCCGTCAAAGTAATGGAACTCTTATTGAGGCTAACGCTCTCCACGTTGACAACCTTGGATTTAACAGTCACCCGGCAACTTGCCGTCCTGCCGCCGTCTTCTGTAGTAACTGTAACAATGGTGCTTCCGGCCTTGAGTGCCGTCACTTTGCCGTTCACGACCGAAGCCACTGTCGCATCTGAGCTGGACCAGCGCACGTTTCTGTCAGTAGCATTGGACGGGAACACAACTGCCGTGAGCGTTGTGCTCTCACCCTCTGTCAGAGTAAGTTCAGTCCTGTCAAGGCTCACACTCTCCACATTGACAATCTTTGGATTCACACTCACCTGACAATTCGCCGTCTTTCCGCCGTCCTCCGTCGTTACCGTAATGGTAGCGCTTCCAACCTTGAGTGCAGTCACTTTGCCACCCTCCACCGAAGCCACAGCCGCGTTGGAACTCACCCAGCGCACGTTCTTGTTCGTCGCGTTGGACGGGGACACAACTGCCGTGAGTGTCGCGATCTCGCCCTCCGTCAGCGTAAGTTCTGTCTTGGACAGACTCACATTCTCCACGTTGACAACATTGGACTTGACTGTCACCTGGCAGCTCGCCGTCAAGCCGCCGTCCTCCGTGGTAACGGTGACAGTAGTGCTTCCAGGCTTGAATGCCATAACCCGTCCGTTCACGGCCGAGGCTACCGTTTCATCGGAGCTCGACCACCGCACAGTCCTGTTCGTCGCATTGGACGGGGACACCATCGCCGTGAGAACTTCGCTCTTGCCCACCGTCAGCGTGAGATCTTTTTTGTCAAGCCGAACGCTCTCCACGCTGACGGCTTTGGACTTTACGGTCACCCGGCAACTTGCTGTCCGGCCGCCGTCTTGTGTAGTAACTTTAACAGTGGCGCTTCCGACCTTGAGTGCAGTCACCTTTCCGTCCATGGCCGAAACCACCGATGTATTGGTGCTCGTCCAGCGCACGTTTTTGTCAGTAGCATTGGACGGGAACACCGTCGCCGTGAGTGTCGCGCTCTCACCGACCATCAGCGCAAGGTCTTTTCTGTCCAGGTTCACGCTCTCCACACGGACAGCCTTGGAGTTGACAGTCACCTGACAGTTCGCAGTAAGCCCGCCATCCTCCGTACTCACTACGATTACCGCTTTTCCTGCCCTATGTGCCGTCACCTTGCCATCGGCGACCGAGGCCACCATCTCATCGGAACTTGACCAACGCAGATTTCTGTTCGTCGCATTAGAAGGCGATATGGTTGCAATGATAGTCATGCAGTCGCCTTCGGTCATTGTAAGAGTTTTAGGATCGAGGACAACATCCGTCACACTTATTGCGCTGGATACCTTTATGCAGGAAACTGCAAGCGTTACTAAAATGAATAAAGTGAACTTGATCCTTTTCATTGTATATTGAGTTCTGAAACCGGAAACATTTTATCCGGCATAAGTAAAACCAAATCCAACTGTCAATCAAGTTCATTTAGGTTCATTTATAGGTCAGGTGAAAATGTCAAACTTCGATAGGAACGCTACTCAGTCCCGCATCATGTCGAGAACTTTCGAGACAGCGAACAGCGGAACGTCCGTCACATTGTCGCCTTTGAAATACGGGAGCAGTGAGGTTCTGAACACGAACGGTGTCTTGTAGCGTCCTGTGAAAACCTTAAGGGACTTGGCCTTTACCGCGACTTCCGCCTTGGCTTCCAGCGGTGCGATTTTCCCGCAGGACTGGATGACGAAGTCGACCTCCGCCTGTCCGGAATCCGGAGCCCAGTAGTGGAGTTCAACTTTATCATCATCCGTATTCCTGCATATAAGCTCTTGAAGGACATATTGTTCTGTCAACGCCCCTTTATACTGTCCATAGAAGTCCGAACCTTCAAGGAGCGTCCTCCGGTCAAGAGAGCACATTGCCCCGAGAAGACCGACATCCAGGAGGAAAAGTTTAAAGGAGTCCGTATCCTCAAATCCGGCGAGCGGAACCTCTGCTTTCGACACACGGGTATGCTTATACACAAGTCCTGCCTTGACAAGCCACCCGATAGCAGTCTCGTAATCCTTTGCCCGCGCGCCGGATTTTACGGCAGCATAGACGAATTTTTTGTTTTCTTTCGACAGGTGTGCCGGAATGCTGTTCCAGACAAGGTTGATTCTCGGAAGCACGTCGGTCGGGGCATGTTTCGAGAAATCATTTTCATAAGAACTGATGAGTTCGCGCTGCACCCGGCGCACTTTGGCAAAATTCCCTCCGGTGGAGACAAATTTTTCTACGGCCTCCGGCATTCCACCGACATAGTAATAGGTGCGCAGAGAGTCTTCGAGTTTGCCCGAAAGCACATTGACAAGCTGCCAGTCGCGCGACTTCATCACCTCGTACAGGTTCTCCTTTCCAGTTGCCAAAAGAAACTCGTCAAAAGTCATCGGAAAGACATTGATATAGGACACCTTGCCGACAGGAAACGAATCTCCGGAGTGTTCCACCAACCCCAGCAGAGAACCTGCTGCCACGACATGGAGTCCCTTGACATCGTCATTGAAATATTTCAGCGCAAGGAGACCCCGCGGAGCCCATTGTATCTCATCCAGGAAAAGCAGCGTTTTTCCGGGTTCTACCTTTTTTCCTGTGAAAGCCATTATCGCAAGGAAAATCCGCTCGAAATCAAAGTCCAGTTCGAACAGCGAACGCAGCGATGGCTGCTTTTCGAAGTTCAATTCGATGAAAGTCTCAAACTCATTGGCTCCAAGTTCACGGGCGAGCCATGTCTTGCCGACCTGACGCGCTCCTTCGACGACAAGAGGCTTCCGTTCACAGTCAGGAGTATTCTTCCAATCAAGCAGTTGCGTATAAACAAACCTTCTCATATTCCATTAAATTTATGCAAAAATAACACTTTTTTCGTCGAAAAAAGTATTATTTCAACATAAATCTTGACGAATATCAGTTCCAGCCAGAAACTTCGCCGCCTATGTCGATTTTGACTTTGGAGGGGTCGCTGGTGAGGGTGACGTTGAGATGGTGCTCCACTCCGGACTTAAAGTCCATGCGGCCTTCGAGGAGGTAGGAAACGCTGTCGGGCACCACTCCGTGAATCTTCACCCGGATGTCCTCCGGGAAGTCGCTCTCGAAGTCTTCGCCCTTGACGAGATTGACGACAAGACGGCTCATCCTATGTGAGAATTTCAGAGAGACGGTCTGCGGATAGCACAGTCGCCGCCCGCTGGAATCCGCCCACGTGGCCGGCAAACTGGACCAGGTCTACAGCCGTCAATTCTGCATTGGAATACAGGACCAATCCACCAGCGCAATCCGGCTCTCGTAAAACGACGGGATTCAATGGAACGATATCCATCTGAGGGAGGTCGTAGCTGATGAGTTTGTGTCTTTGGGACAGCGCATCAATGATGGGCCGGGCGATGCGCAGTGTACGAGAATCTGACTTACGCACATAAGCGTTAATGACTACAAGGGTTTTCATTTACGTTAACTGATTTTGGTGATAGTGAATTTGCCGTCGGCGTTGACGAGCGCTTCGTACAGATGTAGGCGCAGGATGCGGGTGGTAGATGGAGAAACTCTGACAGAGTCGTCGATGCGCAGACCCAACAAAGCAAGGATATGGGATGCGTCCGCCAAAGAGCCGGAGGCAAGTCCCGGGCTGCCGCCTGGCTTGACTGCCGCAGAGTTGCTTATGGCTGCGAGTAGCAGGGCGGAGTGCTTTTGCGGGAGGCTGAATTTAAGGTCGGTGAAAAGGTCGCTGAGTTTTTTACGACCCTTGGAGCCAAGCGGGCGGAGCCAGTCACCATTTTGCCAGTGACGGACGCAAAGAGGGAAAGGAACTTTGTCGGCATCGAAAACAGTGACTCCCTGCGGCTGACGAAGTTCGAAATGCTCGGGACGATTGA
>ERZ780207.2641-NODE-2641-length-12558-cov-3.289531_pt1 | contig 12558 bp, 10 predicted proteins | sample MGYA00510977_ERZ780207 | MGnify/ENA primary metagenome ERZ780207 (study PRJEB29588, sample SAMEA2151383) | human gut metagenome | biome: human gut; feature: human-associated habitat; material: faeces | place: Denmark | collected 2008/2010 ... | reverse complement strand
GGAGCAGCTTGCGCAGCTGCGCGACTTCCTGCATCAGAAATACCAGCGTCCGGTCAACCTGCACTGGGAGCGGGACGACCGGATGAAGGATGGCTTCCGGCTGGAGCTCGGCGAGGGAGAGAGCCGCGAGCTGGTCTATGACTGGAGCAGCTCCGGCAAAAGCCGTCAGCTGAAGGACAAGATCGCCGCCGCCATCCGCGAAGCCAACAAGTGTAAGGAGACAGGCGAAGAGAAAGTCATCCTGTTCAACCTCTCCGGACACGGACTTATCGACATGGCCTCGTACGACAAATATCTGGCTGGCGACCTAATCAACTACGAACTCACCGACCAGGATATCCAGAAAAACCTGGATGAAATAGGAGATTTGGCTTAAAAAACAGTTACGGGTTACAAGCATCGTTTAAGCGTTTCTGCAAACTTCTGCATTCCGCCTTTCTCCGATACTTGTAACCCGTAACAAATTATCTACAGCGACCGTTCAGGTCATCTGTTCTTCTGTTGTGGAAATGGTTTTCTGTCTTTGCTATCAGGACGCATATCTTTCCGCATTCTGTTACCATCGTGCTTCTTCTCCATCTGATAGATCTTTTCAATCTGCTTGGGCGACAGCACCTTGCGGAATTCAGTATAATACTTTTCCTGTAAGTCCAGCATCTTGCGGCTGTGGGCAAAACGATCCTTGATGCGTTGTTCTACTTCAGCGTCGGTCAGCATTTCTTTCTTTGCATCAGGCTGTTTGCCTGCTTCGGCCTTATCCTGCTTCATCTGTTTCCATGCCTCTGCTCTGCATTCGTGCAAATCTTTCAGATATTGAGTATAGACAGGCGTAAACTTGGCAGTTGTAGCATCATCCAGCGCCAAAGCTTTCACAATGCGGTTGGTTTGCATCTCCATCATCTGTCCGGGAGTGAAACGCGGCTTCTTCTTCGTACGGTCCGCTTGTTGTTGAGCAAACAATGAAACTTGGCTTCCTGCTACGAGGAGTGCAATAAACAGATAAACGATTCTTGTCTTCATAAGTCTTCTTTTTTTAGTTTATAATCATTTTCGTGGTTCATCTCCAGAGAATTTCCGTATACATCACATTAGAACTCGGAAAAAGGAAAAAGTAAAAAAGAGAAGACACACATTTTGTATTAATTAACGCGGTATTTAACAAAAAGCCTCTGTAACGACCATGGCTACAGAGGCTCTTAAATAGCTTATTCAATTTTCACAATCACCAGAAACGGTTGCGCTCGGCACTGTATTCCAAGCCTACAGCTTTCAGTTTACGGATGATGTGTTCTTTGTCTACATTCATATCCTCGCAAAGAGCATCCAGCGAAGGATAGAAATCACGTAATTTCATGTTGATGAAGCTATACAGCATCATCGGTTCTTCGGGTAATTCCATTTGCTTCAATCTTTTTTAGTTACTAATACCGCCGCAAAGATAGTTGTTTCTGCAATATAGAAAGTTGATTTTAATCATTTTTTCGTCCGATTCTTCCGTAATCGGTTGCATAAGTTCAATTGAAAGCGCCTGGTTTTCGTTGACTTACAATGACATAGATAACAACCGGAGCACCTATCACAGGAGTAACTGCATTCAGCGGAATGACTCCCGCTTCGCCCGGTAGTACGCACAACAAGTTACAGATCAAAGCCACAGCAGACCCGCAAAGAATGGTTACGGGAAGCAGCGAATTGTGATTGGAAGTACCCAGAATAAGCCGGGCCACATGAGGAACAGCCAGCCCGATGAATGAAACCGGACCGCAGAATGCCGTAGTAATAGCCGTCAACACACCGGTAACAATCAGCAGCCAATTACGTACACTACGGATATTGATTCCCAGATTTTCGGCATAACGGTCGCCCAGCAGCAAAGCGTTCAGCGGCTTGATGAGCAGCAGTGACCCGATCAGCCCCAGCACCGTGACCGAAGCAAATGCCGGCATCTGTTGCAAGGACACACCGCCAAAGTTACCCATTCCCCAAATCATATACGACTGTACGCCCTCGGCCGTAGCAAAGAAGTTGAGCAGCGAAATGACCGACGAAGCAATATAGCCTATCATAATACCTGCTATCAGCAGCATCACATTACTGCGAATCAGTGTAGACAGAAACAGAATAAGAGCCATGATCGTCATGGCACCCACAAAAGCACCGGCCAGTACCGCAAAGAAGCCCGACAGACTGAACGTGCCGGCCGAAATGCTTCCGCCGAACAGCAGCATGACACATGCCACGCCCAGACTGGCTCCTGTATTGATACCCAGAATGGAAGGACCTGCCAGCGGATTCTTGAAAGCCGTCTGCAGCATCAGTCCACATACCGCCAGCGCTCCTCCGCACAACAAGGCTGTAAGTGCCTGAGGCAAACGCGATTCCCACAGGATGAAGCTCCAGCTTGCTTTCCCGGCCTCGCCTCCCGAAAGGATACGGAATACTTCGCCGGCAGGAATAGATACAGAACCCACCAGCAAATTAACGATAAACAGAAGTACTATCAGGACTCCCATTCCCAAACCATATTTCCAACCTTTCGACATAAACTTTTTTAAAGAGTTATAAGGAGTGAAAGGAAGTTATTACTTCGCTTTGCACCGTTAGAAGTTAAAGGCCAATAGTATAGACTCTGAATAGAGAAGCATTGAACAATAACTCCTGAAAGTTTCATGCTATTATTCTTTCAGCTTGCAAAAATAGCGCAAACCGCCCAAACTGCCCAATTCCGGATGAAGAATCTGAATCAGGTCGGACAGCAGATAATCCGGATGAAACGGAGTTTCTTCGTAATAGGGCACCTTATCTGTATTGCATCCGTACACCGAACGTTCCTTGAACGCCTTGAAACCGGTATAACCGATATAATCAGCCTGTAGGTCGGCATATGTCATATCCCGGTCACGATTGTACTTGATAACCCACACATCGGCATCGCCAGCCTTGTCGAAAACAGTTTCGAAAGCCAAGGGGACAGAACCGCTATGCTTGTCGTCTGCGAAAGCATAACGCCCGCACGCATCGGCAAACAGACGCCCTATCGTGCTGTGCCCACCCGGCACATACCAAGCCGATCCGCTCTTCAGTTCGCTCAGGATGGACAAAGAAGTAGAAGAACTCCGGGCTTTCTGCTTCAATTCCTGATAGCGTTTGTCTACTTCGGCAAACAGGCTGTCGGCCTCGGCTTCGGCACCAAACAACAAACCATAGAAGCGCATCCACTCGGCACGTCCCAAAGCCGACGTCTCCATATAGTCGGCGCATTCGATGAGAGGGATGTTCAGCTTCTCCACCCGTCCGTAGCCGCCACTGTTCTCGAAAGGCGACAGCAGGATGGCATCGGGATGCAAGTCGATAATCTTTTCCATATCCGGATTCATGCCATCGCCACAATCAGCTATTTTTCCAGCTGCTACCCGTTCGTGTATGGCAGCCAGGCGAATGTACTTCAGGTCGCACACTCCCCCAATGGCACTACCTGTTCCCAGCTCTTCCAGCAGGGCACAATGTACGGACGAGTAGATGACAGACTTCTTCAACGGCGTACGCACTACGGTACCTTCCGGCAGTTGTTCCGGCAGCTGCTCCGTCTCGGGCACCAGTACATAGGTGTGCAAGGTACGCAGCGTGTCCCACGGATTGCGCAGCGTAGCCACCGTATAGCTCGGATAGGATACCAGTGTCAGATTCTCGGCATAGCGCAAAGCGATGGTGTCGCCACCATCAGCGAAAGAAGCCTTGCTCCTTCCTCCACACGAGGAAAGGAGCAAGGCTACTAATATTCCTATTGAATATAAATACTTATTCATCATCAATTAAAAAAAACTGCAGAATTAGGATTCATCCCACTCACACTAAATTCCTCTACAAACGTTCCATCTTTCTTGAAACGGTAAATAGTACCAATAGTCTTATAATTGGTTGTACCAATGTAAATATCACCGTTACTATCGTTCACTCCAAGCATATAAATTGTTGCATTCTTCAATGCCTCCGGTATATTCTTCAAGAAAGAGGTGTTGTTCAGTTGACCGGTTTTGATGTCATAAGTAAAGAATGTATTCAGTACAGCACCTGCATAATTAGAGTAAACCAAATACAACATATCGTTAGCAGCGCACATGCGGCTTGCTACACCCAGTTCTGTCACCTTATTGTTGTCTGCCGGGTCAATCATCTGCAACGAGTAACCCGCATCACCGTAATTGCCCCAGGAAATCAGGAATATCTTATTATCTTCTTCCAGTATAGCGTTCGGATTCACTCCTACTGTCAACGTTTCGGCCACCGTAAAAGTATTCAGGTCGATCACCTTCACGTCATTATGATAGGTAGTAAAATCGGCAGTACAGCTGTTAGCCACATAGAGCTTTCCCTCACAGGCAGCAATGCCTTCCATGTTGTCGCCCAGACCGGTCAACTTGGCTTCTACAGCCATAGTAGTCGCATTAATTTTGGCAACAGCACCGCCCCAGAACGAAGCATAAATGTAACCATCTTCGGCATCAATATAACGGATGCGACCAGCCAAATCAGGATCATTTACGAAAGAAACCCGTCCTTGTTCCACACAATCTGCATTCAGTTTTACCAAATAGTTCGAACCATAGACAGACACGAAAATCTGGTCTTCATATTCAATCATTGCTTGCCCAGTCTCGCCTAATTGTGCAGCGTTTTGCAAGAAAAAAATATCATTGATGAAGTCAGCATCACCGTTGGGGGCATAAAAAGCAATACCTGCATTGTTGCTGCCATAACTTCCCTCGTTCAGAATGAATACACGCGACTGCGGCAAAGTCAGTTGTGAACCCGTATCATCGGGCCCTTTTTCGTCATCGTCATCACTACACGATGCAAAACCTGCACCTAAAGCCAGCATACACAAGATGCTAAACAAAAAACTTCTTACTTTCATACTTTTCATCTTTATTTAGTTTGATATTGATAAATTTGCATCTTCCCAATATTCTTCCGTCTGTACCAGTAACGACCTTAAAACTTAAAGATACCTGTCAGCCGCCATGAACGCCCTGGCATGGGATAGTATTTAATAACGTCATACTGTTCGTCGGTCAAATTCACCAGTTCGGCCTGCACCGACAAACGGCAATCTTTCAAAGCAAATTCATGCGACAGACTGAGAGTGTGCTCCACATATCCGTCTATCTCATTAGCCGGAATATTCTGCGACAAAAAATATCGTTTACCCACTCCCACAACCGAATAGCCTATATTCACCCACGGATTTTCGATCACCATTGCCGCATTTCCGCTATGCAACGGGGTATAAGGCAACTGATCCTTATAAGTAGGACCGTCAGGTTCAGTCAGATCAATGGCTTTCTGCCACATATAACTGCCAGATACGAATAACCCAACAGACTTAAACAATGGTATGGAAGCCGACAATGTAGCATCCACGCCCGTTGCATGTACTTTTCCATAATTAGCCATCTTCCACACATAAGTCGTTGGGAAAGCGACTATCTTATCTGTCACGTTATTAAAATATCCGTCTACAGTCATCGACAAAAAATCGAAGATAGTCCATTTTGAGCGACTCCATGTGATGCCTACATTATATTCGTTAGCTTTCTCGGGACGCAAATCTCGATTGCCCATCCTGAAATAGTATAAGTCGTTGAAAGTTGGCAGACGGAAAGTACTTTTGTACATCAGCCGAAAGAACAAAGATTCGTCCTGCCAAGGTTGAACGCTCACCGTTACCGATGGAGCCAGACGATGAAAATTATCCGGCTTATCGCCCTGTTCCACATGTTCCGAAGTGGCCGTGTAGACCAAAGAAGCAGTAGCAGTCATCCAATCTGTCCGATAACGGCCATTCAAAGCACTGATTGAAGTGTATCGAGTAGGGAATGGACAGGCTGGCAGACTGTTGCGTAAGGTATTCGCCACTCCATCCTGTGCCAACGAAAAAGTCAAGTCCTCCAATGGCTGATAAAGCAAGGTTGCCGACAGGTAATATTCATCCTGACGATGTACTTCCCGGTAAAACCCATCAGTATATTCCACCCCCTCGTCCCGATAGCGATTCCAACTGTGATTGTATTTGGCCTGCGCCTGTAATGTCCACTTAGTAGAAAACTTCTTTTTATAACACGCTTGTGTAAAGAAGTTCTCATCCCATAATTTTTCATCCGAAATCGGGTTATAAAGGGTTACCCCTCCCGGTAGTTCGCGGGCTGAATAGTAATAATATCCTTTCACATCCAACTCCCCTCCATCTTTAAACGTATGATAAAGCGTCGCTTCGCCCTGCCACGACTCCACTTCCGAGTTGTTTCGTTTCTCTTTCGTCACGTACTTCCCGTTCACCAGCGTAAACGGATAATTGCCGTCGGCACGCATATAGCCGGCATCTACCGAGAGTCGTGTACGTCCGCCCAGTTTCTGCCACCATCTGACAGAAGGCGCTACATATCCGAACGAGCCGCCCCTGACACGTGCCAGAAAAGCAGAAGTACGATCTCCTTCGAAGTGAGGTTTTTCTGTTTCGATGTTCAGTACGCCGGCCGACGCATACAGACGGGCCGACTGCAACAGGTCTTCGCTCTGACCGATGGAAAGAGAAAGCATCGACACATTATCCAGCGAAAAACGTCCGATGTCTATCTGCCCTGCCTGGCAGTTGCTGACTGCCACACCGTCGTAGCTGACAGCCGTATGGGCTGCACCCATGTTACGGATAGAGACTGTCTTCAGTCCGCCTATACCACCGTAATCCTTTACGTCGGCACCGGCAAAACGGCGTACGGCATCCGCCACATTCTGTATGCCAAGCTGGCTGATGTCCTGCTTCGACATGATCTGCACAGGCACAGCCGATGTCACCTTGTTGGGCATCCTACGGGCAGTCACCGTCACTTTCTCTATCTGATGCACCTTGCCGGCAATCGTATCTTCCTGCACTTCCTGTGCCACCATCCGGCAGGCCATCATGCAGCACAATACGATACAGCCCAATCGCATCTTCATACTCCACTTCATAAACAAACGGCAGAATCTTTTATTTCATTATTCTTGTGTGCACTGACTGCTTTCCTCGAACAGACAATTTTTCGACTTTGTTTTGCAGGTCTTCTGACTCGTTTCCTAATGTATCGCCTTCCCATTCTCTTTATTATCAAGAAAACAGTGGCATCAGAGTATGATACATTCCTCTTGAAACACACAGCAGCGGGACTGTCCGGGATTCACACCCGATTCCCTTTTCATCCACATCTCCGAACGGAGATTACGGAACAAAACAGCGGCAAATGTAGGAATTTATTTGAATATCCGCAATCAAAAACACACAAAAAGTATTGAATACCAACAAACAGCGTTCTGTCGGAAGTGGTTTGCTGAAACGCTGTTGGCCACCGTGGCGCAGGTTACGTTTTATTGCTTTCGTATCATGCTGAAAGCAAAATACAGCCGTGTGCCCCGGCGCCCCAAAGCCACCAGCATACACAGCAGCGAACAGCAGGCACAAACCACAAATACCACTCCCGTGGACGAAAGGATATTACCGATGCCCACCAATGGCGAAACAATGCCTCCCGCCGCAAAACATACCGCACCTAAAAGAGCCGATGCCGTGCCCGAATTCTCGCGCTGACTCTCCATGGCCAAAGCTGTGCTCGAAGTAAACGTCATCCCCATGCTGAACAGCAGAACCAGCATCAGAGCCTCGTATACCCAAAAGCTGCACTCCGACATTAACGCCCCGCACTGTAACACGGCTGCCACTACCATTCCGCAACAGCCAACCAGTGTACTGGTCTCCGAACGGCGAAACTTGACCGACAAGGCAGCCGCAACACCTATCGCAAGCGCATTGACTCCGAAACACAAGCTGAACGCAAATGCCGAAAAGCCATAATGCTGCTGCACGATGAAAGGAGACGAAGCGATGTTGGCAAACAGCACTCCCTGTGCGAAAGCCATCTGAAGCACATAGCACACGTAACGCCTGTCGCACAACACGACTCCAAAACTGCGGAACGTATCACTCCATTTTTCAGCCGAACGGTTTTCACGCGGCAACGATTCCTTGAAACGTAAGCAACAGGCCAATAACACCAGTCCCAGGCCGAACAGAATCCAGAAGATGCCCTGCCATCCTATCACATCGGTCAGCAGGCCGCCCACAATCGGAGCCGCCACCGGCGCCACTCCGTTAATGGCCCCAATTACGGCCAGCATTTTGGCAAGTTCGCGTCCGGAATATTTGTCCGTTGCCACCGAACGCGATATGACGATACCACCCGCACCGGCTATGCCCTGCAACAGACGGAACGCCACAAACTGCTCTATGCTCTGCGAAAACAGGCACAACAGCGTCGATGCAATAAACAGCCACATGGCCACCAGCAAGGGTAACCGCCGACCGTACCGGTCGCTCAGCGGACCGAAGAAGATCTGTCCCACTGCCAGACCTATCATACTGGTTGTCAGTCCTAACTGAACCATCGAAGAAGTTGTGGAAAAATACTCGCCCATCGAAGGCAAACTGGGCAGATACATATCTGTCACAAAAGGGCCAAATGCCGTCAGCATGCCCAGCAATATCAGCAAAAAAACTTTAGAATTTTCTTTAACCATCATTTATCCTTTCTTTAAAGCGGTGCAAAGTTACAAGGAATCTGTCCAGTTTATACAGATATCGACCTTGCGTCTTGCTCTTTTTCGAAAAGATTTTCAGAACTTAACACACAGTCCTCCCTACCCCTTATTTTTCCCTAGTTAGGAAAAAATTCCTCCCCAGTTAGAAAAAAATATTTTCCTAACTGGGGAAAAAAGAAAGCCTAACTACTGTCAGGCTTTAGTCTTTAAACTCATAATACAACAGCACCGGATTGGAATCGCTCTCCAAACTCCTTATCAATTCTTTATTGACAACTTTATCAGACAACTGACCGGACTCGAAAAGTCTTTTCAACTCTGCCAATTGCTCCGTATTGTAAAAGTAAAACACACCATCGGCATCCGCACACAAGTACCCGGGAAGCGTAACGCCGTTTTGCTTGTTTCCTGCAAAAAAGATATCGTCTTTCTGTGTCTGGAAAATAGAAGTCTGACCGCTTTTCAGATGATGGCGTACTTTAAGAAGCGATCCTCCATGACAATTAAACCAAAGATAGCCCTGATGAACATAGAAATTGCAAAAGCCCCAATAGACCTTCTTCTGTGTCAGGTGCATATACTGTTGCATCATTTTCTTGGTGAGCGCAACGGGGTCGCCAGACGAATGCAAATTGCTTTCCTTGAGCAGGTCGTCGCGTTTGATCACTTTTTCCCCATGAATAGCCAAAACAGGATATACTTCCCCCTCACGAATGGCCATGACGGTATCCATCAGCGCCGTACAGAACCAAAGTTCATCCCCGACACGAGTAAAAGGGGTGCCAAAATTCAGAAATTCATTTTGCCAACCTTGATTATATGAATCATAATCCAGCAGGCTGGCAGTCATTTTGCCAGCTTGCAACAGATCTATCTGATGCAGCAGATAATAAGGAGTATCACCCTGTGCAGGCCAATGGTTCGACTGGTAAGCATAAAGAAAATCAGACTGATACGCTATATCGGCATAAAACGGTGGGCCGTCTAAGGATATTTCATCCTCAAAAGTACCTGTCAACAAATCATATCTCAATATCTTGTTGCGTGATGAGTCGTACAGATACAGTTTCTTCTTTTCCTCGTCAACAGTAAAGTCTCTGCAACTGGCATATTCACCGGGAGCCGGACCATTGTTCCCGAATTTTCGGATAAAGGAACCGTCTTTCTTGAAAGCATATACTCCTTCCGTCCGACGATCCATTAAATATAACGTATCGTTCACAGGCACCATCTTGCTGATGCTCGACAGCAAAACGTCTTTGGTTTCCAAAGGTATCAGACGAACATCTTTGAACAGTTCGGAATACCTCCATTGTTCAGTGGAAACGCTATCCATATTGATGATATCTGCCTGTGAATGTACAAGCAAGGACCCTTGAGACTGACAGGCTACTACGGCAAAGCCCAATACAAAAGCTAAAAGAAAAAACAGATTCCGTTTCATTTACATTACCTCCTACGAGTTTAGTCATGTTTTTATTCGCTACTCTCTTTCACAAAGGAAAAGAAAAACGGTTAAAAAAGCAAGAAACTGAACCGAAAAGTCATATTGAAAATTCATTTTTTCTACAAATAGCAGTTGCGTTTCAGCAAAGGCTACATCGATAACGGGGAGAATTAGAAAAGATTCAGAAGCTGTTTTGATTTCATTCGATAAATTTGTTAAGCATGATTTGGATGAATGCGATTTGTACCATGGCTTCCGCAGTTTCAGCGAGGAATTCATAATCGATGGTTAGCCTTCTGAAGTTTTCCAGCCATGAGAAAGAGCGTTCCACAATCCAGCGCTTAGGCAGAACTTGAAACTTGGTTGGACATTCGTCCGGCCTGAGCACGACATCCAATACCCATCCGAATTTCTTCTTGACCCAATCAGCCAACTTTCCCTTATAACCACCGTCTGCCAGGATTTTCACCAAGCGCGGGAATTTATAAGCAAGTTTCTCTATGACTTGCGGAGCGCCTTTGCTGTCATGCAGGTTGGCTTCATGGATTGCGACGGCTAACGGAAGACCAAGCGTATCGACAATTATGTGCTCTTTCCGCCCCTTGATTTTCTTGTTCCCGTCTATACCGCGGTCAGAATCAACATGATGGGAAGTCTTCACACTTCTGGAATCCATGATGCCAAGGCTGGGGCTTTCCTGACGCCCTGCCTGTTTACGGATGAAAGCGTGCAAGGTATCCATCACCTCTTCAAACACGCCTTCAAGCTTCCATTTACGGAAATAGTAATAGACGGTTTGCCAAGGGGCGAAGTCAGAGGGAAGCATACGCCACTGACAGCCGGTCTTGTTGATATAAAGGATTGCATTCATTATCTCTTTAAGAGAATGTTTTCGGTTCCTCGCTTGCGGTTCTAAAATATTTTTTATAACTTGCCACTGTTTTTCAGTCAGGTCGGTTGGATAGTGTGTCATAACTTTATAGTTTGGTACCTTTAAAGATATAACATTTTTCCAATTGGCCTGCTGATTTCAAATTTTAAGGAGACTGTAACATTATTCTTGAATCAATTCAAAACAGTTTCTAAGAGTATAAAATTTCTTTTTAGGGCATACACACATATAACTACATCTTACCCGACATCCAATCCGTAATCATCCGTGTCATCTGTGGTGAATATCCCCCGTCATGTCAAACGAATATTTCTTTTCAATGTTTGGAAATGTAGCAAGAACTTCGTTTATTTGCGTTATGAACTTCATTTTGAAAGACTATGGCAAATTACATACGTTTCGACTGGGCCATGAAGCGGCTGTTGCGCAATAAGGCCAATTATGCTGTACTGGAAGGACTGTTGACCACGTTATTGGAAGATAAGGTGAAAATCTGCAAGTTGTTGGAAAGCGAAAGCAATCAGGAGGATGAGTATGACAAGTATAACCGTGTGGACATGCTTGCCGAGGACTCACGGGGCGAACTGATCCTGATAGAAGTGCAAAACAACAACGAGTATGCTTACTTCCAGCGCATGCTGTTCGGTGCGTCGAAACTGGTGACGGAATATATCAACCGTGGCGAGGGATATGAAAAAGTGCGCAAGGTGTATAGCGTGAACATCGTCTATTTCTCGTTAGGGCACGGAAAGGATTTTGTTTACCATGGCAAGACGGAGTTCCGTGGCATTCACGAGGGCGACCTGTTGGAGCTTTCGCCATTCCAGCGTCAGACTTTCAAGGTCGATCAGGTGAGCCAGCTTTATCCGGAGTACTACATACTGAAGGTGAACGACTTCAACCGTGTGGCAAAAACGCCTTTGGAAGAATGGATTTACTATCTGAACACGGGCGAAGTGCCGGAAGGTGCCACCGCACCGGGACTGGAGACCGTGAAAGAGCAGTTGCAACTGGACCGTATGAGTCAGGATGAACTGAAAGCCTATTATCGCCACTTGGACAATATCGTCATCCTCCGGGATAATATTCAGACAGAACGGGCAGAGGGCAGAGCTGAAGGAAGAGCGGAAGGAAGAGCTGAAGGAAGAGAACAAGGCATTAGGGAAGAGCGTCTAAAAAACGCTACTGCCATGAAAGCCGCCGGCATTCCAATCGAAACTATAGCCCAAATCACCGGACTCACAGTCGAGGAAATCAAAACCTTATAAACTGTCAATAATTTACAGATTGCACAGATTTGTCAGATTAATTTATATGTATACTACTACCCCATCGCCACGTTTAATCCGTGATCATCCGTGTCATCTGTGTTTTTCATCAGTTTGTAGGGTGAAGCTTCATTGTAATATTCTGTGGGTGAACTGTTTGTGGTGAAAGATGGATACGCGGACGAAGCGGAGGGGGCGGATGAATGCGGATTTGAATTTTTAAATACGGGTGGAACGGATTTCCCCCGAAAGGGGTGAAAGTTGATATGTCTTGCAATGATTTTTTCCCAGTTAGGAAAAAATCACTGCCCAGTTAGGAAAAA
>ERZ780207.2636-NODE-2636-length-12575-cov-6.043930_pt1 | contig 12575 bp, 9 predicted proteins | sample MGYA00510977_ERZ780207 | MGnify/ENA primary metagenome ERZ780207 (study PRJEB29588, sample SAMEA2151383) | human gut metagenome | biome: human gut; feature: human-associated habitat; material: faeces | place: Denmark | collected 2008/2010 ... | reverse complement strand
AGCCGGCTTCTTTGCGGCGGGGCTTTTTGCGGGAGGGCTCGGGCTGGACAGAGGCATCGTTCAGGCGGGACATCGCATCCAGCAAAGCGCCCTGCAGGCTGTCCGAGGGTACCCCGCTCTCCGAAAAGGCGAACAGGAATTTGTAGATCTGGGGCTGCAGCTCCTCGTACAGCCCAAGGCGGGTGTACACCTCCTTGAACAGCTGAAAAATCTGTGTCTTGTTCTCTACGATGCCGCGCAGGTCGATCTGGGTATGACAGAGGCTTTTGGGGTTCTGGATATAATGATACCCGGCCTCGGGGATGGAAACGAACACCTGTGCGTGCTCCAGATACCCCATGTTGAAGATCAGATCCTCGGCCCAGTGCACATCGGGCGCAAAGCCCAGCTGGTTCTGTGCAATGATCTCCCGGCGGTAGAGTTTGTTCCACAGCACGCCGTAGTAAAAGGAGGCGGGCTGCTGCATCAGGCGGCGGGCGTAGTCCTCCCGGCTGTAAATGCCCTCCGGCAGAAAGCTATATTTGCGCACCTCAGTTTTCGGCGTTTCCGGTTCGATGCCCAGCGAAGTTTGCAGTGTCTCGAGGAAGTAACCAGTCTTGGTGGAATTTGAAGGAATCACCATCCAGTATGGGGCGATTACAAGGTCTGCGCTGTGCTGCAAAGCAGCCTGCACAAGGTTCTGGGTGTAATCGGGATCCAGTGCGTCATCACTGTCCGCAAACTGGATATAGTCGCCGTGTGCAAGGACAAGCCCGGCATTCCGCGTGCAGGAAACGCCCTCGTTTTCCTTGTCCACCACCACGATGCGTGGATCCTTTGCCCGGAACTGCTCACAAATGGCAAGGCTGTCATCCGTAGAGCCATCGTTCAGCACGATGATCTCCAGCTCCTGATAGGTCTGGCCGCAAATACTTTCCAGACAGCGGGAAAGCCCCTTCTGGGCGTTGTACACGGGCACAATGATGCTGACGAGGGGGTTCGTCATGGCAGGGCCTCCTTTTTGACGACAGAATTTGAGTATTATTATTATCATACTCCTGCGGCGCCCGGATTACAAGAGCGCCGCACTGTGGCAGTTTTGTGAAACCTTACGCCTGCGCCCAGTCCAGTGCAGTCCAGTCCGGCAGGAACTGGTCGCAGATGCGGCGCAAAGCGGGGGCGTCGGCGGCGCTGGTGGTGTCCTGAATGCCCACCAGATAGAAGCCGGCGTCGTGGGCGGTCTGGGCAGCGTAGAGCGCGTCCTCGCACACGGCGCACCCGGCGGGCTCCGTGCCGCCAAGGCGGTGCAGCGCTTCCATAAAGGGAGCGGGGCTGCTTTTACTCATGGTGCCCCGCGCCTCGATGTAAAAATCAAAGTATTCGTCGATGCCAAGGCGGGTCAGAACGGTGCGGCACTGGCTGCTCCATGTGTTGGAGCAAACGCACATCCGTGCGCCCTCGGCCCGCAGCCGGGCAAGGGTGTCCCGCACGCCGGGCTTCAGTTCCACCTTCTCGTACAACTGGGCGATCACCTCGCGCATCACGTCCAGATAGCCGTTCCTGTCCAGCGGCAGCGCATACTCCCGGATGAGGTACTGTGCGCCGCCCTCCATGCCCATGGTCAGCAGGGTCTCGTGCAGGTCTGCCTTCGGGGTGCGGCCAAAGCGTGCCAGCAGCGCCTCCGGGGCGCCCTCCCATACCACCACCATGCTGTCGGTCATGGTGCCGTCCATATCAAAGATCCATTGTTTGCAGTGCATACGTTCCTCCTGTTGTGCGCCCTCCGGGCCGCTTTTATACTCATCTCCGGTTAGTATAGCACGAAACTTTCACAGGAAAAAGGCATGATCTCCGAAAATTCGGGAGAATTTTATCCCAAAGTATGGTATAATTATAACAATTTTAGAAAATACCGGGAACGTGCACGGGAGGGCTTGATATGGAACGCAGAGAACCCACGCAAAAGGCGCTGGTGCTGGCAGGCGGCGGTGCGCGCGGCAGCTATCAGGTAGGCGTCTGGCGGGCTTTGATGGAGCTGGACTGGCACCCGCAGATCATCACCGGCACCAGCGTGGGCGGGCTGAACGGTGCCATGTTCGTGCTGGATCTGTACGAGACTGCCCGGGATATGTGGCTGACCATCCGCAGTCGGGATGTGATGGAGCTGCCGGAGGAAAACGCAGACCTTTCCGCCCTGCACCAGTTTCTGCGCCGGGTGGTAAAGGAAGGCGGCATGGACGTGACTCCGCTGGAGGAGATCGTGGAGCGGGTGCTGGACGAGGACGCGCTGCGGGCAGCGCCCATCCGGTTCGGCATCGTGACGGTGGAGCAGCGCGGGCTGCGCCCCCGGGAGCTGACGCTGGAGGATATCCCCGCCGGGCAGGTGCGGGACTACCTGATGGCTTCGGCGGCCTGCTTTCCCGCATTGCGGGCGCGGCAGATCGACGGGGTAAAGTTTCTGGACGGCGGGTACAGCGATAATATGCCCACCGGCCTTGCCAAGACCATGGGCGCAGAGGAACTGGTCTGTGTGGATCTTGAGGGCGTGGGCATCACCCGCCCCAACCTGACCGGCCTGCCCACCACCATGATCCGCAGCTACTGGGAGCTGGGCGATATCCTCCACTTCGACCCCGACACCGCCAAGCGCAACATGGAGCTGGGCTATTACGACACCCTGCGCGCCTTTGGACGCATCCGGGGCTGTGCCTACGCGGTGGACAGCGGTGCGGACAGCAGCGCCGATGCCGAAGCCTTCCGCGCAGCCTTTGACGCAGTGCAGAAGGAGGTGCGGGAGAAGTACCCCGTCACCCTGACCGCCGACGCCGCTTTGCTGCTGGCACGGATGAAGGACGCCCAGCTTGCCCCGCTGGAAGCCGCCGCTGAGGACGCCGGGGTAGACCCCACCCACTTCTACACCACCCAGACGCTGGCTAAGGCATTTCTGGCCGCGTGTGATAAAGAACGCATGGAAAGCTTTGCCCCGCTGTTCACAGGCAGCAGCACCGCCGGGCAGGCAGCGCTGGCCGCTTTGCTGCCCAATACATTCTTACAGGCGCTGGTGTGGCGCACTTTGACCGCATCGGCTTTGCCGGAGGTGACAAAAGATGAAGGTTTATAAAGGCGTATCCGCATCCCCGGGGCTGGTGCTGGGTCAGGTGAGCCGTCTGGAGCACCATGTGGAGACCTTCAGCCACGGCCCTTTCAACCCGGAGCGGGAGCTGCGGCTGCTGGCAAATGCCGTGCACACGGCGCAGAACGAACTGGACTCCATGGCGGAGCGCGCCGCCCCCACCGAACAGGCCATCTTTTTGTTCCAGAGCATGATGCTGGACGACGAGGGCATGATGAACGAGGTGCGCTTTTGCATCAATGCGGGCATCAGCGCCTCGGCGGCGATGCATCAGGTGGGGCAGCGCTACGCCGACCAGCTTGCCAACATGAAGGATAACCCCTATATGCAGCTGCGCAGCGTGGATATTCTGGACGCCACCCGCCGGGTGATCAACATCCTGACCAACCGCCCCCGGGTGTGGCTGGCGCTGGATCATCCGGTGATCCTTGCCGCCGACCGGCTGATGCCCACCGACCTGTTCAGTGTGCCCTCCGGCATGATCTTGGGTGTCATCACCGCCGAGGGCAGCGGCCAGAGCCATGCCGCCATCATTGCCCGGGCAATGAACATCCCGGGCATCGTGCAGGTGGGCAAGGATTTTCTGGACGACTGCGACGGCCGCACCGTCATTCTGGACGCAACCAACGGCAACTGCATCCTGGACCCGGACGCCGCCGCCCGCCAGCAGGCGGAGGCCAGCATCTGCCAGCTCCAGCGCGAGGACGCGGAGATGAAGCAGCTGCACAGCCTGCCGGATGAGACGCGGGACGGCGAACCCTTTGAGCTGCTGGCAAACTGCTTCGGCCCGGAGGATATCGACACCGCCATGCAGTCCGGTGCCAAGGGCGTTGGGCTGCTGCGCAGCGGCTATATGATGCTGCCCGGGCGCATTCTGGACGAGCAGGAGCAGTATTTCTTCTATTGCTCCTGTCTGGCGGCGGCAAACGGCTGCCCGGTGACCGTGCGCACCTTCGACTTTGGCTCCGACCGCACCGTGGCCGACGCCAATCAGGGGCCGCAGTCCTCCAAGCTTGGCCTGCGCGGCATCCGCAACAGCCTGCGCCAGCCCCAGCAGTTCCAGACCCAGATCTGCGCCTTGCTGCGCGCCGCTGCCCGGGGGCCGCTGCGGGTGATGTTCCCCATGGTGACCGATGTAGAGGACTGGGACGCCGCCATGAGCATCGTGGAGCACTGCCGCCAGAGCCTGCGGGAGCGGGGCGTGCCCTTTAACGAGAACACCCAGTTCGGCGTGATGCTGAGCATCCCCGCCGCCTGCCTGACCGTGGAGGACTTTGTAGCCCACGGCTGCGATTTTCTGGTCATCGGCACCAACGACCTGACCCAGTACACCCACGCCGCCGACCGGGAACTTGCCAGCGCGGAGCACTACTACCGCCCCGCCAGCCCGGCCATGAAAAAGCTGATCACCATGGTGATGGATGCCGCCAGCGCGCACCACGTCCCGGTGACCATCTGCGGCCTTGCCGTGGGCAACCCCGCCAACACGGCGCAGTACCTGCACCTCGGTCTGCGCAGCTTCTCGGTAAGCCCCCAGAACCTGCTCAAGGTAAAACAGGCTCTGCTGGACACCGATGCCCACCCGGATGCAGGGGAAAATAACTGAAAATGCTTTACAGAACGTAATATAACGCAAAATAATAAGAGGCTGTTGCACAAAACTCCTGTGCAGCAGCCTCTTTCACTCTTTTTTTGTTATAGCTGTCGTTTTTCTTTACGACCCCCTTCCGTGAAAAAGCACCCCGGGAAAATCCGCAGATTTTCCCGGGGTGCCAATTTTAAATAATTATTCCGCTGAAGATGGTCAGAGCAAAGCGGAGACCATTTAAATCGTCAAGCGTCTTACTCCAGATTCCCCGTCAGGGTCATGACGGCGGAGAGCACCGCCAGCGGGGCGGTTTCGCAGCGGAGGATGCGGGGGCCAAGGCCCACCGTTTTTGCCCCGGCGCTCGCGGCCATTTCGGCTTCTTCGGCGGCAAAGCCGCCCTCGGCGCCGGTCACGATGGCAAGGCGCAGCTTCTGCCCGTCGGCGGGCTTTGCCTCGGCCAGCAGCTGACGCAGGGGTGCGCCGCCGCACTCGTAGCAGAACAGCACAAGATCATACTGGTCAAAGCTGCGGCACACCGCCCCGAAGTTCGGCAGCGGCAGGGCTACGTTTGGCAGAACGCCCCGGCCGCACTGCTTGGCGGCTTCCAGCGCAATGCGGTTGTAGCGCTCGTTCTTCTGCTCCTCCTTTTTGGGTGCAGCCACGCAGTAGCGGCTGAAGAAGGGTACGATGTGGGCAGCGCCCAGCTCCACCCCGTGCTTGATGATCTGTTCCAGCTTGTCCTGCTTGGGATAGCCCGCCAGCAACGTCACCTCCACGGTGGGCTCGGCGGCGCTGGGGTAGCCCGGCTCTACGGCAAAATCCACCCTGTCCTCCCCAAAGCCGGTGATGGTGGCGGTGTACTCTACGGCGTTGCCGTCGCAGAGGATGACGGTATCTCCCGGCTTTGCCCGCATCACCCGGGCAAGGTGATGGGCGTCCGCGCCCCGCAGGGTGGCGGTACCGTCGGAGATCTCGGTGGTAAAGTAGCGGTGCGGCATATTGTGCGCTCCTTCTTACAATATTTGAATCTCAGGCCTTTTTGCAGACGATGCACTCCCAGCCGCGCTTTTCCTTGACTTCTGCAACGGACAGGCCGGCTTTTTCCAGCCCGGCGATCACCTCATCCTTGCGGCTGTCGATGATGCCGCTGGCAATAAAGGTGGCACCCTCGGCCATCAGGCCGGGTACGGCAGGGGCAAGGCTGAGGATAGCATTGGCCACGATGTTGGCGGTGATGATATCATAGGTGCCGCTGGCCTTGTCGGACAAATCGCCCACCAGCACGGTCAGCTTATCCTGCACGCCGTTCAGCGCAGCGTTCTCCCCGGCGGTACGCACCGCCACGGGGTCGATGTCCACACCCTCGGCGCTGGCAGCGCCCAGCTTGAGGGCGGCAATGGCAAGGATGCCGCTGCCGGTGCCGATATCCAGCACCCGCTCGCCGCCGCGCACCTGCTCGTCCAGTGCTTCAAGGCAAAGGCTGGTGGTCTCGTGGCCGCCGGTGCCGAAGGCAAGGCCGGGGTCAAGGATCAGCTTTACCCGGTCGGTGTCGTACTGCTGCCACGAGGGCACTACAGCCAGACGGCTGCCGATCTCCATGGGGTGATAATATTTGCGCCAGCCGTTCTGCCAGTCCTCCTGCTCCACGCCCTCGGTCTCCACGGTGTAGGGGATGCCGGCGGCTTCCATGCGGGCAGCGATGAGCGCCAGCGTCTCCACCTGAGAAGCGCCCGGCTCCAGATACAGATGGATGATCACGGTATCCCGGGGCTTGTCCAGCAGCTCCTGCTCGATCAGGTCCACATGAGCGATCTCGGCCACCTGCTGCTCGATGTCGCTGTAATCCTCGATGTAGATGCCGCCCTCGGCGATCAGGGTGGCAACGGCTTCGGCGTTTTCGGCATCAGCCTTGGCCACGGTCAGGCGGATATCGGTCCATTCCATAGTACAAGTCTCCTTTTTGTATCTTATGGTGTATCTGAAAAGTCGAAAATTTAGTCTATTTCTACAAGCACAGCTGGATTTTGCGTGAATCAGCCTTGAAATCCACAAAGGATTCCTGCGGCTATTTGCCTTAAATCCCGCTTGTGCTTGCGAAATATTCGTCATTTTCTTTGTTTTCAGATACACCTTAGCCCTTCCGGCAGCGCCGGAGGGAAAAATTCTGTCACCTGTATAGTACCCGATTCTGCGCCCGGATGCAAGCCCTTCGGCAAAACCGGCGGCGCTGGTACAATGTTTGCACAGATTGACTTTCGGCAAAACATCCGGTATGCTATACAGGACAGGAAAAAATATGATGCTGCGCAAAGCGGCATCGGAAAGGGATCTTTATCGTATGTGTACCAAAACCTTCACATGGCGGCTGCTCACCGGCCCCGAGTTGACCGAGGTGTATCTGAACGAGATGCGCCGGGATTTCCCCGCCGGGGAGCTGAAGCCTTTGAGCATGATCCTGACCAGCGAAGCGGAGGGCACCGCCCACACATGGGGCGTGTTTGACGGCGACACGCTGGCGGCTTATCTTTTGATGGTGCGGCCGGAGGGCTGCCGGGTGAGCCAGCTGGATTATTTTGCCGTAGTGCCCGCCTACCGCGCCCACGGCATCGGGGCGCAGCTGCTGGCACAGCTGCCCGCCCAGGAGGGCGACGCCGAAGCGATCCTTATTGAAGCCGAGATGCCGGAAAAGGCCGAGGACGCCGATATGGCCGTGCGGCGTCTGGGCTTTTACGCCCGCTGCGGCGCATGGGACACCCACTACACCGAACATCTTTTTGACGCATGGTTCCGCATTCTGGTGCTGGACTGCCCGGGCTGCGCCTCCCTTGCCCCGGAGGCTGTGGTAGAGGCACTGGCCGACTGCTACCGCCGCACCATCAGCCCCACCCAGTGGCAAAAGCACGTTCAGTTCTTTGCCCCGGACGGCAGTGTGTGCGGGTAACCAAACCATCAGATGCGCAGGGCGCGGAGGGAGCTTCCATGAGTGAATTTTCACATCTGAAAAACAAGCTGCTGGCCGAGCAGGTGGAGGACCAGATCTACCACTACATTCTGGACGAGGCGCTGGAGCCGGGCGCAAAGCTGCCCAACGAGTTTGCGCTGGGCGAAAAGTTCCGGGTGGGGCGCAGCACCATCCGCGAAGCGGTCAAGCTGCTGTCCAGCAAGGGCATCGTGGAGGTGCGGCAGGGCTCCGGCACCTATGTGGTGACCACGGTCAAGGGGCTTTCCGACCCGCTGAACCTGCGCAGCGTGCAGGACAAAAACGCACTGGCCTTTGATCTGGTAAACGTCCGTCTGCTGCTGGAGCCGGGCATTGCGGAGATGGCCGCGCAGAACGCCACCCCGGAGGACATCGAGCGGTTGCGGCGGCTCTGCGAGCGGGTAGAGGCCAAGATCCACGAGGGCGACCGCTACATCGAGGACGACATCGCCTTCCACACCTGCATCGCCGAGAGCAGCAAAAATCTGGTAGTGGGGCAGCTGATCCCGGTCATCGATACAGCGGTGATGATGTTCGTGAACGTCACCCACAAAAAGCTCATCGATGAGACCATCATGACCCACCGCATGATCACCGAAGCCATTGCCAACCACGACCCCATCGGCGCAAAAGCCGCCATGGTGATGCACCTGAACTTCAACCGCAGCTACATCAAAAAAGTCTACGATGGCGAGGACCCGGATGACGGCACCATCGGCATGGCGGCGTATATCATGGATAAGAAAGAGGACTAGACCCTCTCAGTCATCGCTGCGCGATGCCAGCTCCCCCGAAAGGGGGAGCTTTTTTCGTGCCGACCGGAAGGCGTAACCGCTCCGCCGGGAAAGTTCCTGCTTGCTGCAAGCGTGCAAAGACGCTCCGCTGGGCCAGAGGCAGGGAGGGGTGTTCCGAGTCCCCCCTCCCTACCTCTGGACTCCACCCACCCCGCAACGGGCCAAGGGCTGCTCGCCCTTGACAATCCTAAAGAAGAAGTCGAAGCACAAAAAAGCTAGCGCTGCGCCAGTCGGCGCTATCGCTTTAACGCTTTTTTCGCTTCTCCATTTATAGCCCCTCAGTCGCTGCGCGACTGAGAGGGTCCTTCTCAAAGTCATCAGACGACTTTTCTCTCGTGTTTTTGCCAAAAGCCGCTTTGACGGCTGATTTTGGGCAAAATTCGCCCGGATTTGGGCAGTGTGCATGATGTATCCCAGAGTTTTTGCACAAAAAGTAGGACATACCCGTGACAACTTGCAAAGAGACGTCTGCGGATTTACAATAAAGCCACAGAAAGGTCCCGCAGAAAAAGGACGAAAGCAAGCAGTATTTGGAGGTAATGAATATGGAGTTGCGTTCACAGGAAGTCCGCACTTTAGCACCCGAGAACGACCCGCTGAAGATGGGTATGGGCTGGAAGGTCGAGGACCTTGCAAAGCCCCAGATCATGGTGGAGAGCACCTTCGGCGACAGCCATCCCGGCAGCGCCCATCTGGATCAGTTCGTCAAGGAGGCCGTGCAGGCGGTCAACGATAACGGCGGCAAGGCGGCCCGCTATTTTGCCACCGATATGTGCGACGGCATTGCACAGGGTCATGACGGCATCAACTACTCGCTGCCCCACCGGGACGCCATCGTCAATCTGGTGGAGGCACAGGCAAACGCCAGCGTCTATGACGGCGGCGTGTTCATCGCCAGCTGCGACAAATCTGTGCCCGCCATGCTGATGAGCATCGGCCGTTTGAAGGACATGAGCGCCATCGTGGTCACCGGCGGCGTCATGGAAGCCCACACCCTGCCCAAGGAGTATGTGGTCAACGACCCCGCCTGCGCCATCAACGAGTTGCTGACGCTGGAGCAGATCGGCAAGTTCGACGCATGGGAAAAGACCGGCGTCATCCCCAACAGCCAACTGGACTACTACAAGCACAACGCCTGCCCCAGCTGCGGTGCCTGCTCCTTTATGGGCACCGCCTCCACCATGCAGATCATGGCCGAGGCACTGGGCCTGATGCTGCCGGGCACCGCCCTGATGCCCGCCACCGCCCCGGAGTTGAAGCAGGCCGCCTACGATGCCGGCAAGCAGCTGATGGAGCTGGTCAAGAAGGGCATCACCGCCAAGGATATCGTGACCAAGAAGAGCTTTGAGAACGCCATCATGGTGCACGCCGCCATCTCCGGCTCCACCAACGCCACCATGCACCTGCCCGCCATCGCTCACGAGTTCGGCATTGAGATCGACGCCGACACCTTTGACCGGATGCATCGCGGCGCACACTACCTGCTGAACATCCGCCCCTCCGGCGATTGGCCCGCACAGTACTTCTACTACGCAGGCGGCGTGCCCCGGGTGATGGAGGAGATCAAGTCCATGCTGCATCTGGACGTGATGACCGTCACCGGCAAGACGCTGGGCGAGAATCTGGAAGAGCTGAAGAAGAACGGCTTCTACCAGCACTGCGATGCCATTCTGGCGGAAAAGACCGCCGGTTTTGCCCGCCCGGTCAGCCGCGAGGACATCATCCACAGCTTCGATAACGCCAAGGGCACCGACGGCAGCATTGCCATCCTGAAAGGCAACCTTGCCCCGGAGGGCTGCGTCATCAAGCACACCGCCTGCCCCAAGAATATGTTTGAAGCTACCCTGCGCGCCAAGCCCTACGACAGCGAGGAGGCGTGCATCTCCGCTGTGCTGCACGGCGAGGTGAAGCCCGGCGACGCCATCTTCATCCGGTACGAGGGCCCGCGCGGCAGCGGTATGCCCGAGATGTTCTACACCGGCGAGGCCATCTGCGCCGACCCGAAGCTGGCTTCCAGTGTAGCTCTAATCACCGACGGCCGCTTCTCCGGCGCAAGCCGCGGCCCGGTCATCGGCCATGTCAGCCCGGAAGCTGCGGTGGGCGGCCCCATCGCACTGGTGGAGCAGGACGACCTGATCCAGATCGACGTGCATAACCGCAAGCTGGCCATTGTGGGCGTGAAGGGCGAGCCCAAGACCCCCGAAGAGATGGACGCCATCCTTGCCGAGCGCCGCGCCAACTGGAAGCCCAAGGCTCCCAAGTACACCAAGGGTCTGCTGAAGCTCTACTCTCAGCACGCTGTCAGCCCCATGAAGGGTGCATACATGGAGTAAACTGCTCCGCATAAACAACAGAAAGTAAACTGTCCGGTGCGTTTTTCCGGACGGCTTGGATAAGTGTAACCAAAAATCACGAAACGGAGGAAATTTCTATGACAGCAGTTGCAACGCCCGATGCGGCACGGCTGGTTTTTGCTGCCGTGGCAGGCCTGATCCTATTGCTCATTCTCATTATCAAGTTCAAGGTACACGCCATGATCTCCATCCTGATCGGTGCGGTGGGCATCGGCCTGATGGCCGGTATGCCCCTGTCCGACATCATCGGCTCGGTGAACGAGGGCATCGGCAACACCTTAAAGGGCATCGCCCTTCTTGTGGGTCTGGGCTCCATGTTCGGCGCCATTCTGGAAGAATCCGGCGGCGCACAGACCTTGGCTGTGACCATGGTGCGGAAGTTCGGTGACGAAAAGGCCGCGTGGGCACTGGGCATCACGGGTCTGGTGGTGGCCATGCCGGTGTTCTTTGATGCAGGACTTATCATCCTCATTCCGCTGGCCTTCTCTCTGGCAAAGCGCACCAAGCGCTCCGTGCTGTACTACGTCATCCCCCTGCTGGCCGGTCTGGCGGTCGGCCACGCCTTCATCCCGCCCACGCCGGGTCCCGTTCTGGTGGCTACCATGCTGGGCGTTGACCTTGGCTGGGTCATCCTCGTCGGCATCTTCTGCGGCATCTTTGCCATGATCGCCGCCGGTCCCATCTGGGGCAGCATCTGCGGCAAAAAGTACATGGTTGAAGTCCCCGAGCACGTTGCACAGCAGGCAGACATTGACGAGAGCAAGCTGCCCAAGTTTGGCACCATCGTGGGCATCATCATGATCCCACTGCTGCTCATCATCGCAAACTCCGTGGCAAAGGTAGTGCCCGCACTGGCAGGCATCCAGCCCGTTCTGGCCTTCCTCGGCGAGCCCTTCATGGCGCTGCTGCTGGCTACCATCGCTGCTATGTACCTGCTGGGCACCCGCCACGGCTACACTAACGCCCAGCTGGAAAAGATCATGACCAAGTCTCTGGAGCCCACCGGTATGATCCTGCTGGTCACTGCCTGCGGCGGCGTGCTGCGCTATATGCTGCAGAACTCCGGTCTGGGCGATGTCATCGGCAACGCCGTGGCAAACGCCAGCCTGCCGCTGGTGCTGGTGGCCTTCATCGTGGCTGCTCTGGTGCGTATCTCGGTGGGTTCCGCTACCGTGGCTATGACCATGGCAGCAGGCATCATCTCCGCCATGCCCGGCCTCAGCGCGCTGAGCCCGCTGTACCTGGCCTGTGTCACCGCTGCCATTGCAGGCGGTTCCACCGTCTGCTCCCACTTCAACGACTCCGGCTTCTGGCTGGTGAAGAGCCTTGTGGGTATGGACGAAAAGACCACCCTCAAGACCTGGACCATCATGGAAACGCTGGTCGGCGGCGTGGGCTTCCTGGTAGCCCTCATCATCTCCTTCTTTGCCTGAGCGCCTGTCCGGGGCCTGCACCTTGGGATAAGCGTTGGGAGATATCCTTATTCATTTACCTCGTTACCTCCTTCAAAAACAGCCGCTCCGGGTGCGCCCGGAGCGGCTGTTTTTTGCGCCTGCGTGACCCGGTCACGGAAAAGCGGACTGCGTATGGGGTATACTGATGGTGTCAGTAAAACACAACACCCATTCAGGAGGGAAAAAATATGGCAGTCATCAACATTACCAAGGAAAACTTTGCACAGGAAGTGCTCCACAGCGAAAAGCCCGTTCTGCTGGACTTCTGGGCCAGCTGGTGCGGCCCCTGCCGG
>ERZ780207.2635-NODE-2635-length-12580-cov-2.549940_pt1 | contig 12580 bp, 12 predicted proteins | sample MGYA00510977_ERZ780207 | MGnify/ENA primary metagenome ERZ780207 (study PRJEB29588, sample SAMEA2151383) | human gut metagenome | biome: human gut; feature: human-associated habitat; material: faeces | place: Denmark | collected 2008/2010 ... | reverse complement strand
ATCAAATTTTCATCTTCCGGTTTCTTTTCTATTCTCTATGGTTCAAGCATACCCTGCAGCCTTTTTACCTCTGCTTCCAGCCTGTCTGCCCTTTGCCGTTCTTTCTCTGTATTTTTACGTTCAATTTCTATTCCTTGCTCTATTCCATCCTGCTTTCCGGCATTATATTCCGTAATCAGGCATCTTTCATAGTCCTCTCTTGCTTCACACTGCATACGGATCTTTTCGTCTTCGCTTAGCTTCTTCATTGTTACTACCATATTCTCAAATACCTCCTCTCCGCTCGCTAACTGCTCCAGTTCTTCCAGCGTTTCTGCTTTAAATATACTTGCCCATTTCAGGAGTTTTTTATCTGCTTCGGATTGACTTCTTGCTATCTCAAGCTGTGTCAGATCAAGCACCTTTATACATAACTTATCGGAATACAAATAACCATCCTCCACATCCAGAATCTGGTACTTCGCCATAAATTTCGGATGATCTTCAAATAATGTGAAGTCCAAAATACCAATATGATACGTCGGAAGCAGCTTCCCATAATCTTCTTCACTCTTTAAGCTATCGTAAGCTCTTGCCCAATATAAAAGTGATCGTTCCCCCCAATATGTCTGCTTATATACCTGTAGTTCAATATTGATGATCTTTGCATGATTCAGTATGAGCTTAACATCCAGAATACACTCTTTACCCTCAATCTCTTTGCCTAGCTCGATCGGATTTTCTAAGTGGCAATCTACAATATCCGCCTCATCCATCTCAAGCAGTGTTGCCAAGAGATTCCTTAATACTTCCTCGTTCTTCTGCAAAACCGCATTGGTCATCAGGGCTCCTCCCAGCTTCGCTGAGTCCCTCCTCATGACAAGACATGTAATCGTTTCGCATTCCATAAAATTTTCTCTTTTCTGCCATTTGTATGACCCTCCTTTGTTTTTTGCAGGAGTGATCTATACAGCTATCCTATCTTCCAAAACCCCTGCCTTATAAATGATTTGTGTGAAATAAAGCATGAATTTCCTGAAATAAGATATGTTTCAGATATAGCGCGTCATCCAATGGAATCTGTAGTGAATTCAGATTTTCAGCGCCATAGACATGATAAAAGAAAATATGCTTTGCAATAACTATACCATTATTGTAAAGCATTGACAATTTATTTCTGATATCCTGCCCGAACACAGGTATTGACTGCATATAGCCACAATTAAACTGTAAAAATATTCATACATCCGCACCACCGATTTTCCTGTGACAAATCCTTCTCTTCTATGCTATACTGATTCCATAAGTCAAATGAAAGGAATCACGAAAATGCAACGCAAAGATTTACTGGAAATAAAGAAACGCTTTAAGAAAAATGAATGTACTTTCACCCGCATGACCGGATGCTATGTGAATGCGACAAAGGAAAAAGTGACAAGCTTTAGCAATGTTTTTCTGAATCTGCCGGACGAGGAATATTATAAATATCTGGAGATTGCCAAAAAAACTTTATCGGGAACGATCGGAAACCAGCTTTTAGAGCTGTCCTTCCCAATGGAAGAAGAATCCGGTGCCATGAGCAAACAGCAGTTTTTCATGGGGCTGAAAACAAGTGCCTTAAAGGATGAAGGTCTGCTTGAACGCTTTTATGATCTTGTGATCGACAGCTATGATTATACAGGCAATTATCTGATCCTGCTCTTTCATGATGCATACGATGTCATCACAAAAACAGAGGATAATTTAAAGCTGGACGAATCAGAGGAAGTTTATGAATATATCCTGTGCTCACTCTGCCCTGTAACGCTTTCAAAACCAGGGCTTGGTTATCTGGAAGAAGAAAATAAGATTGGCGTCCGTCTGCGTGACTGGATCGTGGCACCGCCGGAAAATGGCTTCTTATTCCCGGCTTTTACCGACAGAAGCAGTGATATCCACTCTCTTCTTTACTTTACAAAGAATACAAAAGAGCCACATGAAGCCTTTATGGAAAATGGTCTTGGCTGCCCTGCTAAGCGTACCAGCATGCAGCAGAAAAAGGCATTTGAAAATGTCGTAAAGCAGGCAGTCGGCGATGACGAAGCAACGGAAGAAGTTTTCTTAAAGCTGCAGGATAGTCTCTGCACCATGCTTGACAGACAGGAAGAAGCAGGCAACGAGGATACTCCGATCGAGCTGAATCAGGATGTATTCCATGATGTCATTACAGACAGCGACATTTCCGAATCACTCGCACCAAAGATTGAAAAAGCATTTGCCGCAGAATTTACAGATGCCCTGCCTACTGCCGATGCACTGCTCGATAACAAAGCAGTTGCAAAAAATGAGCAGCGCAAGGTACAAAAGGCTCTGATCACAGAAGTTGCCACTCTAAAAGAAGCACTCTCCAAGGCACAGATCGATCCGGAACAGTTAGCATCAGGCAACTATATGGATGACGTATCAGATGCTGTCAGCGGAAATATGGGGGATATAACAGATGATGCAGCTTCCGAAACAGATCTTACCGGAAATAGTGATATAAATGGGCAATCCGCGCTGTGTGATGTATTCCTGCGTATGAAACCGGAGCGTGCCAGTCTTGTTACAGAGCAGATGATCGATGGACAGAAATGCCTTATCATTCCTGTGGAAGATGACGATGATATTGATTTAAACGGCATTAAGCTTTAAGAAAAGGGAGCAGATCATAAAACATGAGCATATTTACAAAGCCGGACACAAATTCCCGGAATGGAGCAGTCACTCATAATAGGGACACGGAAAAAGCAGTTCACCGCTATCGCGCGATCAGTTACATTCTGCTCGCATGCATACTTTTTTTGCTTGCCGTGGTACTTGTTTTGCTAAAGCATGGTAACTATTTCTCCATGCTGCAGGATGCTATGAGTGATCATACCTTTCAGTATACGGACAATGCCTCTTACATACAAAGAAAGACGCAGTTTGAGCTGATGCCGGAGCGAAATACAGATATTGTTTTTTTAGGCGATTCCATCACAGCCAGATTCGAATGGCAGGAATATTTTTCTGACCTTACAGTAACAAACCGCGGTATTGATTCTGATGTGACGGAAGGTGTCTTAAACCGTCTGGATACAGTCGAAAACCAACATCCGCAAAAGATTTTTTTGATGATCGGCATTAATGATATCATGCACAAGCTGCCTCCGGATGTGAGCATGCAGAATTACAAAAAAATACTGACACAGCTCTCAGAAGCGCTTCCGGACTGTAAGATCTACGTCCAGAGCGTTCTTCCGGTCAATACCTCTACCGGTATTGACAACAGCGATGTGTCAGCTTTTAATGCAGAGCTCAGACAGCTTTGTGATGGTCTTGCTCTGCCTTATATTGATCTGTATTCTTTGATAGTAACAGACGATAACAATTTCACCTATACAGCAGATGGTGTGCATCCGACCGGTGAAGGCTATGCGATCTGGATGGATGGTATCAGGGAATATGTATACGAATAAAAAGAATACGAATACATATCCAAATTCAGCTTATTCGTTTTTTTCAGCCCATTCCAGTGCAAGTGGATTCACACCCTGCTCCCGGGTCATCTTAAATTCATAAATATATTCTTTGAGGCTCTCTACATCCCAGTCTGCGTAGCGATTTTCCCGGATCTGGCGGAATGCTTCGCATTCCATATGTATGAGAGCTTCTATTAATTCTTTCTTTTCTGCAGACGCTTCCTGTCTGTCAAACTGCTCCTGCTGTTGTTTCCGGATTACTGCAAGCAGCCTGTCGATCTGCCGGCGTATCACCATGGTCTGTTTCTGATATTCCGGCTTTCCCTGAATAACCGCAAGTGCCTTTTCCAGACATTCCACTGCCCGCTCATACTCCTGCGTCTCCTGAAATAAGAGTCCCAGATTTTTATACAGACTTGCATAGTAGGTATCATCCGGTGCAAAATGTTTTTCAAATACCGGAAATGCTTCCATATATAATTGGTAAGCTTCAGGTAACTTTCCTGCTTCCCGGCAGGCATTTGCCACATTCAAAAGTGTTGTACCGAAAACAGCCGTCTTTGTCATGCCAAGCTGTTTCATCAGCTCGATCGCCTGTGCGCCGTAGGCTACTGCCTTATCCGGCTTTCCCGTTTCTTTTTGATAGCCGGTCATTTCGTTTAGCAGAGCGATCAGACTGTTATAATCGCCCTCCTGCTGTGCCCGCCCCATGGCAGCGATCAGAAAATCCTCCGTTTCCTCTATTCTGCCCATTTGAAGCAGTTCATCCAGTTGTTTATAAACAATCTCCATATTCATTCGTATCATTCCTTTATGTCACTATTCAACTTCTTATCCGCAAAATCTGCATCTTACTCTGGCTTATTCAATTCCAGTTCCTGCAAAATCCGTTATGCAGATAAAGGATAAAAGCAGCAGGTAAGACACTATATTATTAGAACAAAGCCGAATAGCCTATTTTTATTTACAAAATAAGTGTATCATATGCAGCAGGAATCTTCAAATCTACACCATCTCCTTTTTCAGCCGCTTCATGATTTTTTTCTCCAGTCTTGATATGTAAGACTGTGAAATGCCCAAAAGATCTGCCACCTCCTTTTGCGTCATTGCTTCTTCCTCGCGGTTGTTCAGACCGAACCTGAGACTGATGATCAGCTTTTCCCGGTCAGAAAGCTTGGAAAGTGCCTTTTTCAGCATTTTCTGTTCGGCTTCATTTTCCATATCTTTATCTTTGTCTGGTGTCTTAACAGCAACCATATCCATATGTCCCTGCATCATAACGGTCTTTCCGGAACGACAGTCCGCGGAAGCCGGTTTCCGGAAAATGACATTTCCGCATTCTTCCTGGCGATAGGCTATTCCGCGTTCTTTTGCAAACTGTACCAGATAATCGCTGATTTTCTCATTGTGGTAGGAACCTCTTGGTACCTTTGAAATTTCTTCAAAATAGTGAAAAATAGTTTTATAGTCAATCTGCTCTAACATATAGCCTCCTGATATTTTCTGAATCGTTTAAGAAACGATTCAGGATTTTCAAACACTACATTCGCATTTCGGACACTTCGTGTCCTTTTCTCGCCTTTTACAAGGCTAAAAATGCTCATTTGTGTTTGAAAACCCTATTCAGATTTAATGAAGAAAAATCAATGTCTCCTTCGTGCAAGCACGATGATTCATTGTTTTTCTTCATTAAATCCTGAATCGTTTCCTAGTTTTTAAAGCTGTGTATCGGTGCCGGTATTCTTCCCGGCCGGTTGACAAAGTCATCACAGCCAAATGTATTGACCGGCATAATCGGTGCATAACCAAGAAGGCCGCCAAATTCTGCCGTATCTCCGACTTTCTTGCCCTGTACCGGAATGACACGGACCGCTGTCGTTTTCTGGTTTACCATACCGATTGCCATCTCGTCGGCGATAATTCCGGCGATGGTCGTCTCTTTCGTATCTCCCGGAATTGCGATCATGTCAAGTCCTACGGAACATACACAGGTCATCGCTTCCAGTTTTTCCAATGTCAAGGCACCGTCATTGACGGCATCGATCATTCCCTGGTCTTCGCTGACCGGGATAAATGCACCGCTTAAGCCACCGACATACGAAGATGCCATAACACCGCCCTTTTTCACCTGGTCATTTAACATGGCAAGAGCGGCCGTCGTTCCCGGTGCGCCCGCACGCTCGAGTCCGAGTGCCTCAAAAATCTCCGCGATACTGTCACCGACTGCCGGAGTCGGAGCCAGAGACAGGTCAATGATACCAAATGGCACATTCAGACGTTTCGAAGCTTCATAAGCCACCAGCTGTCCGACACGGGTAATCTTAAATGCTGTCTTTTTGATCGTCTCACATACTTTTCCAAAATCTTTCTCTTTTACGCTCTCAAGCGCTGTTTTTACTACACCGGGACCACTGACACCGACATTGATGATTGCGTCACCTTCGGTAACACCGTGGAAAGCACCCGCCATAAATGGGTTATCATCCGGTGCATTACAAAATACAACCAGTTTGGCACAGCCAAGAGAATCCTGATCGGCGGTCAATTTCGCGGTATCTTTTACAATTTTTCCCATCAAGCGAATGGCATCCATATCCAGTCCTGTCTTGGTAGAACCGACATTGACACTACTACATACAAACTCGGTCACATTCAATGCTTCCGGAATAGAACGGATCAACATCTCATCATACGGTGTCATTCCTTTTGAAACCAAAGCAGAATATCCACCGATAAAATTCACTCCAACGGTCTTAGCTGCCCGGTCTAATGTCTTGGCAATCTCAATATAATCTGCACTGGACTTACAGCAAGAACTTCCTACCATAGCAATCGGAGTTAAAGAAATACGTTTGTTTACAATCGGAATACCAAATTCTGTCTCTAATTCTTTACCTACCTTTACCAGATCCTTTGCAGATGTAGTGATCTTATCATATACTTTATCACATGTGGTCTTCAGATCATCTGTAATGCAATCCAACAAAGAGATACCCATAGTGATCGTACGCACATCTAAGTTCTCCTCATGAATCATTGCATTTGTTTCCATTACTTCACTAATATTAATCATATGTCTTCCCTCTTACTATCTCTAGATTAAGGTCTGCAAAATGCTTCGCGCTTTGCAAACTAATATCTATTTATTTTTTATAATCTATGCATCATATCAAAGATATCTTCCTGCTGCAATGTGATCGTTACTCCGATCTCATCTCCGATCTTCTTAAGTTCAGATGCAATCGCTGCAAAATCTTTGTCCGATTCCTGAATATTTACAATCATGATCATATTAAACCAATCCTGAACAATCGTCTGTGCAATATCTAAGATATTGATCTGATTTTCTGCAAGATACTGGCATACATGAAAAATAATACCTACTTTGTCCTTACCTACTACTGAAATTACTGTCTTCTTCATAATATCGTTCTCCTCGTATAAGTTCTGGGTATATAGTGTACCCGATATGTATATTCAAGGTGGATTATCAAACACTGCGTCGCAGCCTTTGAACACCAACCTTCACATGCAATCTCTCTATGTTTAACACTCAATCACAGGGGAACATTGTTCCCTGTTTACTACCATCAGGTTAAAATCCCGGTAATCATTGCTATAAGCATTTCCAAGAAGTTCATCCTTGACTGCCTCAAATGCAAGCTCCGGATAATTATTCTCCTTACTTAAATGTCCGAGATATATTCCTTTTATATGATCATTCAGCAATGCTCTCACAAGCTGTCCGCCCCGTTCATTGGATAAATGACCTCTTTTGCTTAGAATACGCTGTTTCAACGGGTACGGATAAGGTCCCACTTCTAACATTCGTATATCATGGTTTGCCTCGATCAACATGGCATCTGCTCCGGACAACGCATCCACGATATGGTCATCATAATCCCCAAGATCCGTTGCAATGGCAACCTTCTTCTCTTCATTCATCAATGTATAACAGACCGGATCGGCTGCATCATGCCAGGTGCTGATCGGTTTGATCCACATATCATTGATCTGAAAACTCTGTTCCGGTTCCACACCATGAAACAAACTCATATCAACTTTGCCAAGGCTTTTATACTGTGCTACCGCTTCTAACGTCTTCGGCGTTCCATACACCGGAATTCCAAATTTTCGAAGGATCACACCTAATCCGGCAATATGATCACTATGTTCATGTGTGATTAAAATGCCGTCAATCTCTTCCGGTTTGATCTCAACCTTTGCAAGTGCCTCTATGATCTTCTTTGCACTGACTCCGACATCTACAAGGATATGTGTCTGATCTGATCCTACATAGATGGAATTGCCACTGCTTCCACTATATAAACTGCATAGTCTCATTTGTAATCTCCTAGTTCAAACATTCGGACATAGTATAGCACACTTTATGGAATTTCGAAAGAAATTTATACAACATATTGATAAGTTTCCAATTCGTCACTTCTTTTTTGAAGTCAGATCCAACAATGTCGCATATATTTTCGGTTCCACCTTATGCTCTAACAACACCCGGAATCCTTCCGGAATCTTGTCCGCAATATCATATGTATTACCCGCAATCACAGCATCCCCGGTAATCACCTGTTCCACAATGGCACGCATGTCCGGATATTCTGCAAGCTCCACGGCAACTTTTTCACCAAAGAGAAAGAATTTGATCCGTCTGTGAATTCCTTCCTCTAAGAAAATGATATCTAACAATATGACCTTGTGTTCATCCTCATCCGTTGCCGGTGTCACTTTCACCGCAACATCCATCCTATTCCCTCCAACCGGAATCTGCTGGATACAATAGGCATCCGCGCCCCCCCAGCCTCTAATTCAATCCGCTCCCGTCCGGTATCAGCATCTTTGCGGTTCCTTTCTTTGTAAAAACACATTTTAAGAGATGTTTCTTTTAATTTGAACGAAATATCACTCACTGAAAACGGACCGGGACTATACAATCCCTGCAACATATAAGGAAATAATTTCATCGTCTCTGTATTTACGCGAAGCCGTTTTCCATCAAATGCTCGGCACCATTCCAACACCTTCTGTCCTTTTGCAGCTAGTATATCCTGCTGTTTTTTACAATAGGTATGATACTGTAACAAATTCCAATCATTTTTCAAGGAATATCCATTTTGAAATGCAGAAACCACCTGTAATAAATGCCGATACTGCAATCGTTCCTTCCAATCCCCATCCGGTTGAAATGTCTGTGGATTCTTCATATATCGAATCACATGTTTCACTAATACAGAATCCGGAAACATTTTGTCATTGTGTGCATTCATTGCAACTACAAGCTGTGTATCTTCCGAAAAGATCACATGCTGTCCAAACATACCGCTCAACATCATCAGATCACCCGGCAAATGCCAGATCTGATAACCATATCCGGTTGCTAATGCATCGGCATCCTGATGAATATTTACCCGTTTCATCTCCTTGATAAATGCCGGCTTGATCAATTGTTTTCCATGATATGCACCGTCATTTGCAAGAAATATACCAATCTTCAACATTCCATCTAATGATAGATGCAGTCCCCATCCACCACGCTCAATTCCTTTGGGACACAGTTCCCAACGGATATTCCCAATCCCTAACGGTTTGAACAAACGCGGCGTCAGATAATCGACCAGACTCATTCCTGTTACTTTGTTAAGAATTGCCGCCAACATATAGGTATTCATACTATTATATATATAACGGCTTCCCGGTTCATACTGACAATCCAAAGTCAAAAATGCACGCACCCAGTCATCATCTGTTACAGATACAATTTCATTACACTTCGAACAGGATGTCATGGTAAGAAGATGGTATATTGTAAGTTTTTTTGTATGTTTCGGTGTCAACAGATTATCATACTCCGGGAAAAAGGATAATACATAATCCTCCTGTGTCAGTAAATGCTCCGAAATTGCAAACATCACTGCGATTGCCGTGATCGTTTTACAGGTAGAATTCGTAATATGCGGATATCGTTCAGAATATGGGGTACGATATGCTTCAAACAAAAGCGACTCCCCTTTGCAGACCGCCAATCCATCTAACGCACAATTCGGATCACATGCCAATTTTCGTATAAGATCAGTCGTAATCGCAGCATTTAAAGATAATTCCCAAGTCGCAGCCTTTTCCAACGGAACATCTTTACAATCCTTTGGCTCATGAAAAGTAACAGCCGTTCCTGTATTGCCAACATGATCCTGAAAATTATCTACAATCTTTGATATATAATTTACTCCTAAAAATTGTCGTGGAATCTTCATGTTATGCTCCTTTCCGTCGTTTCTTACGAAAACCCGAAGTACGATCATTTTGAATTCGGTTCTGCTTTGATAATCGTCTCTTTCTCCTCTAATTGTGAAGCTCTCTTTACGATCAGTGCATCCGGCATATATCGTCCGATTCCGGTCACACTTGAAGATTTGGTAATATATTGTCCGTTATACCACATGATTGCTGAACTTCCTCCATCCATATTCATACCCTGATATGCCTTGTAATCCATCAGAATATTCTTACAGTCTTCAACGGTACACCCCAAACTATAACCAACCTGCCGACCGTCCACGATCAGAAACAGGAAATCCCCTTTTTTTGTCTGACCAACCGCAGTTCGTGGTTGTATTCCCATTCCAAAGGTTCCGTCAACTACGCTTTTTCCATCCACGATCAAAGCCGGTACAAACTCAACACCCCATTTATACTCATCAACCGAACCATATGGATAGCTGCTCACATACATTAAATTGTTATTCTTCATTCCGCAAAAACGCCAGGTGGCATCATCTGAAGGTGAACCATATTCCACTCCGTCAATAATCATGGATCCCTTTACCTGTCCACCGGTTCCGACACCGTCTACATCTAAGAATCCACTTGCATTTATAACGAGAAGTGCATCCAAATCTTCTCCAAAAGAACCTGCTTCCTGTCCATAGGAACCGATTGCCTTGGATTTGACAAGTTCCACCTGATCCGGGTTCTTCTCAATAGCGAGTTTGCCTTTGAATCCATCCCCTTCTACAGCCATAATAAGCAGATGATTTTCTGTATCAATGACTAAAATGTCATCCCCATTAACCGTTTTCAGACCTAATTTTGCATCCAGATCCTCGATATGAATATCATCATACCCATTCTTTGTCAGATTCGGATGTTCTTTCAGATACTGCTTTACGGAATCAGAATCCAGTTCCCAATAAAGCTCCAGAAAATCCTGTTGATCAATATCTTCCAGTTCTTCTTCCCAATGACTGTCTGCATTTTTTTGTTTGTCAAGATCCTTCAAACGTTCTGCCATCACCTTATCGATCACACTCTTCGGGAAAAACATCGTCGCAAGCCATTGATGACTGTTGGTTGTCATGGCTGTTTCGATATATATGGTTCTCCATTTTGCAATAACCGGAATCGAAGAATAGACAATGGTCAGATACATTCCGACCAGGATACATAACGTAACCCCTATACGAAACACCCTGTCTTTCCACGTAGTTTTCCTCTTTTCCGGTTCCTTGTTCTCCGGTTCTTCTCCTATTAAACTCTCCCACTCAATAATTTCATTTTCTTCTGCCTGAGACAAGAGAATTTTAGATGCAAATAAATCTGCTTCTGCTTCTTTTTCCAATTGCTTGTCTGAATATTCAATATCCTCTAGAAAAATATCTTTTTTACCATGCAAAAGGATGTGTCCCAATTCATGGAAGAAAGAGAACCAAAATATATCATTTCTCTTGTGTCTTCCTGTAACCTGAATACATGGTGTATCATTTATCCATCTGGTTGACCCATTAATTGGAGCTTTTGGCAAACATGGAGTATAAATCAGTTTGACGCCTGCTTCTGCACAAATTTCCTGTAACTTAGTAGAAAAATCTTCCGGGTGTTCAGAACAAAGCCCTTTCATTATGGGTATTAATTCACGCAATCTTTTTTCTGAATATTCTTTAACTTGCATTTCTGAAGCTTGAATTTCTCCCCGGCGTAACCATGCGGAAATTGCATATGGTTCTTTTGTGTTAGTAAGTGAAATACGGAATGCGACCTTCAGTTGCTGATTCATATAATAATCCTGCCATGACTGTACTTACTTGGAAATAAGAGAATAGCGATTTTACCTTATCTTCCATCGATTTCATATTCTCTATCCACCCCATTTGTGACATGCTTTTTAATGGAAACATACGCACCCATTCGTATGCTAAAACTAATTGTTCTTCTCTCTTTTGACGAGCTACATACTCATCAAAAGCACGTTGTTTATTCAGCCAAAAGTGGGCCGGAATCTTTGTTACGCTCTCAAAAGCAACAGCCATATCCGATGTTACCGAACTCTTGCCACTTATTACAGCAAATATAGTCTTCTCAGGCTTGGAAGTACGAACAGCGAACTCTTTTACTCCCATTCCCATTTCTTCCAATTTAGCTGAAAGTGTTTTGCCTGGATGAAACGCTACTGGCGGAACAAATTTTTTTGAAGTTGCCATAATATTTTTATTTACCGTGATAATTAGTTATTTCTATAATTTCTACTCCTTTAATTTCAATCCAAATATATTTACCATTGTCATCTGTGGGTATAGGGTCTTCATGTGGTTCAAATATTAATCTGTATGGTTGATCCAAATCACATGCCCATTGTCCTTTTCTATCTCCTGTCAATTCATGATAGTGACCAGGTAAATAACGAACATCTTCAAGAGTCAAAGCCACATCAAGATCTGATAAACGTTGAAGAAACAAATCAGCTCTTTTCTTGCCAAACTCTTTCAAGCACTTCTTTTCATTTGATGCAATCTTCTCAAGTTTCTTATTCTGAAAAGATATTTCCATATTTCTTTTAATTTACACTTTGTGTTTCTTTTTTCTCCGCACAAAGATAATGATATTTTTTCATATACCACTTGGTGTAACAAAAAAAAGACTTATATCTCTTGTTTTTTTATTAAATAAAGGAGATGAAGGAGGGAAAGAAGGGAGGGAAGAATGAAGGATTTCTGGAGGATGTAAATTAAACTGTGTCAGAAAAGTTAATATTTCATTCTTTGTTGACACAGTTTAGTTTACACTACCGAAATACGCTTACTATTATAATACACTGGACTCCATAGTATCTC
>ERZ780207.2631-NODE-2631-length-12597-cov-10.428401_pt1 | contig 12597 bp, 10 predicted proteins | sample MGYA00510977_ERZ780207 | MGnify/ENA primary metagenome ERZ780207 (study PRJEB29588, sample SAMEA2151383) | human gut metagenome | biome: human gut; feature: human-associated habitat; material: faeces | place: Denmark | collected 2008/2010 ... | reverse complement strand
ACCCGCGACCGCGGCAAGGCGGCGGAGGATCAGACGCCGATGTGCGGCATTCCCTATCATTCGAGCGACGCCTACATCGCGCGCCTGATCGCCAAGGGCTACAAGGTCGCCATCTGCGAGCAGACCGAGGACCCTGCGCTCGCCAAGGGCCTTGTCAAGCGCGATATCATCCGCGTCATCACGCCCGGCACGGTCATCGACAGCGCATGCCTCGACGACCGGCGCGGCAACTTCCTCTGCGGCATCTTTTTGGACGGGCAGAACGCCGGCGCGGCCTTCTGCGACATGACGACTGGCCATACGCACGTGACCGCCTTTTCGGGCGACGACCGCGCAGAGCACCTGTATAACGAGTTATCCCGTTTCTCCCCCGCCGAGGCGGTGCTGAGCGCGGGTGCTTACGACAACGGTGAGCTGGTCGAATACCTTCGCGATAAGCTGTCCTGCGCGGTCGAGCGCGGCGAGAACCGCTTTGAGCTCAAAGCGTGCGAAAAAGCCATCCGCGCGCAGTTTGGCGAGGAGCGCTTTGCAAGCCTTCCGCGCAACAACCCGGCCGCGGCGCTGGCGCTGGGCGCGCTGCTCTCGTATCTGCACGAGACGCAGAAGACCGATCTTTCCTACATCAAGGATTTAGAATACTACGAGCAGGGGCGCTTCATGGAGCTTGACCTCTCCGCGCGGCGCAATCTGGAGCTGACCGAGACCATCCGCGCCAAGGAAAAGCGCGGGAGCCTCCTCTGGGTGCTCGACAAGACGAAGACCGCCATGGGCGCGCGCAATCTGCGCGCGTGGCTGACGCGCCCGCTGCGCGATGTTGCGGCCATCGAGCGCCGCCTCGGCGCGGTCGAGGCGCTGACGAAGAACACCGTCGCGCGCGAAGAGCTGATTCTATCGCTCTCCGGCATCAGCGACATGGAGCGTCTCATTGGCCGCATCGCCTACGGCACGGCGGGCGGGCGCGACTTTGCGTCGCTGCGCAACTCCATCGAGCGCATCACGGAGGTCAAAGCCCAGCTTACGGCGTTCACGACGGGCAGGCTGCATGAGTTAGACAACGAGCTCGACACGCTCACCGACGTGGTGCAGAGCATCCGCGACACGCTCATCGACGAGCCGCCGTTTTCCGTGCGTGAGGGCGGCTTCATCCGCAAGGGCTACAATGCCGAAGTCGACCGCCTGCACGAGATTTTGTCGGGCGGCAAGGGGCTTCTCGCCGACATCGAGACGCGCGAGAAGGAGAAGACCGGCATCCGCACGCTGAAGATCGGCTACAACAAGGTCTTCGGCTATTATATCGAGGTCTCGAACTCCTTCAAGGAGCAGGTGCCCGAGACGTACATCCGCAAGCAGACGCTCGTGAACGGCGAGCGCTACATCACCGAGGAACTTAAAAACCTTGAGCAGGAGATTCTGACCGCGGGAGATCGCGACAAGGCGCTCGAATTTGAAATTTTCACCGCCCTGCGCGAATCCGTCACCGCCGAGAGCGTGCGCATCCAGCGCGCGGCGGGGCTCATCGCCGAGCTCGACACGCTCTGCTCGCTCGCGTCCGTCGCGGTGAACAACAACTATTGCCGTCCGAGCGTGGACGACGGCGGCGTCATCGAAATTCACGACGGCCGCCACCCCGTCGTCGAGCGCGTGCTCAAGGACGCGCTCTTCGTCCCGAACGACACCTACATGGGCGAGCGCGAGGATCGCGCCGCCATCATCACCGGCCCCAACATGGCCGGTAAATCGACCTACATGCGCCAGGTCGCGCTCATCACGCTCATGGCGCAGATCGGCTCGTTCGTGCCCGCGCGCTCTGCGCGCATCGGCATTGTCGACCGCATCTTCACGCGCATCGGCGCGAGCGACGACTTGGCCGGCGGCCAGTCCACCTTCATGGTCGAGATGACCGAGGTGAGCGAGATCCTGCATCAGGCGACGCCACGCTCGCTGCTCATTCTCGACGAGATCGGCCGCGGCACGTCGACCTTCGACGGCATGAGCATCGCCCGCGCGGTGCTCGAATTCTGCGCCGACCCGAAAAAGCTTGGTGCCAAGACGCTGTTCGCCACGCACTACCACGAGCTCACGGAGCTTGAGGGCGTGCTCCCCGGCGTGAAGAACTACAGCATTTCCATCAAAAAGCGCGGCGACGAGCTCATCTTCCTGCGCAAGATCGTCCCCGGCGGGGCGGACCGCAGCTACGGCATCGAGGTCGCAAAGCTCGCGGGACTGCCGCACGAGGTCGTGCGGCGCGCGAACGTCATCTTAAAAGAGCTGGAGCAGGGCGGGGCATATCAGGCAAAGCCGCGCGAGGAAGCCGAGCAGGTCAGCCTCGACGCGATCGGCGAGGCCGAGGTGCTTGCCGCCATCCGCCGCGCGCAGCCCGACACGATGTCCCCCATCGAGGCGATGCAGCTTCTCTACGAGCTCAAGCAGAAGCTCTCGTAATTTCCCCGGAAAAGAGGTTTTCCCATGGCAAAAAAGAAAACCGCCTCCGGCGGCATGAACCATACCGAGCGCGTCGCCGGAACGATCTTCTTCCTCGTCTATCTTCTGGTGATGCCGCTCATGGCGACGCGGCTTTTCGACCTTTTGGAGGTCGTGCTCGATACCACGATCGGCGCGTCGCTTCGCAACGTGCTCTATTACTACACGCTCTTCGCCGTCACGGTGCTGCTCTTCCACTCCTACCTTGCGCACACGTCCTCGCGCTTTCTCGACAACCTGAACCGCGCGCTTTCGACGATGCTGCTGGGTCTTCTCGTCTTCTACGGCGCGAACGAGCTTTTGTTCCGCGTGTGCAATGTGCTCTTCGACAGCCGCACGAACTTAAACGACATGACCATCGCCGCGCAGGTGGCCTCCGCCCCGCGCATGACGGCGCTGATCGTCGTGCTGCTCGCGCCGTTTGTGGAGGAGGTGCTCTTCCGCGGCCTCGTGTTCGGGTGTCTCAAAGAAAAGAGCAGAATATTCGCCTATATCCTCTCCTGCGCGCTGTTCGCGTTTTTACACGTGTGGACGGCGGCGGTGTCCAACTGGGACTTAGGCTATCTCATTTTGATGCTGCAATACCTTGTGCCCGGCCTTGTGTTTGCCTGGGCGTATGAGCATTCGGGCACGCTGTGGACGTCGATCCTGCTCCACATGCTCGTCAATGCCCTTTCCCTTTTCACCATCGCTTCCTAAAAGAAGGAGGAACCCAATGCCCCATATTCAGCAATTATCGCCGCACGTTGCCGACCTCATCGCCGCGGGCGAGGTGGTCGAGCGCCCTGCGAGCGTTGTCAAGGAGCTGCTGGAAAACGCCATCGATGCCGGCGCGCAGAGCGTGACGGTGGAGATGAAAAACGGCGGCATGACCTATCTTCGCGTCAGCGACGACGGCTGCGGCATCGCGCCGAGCGAGCTGCCGACGGCCTTTTTGCGCCACGCAACGAGCAAGCTGCGCACGGCGGAAGACCTTGCCGCCATCGGCACGCTCGGCTTTCGCGGCGAGGCGCTCGCGGCGATCTCTTCCGTTTCTCGGCTCGACATTTTCTCGCGCGAGCGCGGCGCGCTCAGCGGCGCGAAGCTCCACCTGGAAGGCGGCGTCCCCGGCACGGTCGAGGACGCGGGCTGCCCGGAGGGAACGAGCGTCATCGTGCGCGACCTTTTCTACAATACGCCCGCGCGCTTAAAGTTTATGAAGCGCGACAGCGCGGAGGCGACCGCCATCGCGGGTCTTGTCGCCCACCTTGCGCTCTCGCATCCGGAGGTGTCGTTCAAGCTCATCAAGGACGGCACGCAGACGCTCTTGACCCCTGGCGACGGCGCGCTGCGCTCCGCCATCTACGCCTCCCTCGGGCGCGAGTTCGCCCTCTCGCTTGAAGAGGTCAAGGGCGCTGACAGCGAGCTGCGCGTCACGGGCTTTATCAGTTCTCCCCTTTCTGCGCGCGGTACGCGCGGCATGCAGACCTTTTTCGTCAACGGACGTTTGGTCAAGTCCCAGCTCCTGACCGCTGCGCTCGAGGAAGCCTATGCAAACCGCATGATGAAGGGCAAGTTCCCCGGCTGCGTGCTGCTTGTGGAGCTGCCGCGCGACATGGTGGACGTGAACGTCCACCCGGCGAAGACCATTGTGAAGTTTGTGGGCGAAAAGCGTATCTTTGATCTCGTTTATCACGCGGCGATGGCCGCGCTCGACAAGCGCGAAAAGCCCGAACCGCCGCAGGCAAAGCCTGCCGCGCAGGTCACGAATCCCCGCGGCGATTTCTTTGCCAATATGACCTCTCAGCAGTACCGCGAGCAGCAGAAGGCGGAACCGTCCGCCGCTGCGCCCGCAAGCGCGCGTCCTGTGTCCGCGCCGCCGAGCGCGCCGAAGGCTGCGCCCTCCATTGCGCCCCAGTGGAAAACGCGCGTGCCCGCCGTCGATACCCGCGCGGGCGGCAGCGCGCCGCTTTCAGATTTTGTGCGGCATGAAATGCCCGCTTCCGCGCCCGCGCAGGCGGCGCAGCCTGTGCAAAGATCTGTCAAAGCTGTGGAAAACCCTGCGTGCGAAGCCGTGCCGCTGCCGATGGACGAGGAAGAAAAGCGTCCCGTCGCCGCGTCGCCGGTCGCCGAAGCAATGAAGGGCGCGGCCGAACCCGTGGCGGAGCCCCCTGTCGTATCTGCGCCGAAACAGGAAGAAGCGGAAGCCGAGCAGGCAAGCTTCGCGCCCCTCACCGCCGCGCCGTGGCGCATCGCGGGCGAGGTGCTCGATACCTACATCATCTGCGAGGACGAGGACAAAACCATCTGGCTCATCGACAAGCACGCCGCGCATGAGCGCATGAATTTTGACCGCCTCAAGGCTGCGCAGGAGCCGGTGATGTGCCAGGCGCTGCTCGCGCCGCTCGTTGCAGACTTTGCCGCCGAGGAGTATAGCGCCCTTGCGGCAAATTTAGACCTTTTGCGCGAGTTTGGCTTTGAATGCGAAGAATTCGGCGGCGGGAGCCTGATCCTGCGCGCCATTCCCGCCGACCTTGAAAGCGGCGATGCGATCCCGACCTTAGAAGAGCTTGCCGAAAAGCTCGTCACCGCCCACACGGCCGACCCCGCCGCCGCGCGCGACGCGCTGCTGCACACGATGGCCTGCAAGGCGGCCATCAAGGGCGGCTGGAAGAGCGACATCTCCGAGCTGCGCGTGCTCGTTGAAAAGGTACAGAGCGGCGAAGTGCAGTTCTGCCCCCACGGCCGGCCCGTGAAGGCGAAGCTCACGAAGTATGAGCTTGAAAAAATGTTCAAGCGCGCGTAAGACGCAGGAGGAAAACGATGGAACTTGTATGCGTCGTCGGCCCGACGGGCTGCGGCAAAACATGGCTCGGCGTGGAGCTTGCCAAAGCGCTCCGCGGCGAGGTCGTCTCCTGCGACTCGATGCAGATCTACCGCGGCATGGTCATCGGCACTGCCGCGCCGACGGAAGAGGAGATGCAGGGTGTCCCCCACCACATGGTCGGCGTCGCAGACCCCAACGAAAACTACTCCGTCGCCCGCTACGCGTGCGACGCGGCGAAATGCGTCGACGACCTCATCGCGCACGGAAAGCAGCCCGTCATCGTCGGCGGCACGGGGCTTTATCTAAATGCCCTGCTCGCCGGGCACGGCTTTGCCGGCGGCGACAAGGACGGCGCATACCGCGCGGCGCTGGAGCGCCGCTGGGAAGAAGCGGGCGGCGAGGCGATGGTTCAAGAGCTTCGCCGCATCGACCCGAAAACGGCCGAAAAGTTGCATTTGAACGACAAAAAGCGCATTCTCCGCGCGCTCGAGGTCTATTATGAGACCGGAAAAACCATGGCGCAGCACAACGCCGAGACGAAGCTCGTCCCTCCGCGCTACGATTCCGTGCGCATCGGCCTTGCCTACGAGGATCGCGAGGACATGAAGCGCGCCATCGACGCGCGCGTTGACAAAATGGTGGAGGCGGGGCTTTTCGACGAAGTGCGCGCGCTGCTCGCTTCAGGGCTTTCGCGCGATGTGACGGCCATGCAGGCCATCGGCTACAAGGAAGCGCTTTCCTACCTTGACGGCGCGGCCACGCGCGAGGAAGCCATCGAAGAGATCAAGCTCCGCTCGCGCCAGTATGCCAAGCGTCAGCTCACATGGCTGCGCCGCGACAAGGACATTCACTGGTTTTATTGGAAAAAAACGAGGGATCTCCCCGACTGCCTCGCTTTTTCGACAGAAATTCTTCGGGGGCATGGCGTATCCTGTCTGTAAAGCGGACGAGCCGTCCGCAAAAAAGAAAGGAAAGAGTAGCCATGAAAAAAATCGCAAACCTTCAGGATCTGTTTCTCCTCTCTGCGCGCCGCAGCCGCGTGAGCGTGACGATCTTTCTCGTCAACGGCTTTCAGATGCGCGGCGTCATCACGGGATTCGACAGCTTTGTCGTCGTTCTCGAGAGCGACGGCAGGCAGCAAATGCTCTACAAGCACGCCATCTCTACGATCGTGCCGGCGAGCAGCATCGACCTCAAAAGCGCGGAGGACAACGGGGAGTAAGCACGCCTGATACAGGAGTGTGCCATGAAATCTACATCTCTTTCCACAAAGCTCATCATGATCCTGCTGCTTTTGGCTGTCATCGGATATTTTGCCGTGCAGGGCTACAACTATCTCGTCAGCCCCGAGACGACAACGCTCGTTTACCGCTACCGCAGTGAGCAGTCCATCGCCGTGCGCGGCTGCGTGGTGCGCAAAGAGCAGGTCGTCGACTGCGGCGAAACGCTCATCGAGCTCAAGCATGCCGAGGGCGAGCGCGTGGGTCAGGGCGACACCATCGCCGCGGTCTACCGCTCGGCGGAGGCGCTCAGCGCCACGCAGGAGCTTGAATCCCTGCGCGCGCAGAAAGAGCAGCTTGAATACGCAAAGAGCGCTTCGAGCGACGCGGCGACCGCGCTGCGCCTCGACACCGATATCCGCGAGCAGATCGTTTCCGTGCGCGCGGCCTATGAGTCGGGTGCTTACAGCTCGCTCGACACGCTCATTCCCCAGCTCAAGACGACGGTTTTGAAGCGTGAATATGCCTACAACGGCAGCGACAACCTCACGGCGCGGCTCGATGAGCTTTCCGCGCAGATCAGCGCGCTTTCGAGCGCGGCAAGCGGCGGCACCACGCGCATCACCGCCCCCGTGTCGGGAACTTACAGCGCCGTGGCCGACGGCTACGAAAGCGTGCTGACGCCGGAGGCGCTTGAAACGATGACGCCCTCGCAGCTTACGGCTATCGCGCCGCAGAGCGTTTCCACCACGGTGGGAAAGCTCATCGAGGGCAGCGCATGGTACTTTGCCGCGAACATCAGCGAGGAGGACGCCGCGGGGCTCAAGGTGGGCAGCTCGCTGACGCTGCGCATGGCGTCCGGCGTCGACTTTGACCTGCCCGTCAAGCTCACGCGCATCAGCGGCGCGGAAAACGGCAAGTGCCTGATCGTTTTGAAGAGCACGCGGTATCTATCCTATGTGACGCTGCTGCGCGAGCAGAACGCCGAGCTGATCCTGAACCAGTACGAGGGGCTGCGCGTGCCGAAAAATGCGCTGCGCGTGAATGAGGACGGCGTGTCCGGCGTTTATTGCCTTATCGGGCGCGTGGCCTACTTCAAGCCCGTTGCTATCGTCTATCAGGGCAGCGACTACTGCCTTGTCGAGCCCGGCAAGATCGAAGCCGCCACGGAAAGTCAGCAATCCCTTTACACCCTGCGGCCCAATGACGAAGTCATTGTTTCGGCAGGGGAGCTATATAACGGAAAGGTCGTAGATTAAATGAGCATTGCGGAAAACATCGCGTGTGTGCGCGCAAACATCGCTGCCGCCGCCAGAGAGGTCGGCCGCGACCCCGGTGAGATCACCCTCGTCGGCGCAAGCAAAATGAACGACGCGGACGCCTGCCGCGCCGCCATCGCCGCGGGCATCGACGTGCTGGGCGAGAACCGCGAGCAGGAGATGACGAAAAAGCTCGCCGAGCACGCCTATGACGGCGCTCCCCTGCACTTCATCGGGCACCTCCAGCGCAACAAGGTGAAAAACGTCGTCGGCAAGGTCGCCGTGATCGAGTCGGTCGGCTCGCTCGCGCTGCTCGCCGCCATCAATACGCAGGCGGAAAAGCTCGGGATCGTGCAGGATATTTTGCTGGAGGTGAATATCGGCGGCGAGGAAGCCAAGAGCGGCTTTGCCCCGGAAGATCTTGCGCAGGCGGCGGAAGAGGCGAAAAAGTGCGCGTTTGTCCGCGTGCGGGGGCTGATGTGCATTCCGCCGGTCGCCGGGGGCGAACACGGCAGCATGCCGTACTTTGAAAAAGTTCATGCACTTTTTGTTGACATCAATGCAAAGTTGTATGATAATACACTTGATATACTGTCTATGGGCATGAGCGGCGACTATGAGGACGCAGTGCGCGCAGGCGCGACGATGGTGCGCGTCGGCACGGCGATCTTCGGCGCACGCAACTACACGAATTGATCGAGGAGGTCTTGATACCATGGGTATTTTTGATGATCTGAAAAAATGGGCTCATCCCTACGAGGATGAGGACGAGGAATATGAAGACGATTTCCCCGATCTGAGAGATCGCGGCGACACAGGCGCGTTTGCCGATCGCCGCAGCGTTGAACGCAAGGCGGAGGACCGCCGCAACAAGGTCGTCAACATCAACGCCACCACGCAGCTCAAGGTCGTGCTCGTCAAGCCCGAGCGCTTTGAAAACGCCAGCGAGATCGCCGACCACCTGAAGGAAAAGCGCACGGTGGTCATCAACCTTGAATCCACGAATAAGGACATTGCAAGACGTTTGATCGACTTCCTCTCCGGCGTTGCCTACGCGGGCGAGGGCAAGATCAAAAAGGTCGCCGCCAATACGTACATCATCACGCCCTACCATGTGGACATCATGGGCGATCTGATCGACGAACTGGAAAACAACGGCCTGTACCTGTAAAACGAAACGGAGGATGGGGTCAATGCTGACACCGCAGGAGGTTTCCGGCCGCGCATTCAGCAAGGCGGCATTCGGTGGCTACAATATGGCGATGGTCGACGAGTTCCTCGATGAAGTGACCGACGACTATACCGCGCTTTATAAAGAAAACGCCGCCTTGAAGGCCAAGCTCAAGGTGCTGGTCGACAAGGTGGAGGAATACCGCGCGACGGAGGATTCCATGCGCGCCGCTCTCCTGACCGCCCAACGCATGGCGAACACCATGGTCGAAGAGGCGGAAGAGAAAAAGAAATCCATGCTTGCCGGCGCCGAGGACGAAGCCCGCGCCAAGATCGGCGCGCTGCAGGGAGAGATCGAACTGGAGCAGCGCAAGCTGAACGCGGCCAAGGCTGCCACGGCAGACTTTTTGCAGAAAACGCGCGAGCTTGCGCAGGCGCAGCTTGCGCTCATCGAGCGCGCGCCCGACCTGACGCCGGAGGAGATCGTCGGCGACAAGACGGCCGAGCAGAAGGCCGAAACGGACGTGAACGCCATCGAGGAGCGGATCCTCGCGGCTTTCCGCCCCACGGAGGCAGCGCCGGAGGAAGCGGCGCCGGAGGCCGCTCCTGCGGAAGAAAACGCGGTGAAGGCGGAAGAGGCCAAGGCGGAACCGCTCGAGCCGGACGACAGCCCGTTTGTGGAAACGGCCAGCCACGCCATTCGCCTGGACGACCTCAAGTTCGGCCGCAATTACCACGGAGAAGAGTAACAGCAAAGAGGGCGGCTTTCGAAGAAAGCTGCCCTCTTATTTTTTCTTTGGCCGCGCGTTTGCGGCAAAAAGGAGCCGATATGAACAAAAAGCCCATCATCGCCTTTCTTTACGACTTTGATAAGACCCTCTGCACCACCGATATGCAGGACTATACCTTTATCCCCTCGCTCGGCTACACGCCCGGCGAGTTCTGGAGCATCGCGAATTCCTTCGGCTTTGAGAACCGCATGGACGGCCTGCTCGCCTACATGTACACGATGATCGAGGAGTGCCGCAAAAAGGGCATCCGCCTGGACCGCGACTACCTCGTCTCCTGCGGGCATGCGATCGAGCTGTTCCCCGGCGTGCAGGACTGGTTCTCGCGCATCAACGCCTTCGGCGAAACGCTGGGCGTGGAGATCGAGCACTACGTGCTCTCCTCCGGCCTGCGCGAGATCATCGAGGGCAGCGGCGTGAGCCACGAATTTAAGGAAATTTACGCCTGTGAGTTTTTCTACAACGAAGAGGGCCTCGCCTCGTGGCCGAAGCTCGACGTCAACTTCACAAACAAGACCCAGTTTGTCTACCGCATCAACAAGGGAATACTCGACGTCGCGAAGGATAAGGAGCTCAACGCCTCGATGCCCGACGACTCCAAGCGCATCCCGTTCACGAACATGATCTACATCGGCGACGGCCTTTCCGACGTGCCGTGCATGAAGATGATGCGCGCCTACGGCGGGCAGGCGGTGGCCGTCTATCAGGACAGCAACCGCGCGGGCGTGGAAGACTTGCTTGCCAAGGGGCGCGTGGACTTCATCTTCCCCGCCGACTACCGCAGCGGGACGCTTTTTGACGAGACGATGAAAAACATCGTCCGCAAGATGGCTATCGCTGATGCGCTGGCCGAGGAAAATCAGCAGCAGCTCCGCTCGCTCGGACGCGGCGAACTGCCGCAGCAGGTGGGGCTGTTCTGATGGTGAAGCTGTGCTGCCCCGTCTGCGCCGGGGCGCTTGAAAGGCGCGCAGGGGCATATCTCTGCCCGAAAAACCACAGTTTCGACATCGCCAAAAGTGGCTATGTCAACCTCCTGCTCAATTCCTCGCAGGGCCACCACGGGGACGATAAGCTGATGGTGCGCGCGCGGCGTGACTTTTTGGACAAGGGCTATTACGACCGTTTCATCGCAGCCGTCGCGGATGCGGCGGCGGAATTTGCACCGGGGGAGGCCGCGGTGCTCGACGCGGGCTGCGGCGAGGGCATCTATTCTCTTGCTGTGCTGCGCGCGATCGAAAAGGCGGGCAAAACGGGAGAACTCATAGGCGTCGATATTTCCAAGACCGCGCTCCAGTACGCGGCCAAGCGCTCGCCGGCCTTCACGCTCTGTGTCGCCTCCTGCGCGCATCTGCCGGTCGGGGACGAAAGCGTCGACGAGGTGATGAACATCTTCTCCCCCTTCGTGCCGGAGGAATTTGCGCGCGTGCTGAAGCGCAGCGGCTATCTGCTGCGCGCCTATCCCCTGCGCGAGCATCTGTGGGAGCTCAAAGCGCTCATCTACGACACGCCGCGCGACAACCCGCCCACGCCGCTTACGACTGAGGGCTTCACGCTCGTCGAAACGCGAGAGGTGCGCGACATCATTCATCTGCCCTGCACGGAGGATATCCTCGCGCTCTTCCGCATGACGCCGTATTACTACAAAACCGGCGCGAAGGATCAGCAAAAGGCCGAGCAGGCAAAGGAGCTCGATGTGCAGCTCGCGTTTGGATTGGCGATCTATCAAAAAAGTTGATATTCCAGCACCCGCGCGGCGTTTACAGCCTTTTTCCGTACATGAAGAGGTCGCACTTGAGCATGCCGTTGTAGAGCTTGCGCTTTTTGTCGGCAAATTTGCCGTAGCAGCGCTCAAAATCAGGGTGCGAGGAAAGGACGTAGACCTTCCAGCTGTCGGGCAGCTTGTCCATCGCGCGGCCGAAGGCACGGTAGAGCTTGCCCGCCTCCTCGCGCTCGAGAAGGCGCTCTCCGTAGGGCGGGTTCGTCACGATGCGGCCGTACAGCCCGCCCCAGTGGAAGCGCGTCGCGTCGTCGACTTCAAATTTCACAATGTCATCGACCTCGGCAAGCTCTGCGTTGTGCTGCGCGAGGGCAACGGCGTCGGGGTCGATGTCTCCGCCCCAGATCTCATACTTGCCGTGGAATTCCTTATCCATCGCCTCGTCGGCTGCGTCGAGCCAGAGCATTTTGTCGAGCGACGCCCAGTGCTGCGCGGCAAAGCTGCGGTTGAGCCCCGGTGCGCGGTTGCGCGCGATGAGCGCGGCTTCAATGGCGATGGTGCCGCTGCCGCAGAAGGGGTCACAGAACGGGTCGCGACCATTGTAGTGCGAGAGCTTGACCATTGCGGCGGCGAGCGTTTCCTTGAGGGGGGCCGCCACGCCCTGGGCGCGGTAGCCGCGCTTGTAGAGTCCCTCACCCGAGGTGTCGAGCCCGACGGTGACTTCGTCCTTCATGATGGAAAAGCGCACCTGATAGCGCCGCCCCGTTTCGGGAAATTGCGCGACGATGCCGTAGGCAGCGCTCAGGCGCTCCACGACCGCCTTTTTCACGATCGACTGGCAGGCGGGCACGGAGTGGAGCGTCGAGTTGATGGAGTAGCCCACCACGGGGAACTCCCCCTCGCGGGGGATCCAGTCCTCCCAGTGCACCGCGCGCACGCCCTGAAAGAGCGATTCGAAATCCGTCGCGCGGAACTTGTGCAAAACCAGAATGACGCGCGCGCCGCAGCGCAGGTTGAGGTTGAGGCGCGCGATGTCGCGCGCTTCGCCGCAGCAGAGAATGCGGCCGTTCTCGACGCGCACGTCAGAAAGCCCCAGCTTTTTGATCTCATCGCCCACTAAGCTCTCAAGGCCCAAGAGGCAGGGAATGACAAATTC
>ERZ780207.2625-NODE-2625-length-12626-cov-6.464561_pt1 | contig 12626 bp, 3 predicted proteins | sample MGYA00510977_ERZ780207 | MGnify/ENA primary metagenome ERZ780207 (study PRJEB29588, sample SAMEA2151383) | human gut metagenome | biome: human gut; feature: human-associated habitat; material: faeces | place: Denmark | collected 2008/2010 ... | reverse complement strand
CATATTATTAACCCGGCGGCTTCTGAATTGTTTTGCTATGATTCCGATAATCACGGTAAAGCACTTATTGACGGATACCACTGGAAACTGACTTTTATGCAAAACGAAAGAATCATTGATATAATCGAGGGAACAAACGGAGAGGATAACCGGAGATATAATCAAATAAAGTCGGTAATAGAATTTGCGGAACGGTTTATTCCATATGACTTAGGTTCAGCTTATATGTGTATAAATTAAAAGCACTTTAGACTTCATAATATATCAACAAAGTTCGGTAAGCATCCGGCAATCACTCTCACTATAGTTGAATTCTTCTCAACAAACGAGCTATAGACAAATCTGCTGAAATCGAATATTATTATAGCAGGAGCTCCAAATGAACAGTACGGAGGAAAACACTATGCTAAATTTAGGGCTTAAACTTGGCGAAAACCTAAAGAAATTCCGATTACAGCGTGAGCTTACACAGGAACAGCTTGCTGATGTTCTATGTGTGTCGGCACAGGCAGTGAGCCGCTGGGAGAACGGAACGACTTATCCCGATATAACGCTATTGCCGACTATTGCGAGCTACTTTGAAATTACTCTTGACGAGCTTATGGGAATGGAGAATTGGAGGAGCGAGGAACAGCTAAAAGAATTGCTCGGACAGCTTGAAGAGAATGGCTCAAAGGGCTTGATCTATGAGAATATTCTGCTACTGCGTGATGCGGTAAAAACCTATCCTACAAATTATGAGCTTCAATTCAGGCTTGTCAATCAACTGGCATTCTGTGAATACAAAGACGGTCGGGGATTGTCCGAAGAAGAAAAAATCAGCTTCAATCGTGAGGCTGCCGAAATAGGAAATCGTATTTTATCGCATTGCACAGACGGTGCGATTATTAACCAAACAACTCAGCAGCTTTGCTATATCTATTCAAGTCTCGGAGAAAAGGAAAAGGCGATTGAATACGCTAAGAAGCTTCCCAATATAGGATGTACCGATACAGTAGTTCTCGGGAATTTATATGAGGGAGAACAGCAGAAAACACATCTGAAACGTGCAATAAAGTGGTATACAAGTATATTTTGGTGTGCGTTAATAAATCTGGCTGACCTCGGATACAGGAATGAAACTATGTCCGATGCGGAAAGAATAGAAATAATGAAAAAGGCGCTTGCGATTCTTGAACTTGTATTTGATGACGGCGATTATCTTAATTACAGCGGTACAGTGTCAATTACGCATAGGTATATTGCTGATCTGGCTATGTCTGAGGGCGATTATGAGCTTGCGTTATCAAGTCTTGAAAAAGCGGCTCAATTTGCTGTAATGTCAGATACGCTACCCGAAAATGCACGGCACACATCTCTGCTTGTAAATAATCTCGAATATGGTCCGTTCAATACTATCAAGAATTACGATTTCACGGACTGCAAGGAATTGTACGATAAAATGCAGGCGGACAGATATAACGCTATCCGTGATGACAAGCGGTTTATTGCCGTTCTTGAGAAAATCGGCAGATATTGTTGACAGTCCGAACAAAGAAGTAAAATATAACGGGTATTGGTAAAATGCCGATACCCGTTTCAGCTTGTAGAAAAAGTCTGTTTTTGAAATAAACTTCTGATTTATTATCCCTATCCCCAAACCCCTTTCCCCCGGAAAGGGGCTATATTACTGGGGCTACCGCCCCTAGTCCCTGTTGGGGGCTACGCCCCTCAACCCCATTTTAAACAACGATAGAGGTTTTTCGACAGTCTGTAACGGGTACCGGTAAATTTCCGATACCCGTTTTGCGTATTTATTGCCTGTCGAGCCTCACGTCATACCGCCTTAGCCAATATTCTATCTGCAAGAGGTAAGCGAAAATCTGCGGCGATGTCATAAGCTGACCGTACCAGTTGCCCTCAAACAGTGTCGGATCGTCGCACAGCCGTAACAGCTTTTCACGGCTGACGATTTCGGTAAGGCGGCAATCCTTGTCGGCAAGCACCGCCCTCATCCTGTGGATAACCTCGGCGAGATAGGTCGGGTTGTGGGTCTTTGGATACGGCGATTTCTTGCGCCAAAGCACATCGTCGGGCAGTATGCCTTTCATCGCACGGCGGACAATGCCTTTTTCCCTGCCGCCTGCCGCCTTTATCTCCCACGGAATATTGAAAGCGTAACGGGCAATCCTGTGGTCGCAGAACGGCACCCTTACCTCAAGTCCGTGAGCCATGCTCATTCTGTCCTTGCGGTCAAGCAGACATTGCATAAACCAATAGAAGTTCAGCATGAACATCTCACGCATACGTCTGTCCTTGCGGCTGTCGGTGTCGAGATATTCGGTGTTTTTCAGCGTTTCGTTACAGCAGAAGTTGACATAATCATTCGGGTCAATGTCGCCCAGTATCCCGTCGCAGAGCAGATCCGCACGGGATGCGGTCGAGCAAGCCCACGGGAAGCCCGGTTTGTAGAGAATTTCCTCGTTGTGATACCACGGATAGCCGCCGAAGATTTCATCGGCGCACTCACCGCTGAGAGCAACGGTGAAATTGCCCTTGATAGCCTTGCAGAACAGGTACAGAGAGCTGTCCACGTCTGCCATTCCCGGCAGGTCACGGGCATAGGTCGACAGCTCCAGAGCGTCGGTCAGAGCGGGCGTATCGACCTCGACATTGATGTGCTTAGAGCCGATGAACGCTGACATTTTTCGTATCCACGGTGCGTCCATATCGGGCTGGAATTTACTGCTGTGGAAGTTCTTTTCGTTGTCCTTATAGTCGATCGAATAGGTGGTGAGCTGCCTGCCGCTTTGCTCAAATTCACGGGCGGCAACGGCGCTTATGATACTGCTGTCAAGACCGCCCGAAAGCATTGTACAAAGCGGAACATCGCTGACAAGCTGGCGCTTTATGGCATCGGTCAGGAGGTAGGCTATGTGCTGCTCGGTTTCCTCGGCGGTTTCCTTATGGGGAAGGGCGTGGAGCGACCAGTAGGTGCGCTTTCTGAGGCCGCATCGGCAGTACATTGCGCACTCGGCGGGGCGAAGCTCCCTGATCCCTTTGAAGATGCCGCTTCCCGGCTTTCTCGCAGGACCTAAGAGCATTATCTGAGCGATGCCGTCACGGTCGATTATCGGCTCTATCATAGGGTGGGCGAGGAGCGTTTTTATCTCGGACGCAAAGATAAGACCACCTGCGTATTCGTAGTAAAACAGCGGCTTCACGCCGATTCTGTCACGGGCTAGGAAGAGCTGTTTTTCCTTTTCCTGCCACACGGCAAAGGCGTATATTCCGTTGAGCTTGTCGAGGCAGGCCTCGCCCCAGGTGATGTATGCCCAGAGCAGTACCTCCGTGTCGCCGGAGGAGGTGAACGCAATGCCCGTAGATTCAAGCTCAGAGCGGATTTCGGCGGTGTTGTAAAGCTCGCCGTTATAGACGATAGTGTAGCTGTCGAGGGCGGTTTTACGGGTCATCGGCTGGGCACTTCGGGCGGGGTCTATGACGCTAAGGCGGCGGTGGGCGAGGGCACAGTTATCATCGGTGTAGAAGCCGCCGCTGTCGGGGCCTCTCGGAACCATTGTCTGAGCCATTCTACGCATTATTGCGGTGCTGTCGCACAGTCTGCGGCAATCTATCCAACCTGCTATTCCACACATTAAAAATCACCTCATTATGTAAATTTATGGTATATTATGGTTGATACAAGAGTAGTATATGCTTTGAAAATAATTTCCGTGAATGGAAATATCAAGGTGATGATTCGATTACGATAAAAAACTGCGTTTTTCCGCATTGCTAAGGGGTTTTGGCAGAACAGACAGAATACGCACAGGTTGATGAATTGTGATGAATTTGAGAATTGAGGGGAAGGTGGGGGAATGCAGTTGCATTTTATCATATATCGTACTAATTATAATGATATTAATATATTTATTGTTTCTAACGCAATTTGCTGTTTTGCGTGTTAATTTTGTCGAAAATATTGACATTTCGGCAAATAGTGGTATCATTAAAATGAATAGTTGTAAGCATTATACTTGCTATTGCAATATGACGAGGAGAGTGTATTATGAAACTTAAAAGATTTGCGGCAGGATTTATTGCGGCGGTGATGGCATTTGCCGTTCTGGGTACGCCTTTGGGGGATATTTTGCCGTTTGTAAGGGAGAGCGTGGCGACGACGGCAGGAGCGGAGACGTATACATATGGTGATTTTGAGTATAGTGTTTTGGATGATGGAACGGTTGAAATTTCAAGATATAGAGGTAATGCGAATGTGGTTGATATACCGGCGAGCATTAATGGTAAAAGGGTAACGAGTATAGGTGATAATGCTTTCAACAATCGCACAAGCCTTACAAACGTGACAATACCGGACAGCGTTACAAGTATAGGCGATTGGACTTTCCACTATTGTCCAGGTCTTACGAGTATAACGATACCGGACAGTGTGACGAGAATAGGCAAAAGTGTTTTCTATGATTGCAGAAACCTTACAAGAATAACAATGTCGAACAGCGTGATGTGGATAGGCGAAGAGGCTTTCAACGGTTGTAATAGGCTTACAAGTATAACGATACCGAACAGCGTTACAAGTATAGGCGAAAAGGCTTTCTATCGGTGTTTAGCTCTTACAGCAATATATGTCGCTGAAGCTAATAAATATTATTCATCCTTAGACGGAGTTCTTTTCAACAAGGATAAAACAGAGCTGATATGTTATCCTCCAAGCAAAGTTGATGATAGTTATAATATACCGAACAGTGTAAAGAGTATAGGTAATAGTGCTTTTGAAGACTGCAAAAAACTTACAAATATTAAAATACCTGACAGTGTGACATGTATAGGCAATCGTGCTTTTGGATATTGCACTAATCTGTCGAGAATAACGATACCTGACAGTGTGACATATATAAGCGGTTATACTTTCTATAGTTGCAAAAGTCTTAAAAGTATAACAATACCTGACAGTGTAACAAGCATAGGTAAGGGTGCTTTTGCGTATTGTGCAAGTCTTACAAGAGTAGAAATACCTAACAGTGTAGCAAGTATAGGCGAGGAAGCTTTCGAATGGTGTGAAAGCCTTACAAGTATAACGATACCAGATGGTGTGACGAGCATAGGCTGGAGTGCTTTCTGGTGCTGTTTACGCCTTAAAAGCATAACGATACCGAATAGTGTAACGAGCATAAGCGAAGACGCTTTTCACAGTTGTACAAGCCTTAAAAGTATAACGATACCCAGCAGTGTGACGAGAATTGGCAATAGTGCTTTTTGTCATTGTTCAAGTCTTACAAGCATAACGATACCAAGCAGTGTGACAAGTATAGGTGAAGAAGCTTTTTCTGGTTGTAAAAGTCTAGCCAGCATAACGATACCTGACGGTGTGAAGAGTATAGGTGGTTATGCTTTCTATGGTTGCTCAAGCCTTACAAGTATAGCACTATCCGACAGTATGACAAGTATAGAAAAGTATACTTTCTATGGTTGCTCAAGCCTTAAAAGTATAACAATACCGGGCGGTGTGACGAGCATAGGTAAAAGTGCTTTTTTGGGTTGTGAAAGTCTAACAAGCATAACGATACCAAGCAGTGTGACAAGCATAGGTAACAGTGCTTTTTCAGATTGTAATTCATCATTTGTCATAAGAGGTAATACTAACTCTGAAGCGGAAAGATACGCTAAAGATAATAATATAATATTCAAGTCTGCCGGTTACAGTGTGCCAGTTATAAGCGCAAAAAGCTCATACAATATTAAAATAGTTGATAACAACGGTAATCCGATAAAGAATGCGACGGTTTCTGACGGTACAACAAGCCGTAAAGCTACAGGGGGATATGCAAGTATTTCTTTTCCGTCTGCTGAAAGAATATGGAAAGTATCTGCCGACAAATATGTTGACAGATATATTTCGTTGAAAGGACTGACGGCTGATGTCAATACGATAATCATGTACCCTGTCGGCGTTGCACAGAAATGTTATGCCGATAAGGTTTATTACAGCGAAAAATCCGATATAGACACGGTGTACACAAGCGGAAAAATCAATAATTATGTAAATGATTTTCAGGCTACAGAGGTGCTGACAGGTGCGAAAACCATTGATCTTGTAAGAAAAGAATATGGGGTTATAAAAAATTATGATTTCTATCTGTACTGTGCTTCCGACAGTAATGAAAATGCTACATACGAGGTGTATGACGGAAATAAGCGCCTGACAACATCAAGCACAAAGAAAATCAAGCTCAGTACATCTATGCTTAACGAAAGCTCTTCGCTATTGATAGTTGAAAAGTTTTCGGACGGCTCAAGAAACCACTACGGAGTCAATCTTAAAGCGGTTGACAATAAGGTGAGTGAAAACAGCTTTGAGCTTTCAACAGGAAGCGTGTCGATTGCACCGAGCGATGACCTTTCGTGGCTTGGCTCGTGGAATATTGATGTCCCGTCATTCCCATTATATGCTAAATGCACCGGTGATGAAATCAGGATAGGTGTAGGCATAACTAAGGATGTACTTGATTCTGACAGCAAATTCTTTGATTATAAGGATTCTTTTGATAAGCTGAAGGATTCAAGGAAGAACGCAAGTCCTTTGCTGAAAGCAAAAACCTTAGCTGAGCTGAAAAGCAAGTATATCAAAAGCAACGGAAAAACAAAGCTGCCGGGATTAAAGGACGGATTCGATCTGACAATAGTCGGTTGCGGTTATGCGAAGATACAGCCCGGACAGGACACCTATACGCTCGGTATAAACGTAATAGTAACCGCAGATTATTCGGTAACACTTTCACATCAGTTTTTTGTAGGCGTAATTCCTGTAACTGTAAATATCAAAGCCGGAGCTTCTGTCGAGGGAAATTTTGATATGAGCTGGGTAAAGAACGGCAACAGCAGCGGATTTGCAAACAATACTGTTCTGGAGCTTACTGTAGAGCCGTATTTCAAGCCTTATGCCGGAATAGGCATTGACAAGGTCGCAAATGTAGGTGTGTACGGCAGTCTTGCTATGCCGATTAAAATCACGTTTATGAGTCCTGATAAAAACGCAAAGGGCGTCAACTCGGTAGATATAAAAGGCGAGGCGGGGCTCAGGGCAAATGTAATGTGGTTTACATATAACTACACTATATTCAAGGGCTCAAGAAATCTTTATACAAAACCGCAAAGTATGATGACGGCTACAATAGAGCAACGTATTGATGTGTTGAACAGTATCGCTTATGCGGCGCAAAGTCAGCAAGAGCCGATAGAAGAAATATTTGATATAGACAATTACGATATTGTAAAAGAGAGTGCTTCTGCGGAATTTACAAACAGCAATAGCGGTCTTATCGCCGGAAATATGTCGCAGTTTTCTTCATCGGATATTCTGACCTCGGGAGATATGACGATACTTGCAACGGTCAATACCGATGAAAGCCGTGGCATAAACAATCAGAGCTATATTGTAACGTCTGTCTATAAGGATGGCAAATGGAGTACACCTGAAAGAATAAATGACAGCGTGTACAGCGAGCTTGCACCGAAGCTGTATAAGAGCGGTGACGATATATTCCTTATATATCAGCAGGCGACAAAGGAGTTTACCGATGATGCCGCCAACAGTGAAATAACGGATAATATCGGTATCGCAGTTTCAAAATTCAATCCCGACATGATGAAGTTTGAAAACACGAATATGATATACAGCAAAGAGGGATACAGCTTTGCTCCGAAAACTGACGGAAATCTTGCGGTATGGGTAAATAACGGGGACGGTAATCCGTTCGGCAACACCGATAATAACAGCATTGTTATTTATGACGGAGAGAATGTAACAGAACTAAAAACGGAAATCGGCAACGTTCTTTCGGCTGATGTTGGTACACTGGCAGGCAACAGTTATATAGCCTATACTGTCGATAAGGACGGCGATCTGACGACCACAGACGATATACAGCTTTATATCACTTCTTTTGACGGCAGTAAAACAAATCTTGTTGCGCAGGGTGATATAGACAGTATTGCATTCAGCAATAAACAATATAATATGTTGCTGTGGAGCGATGGCGGAAAGCTGAGTTATCTCAATTCAGAGAATACGGATTCTGTAATCAGTACCGATAAGATTATCGGCAACTGCTTCGGAGTGCTTGATGACAATACGATATACTATTTCGACAGTGCAAATCAGTCAGAGAGCGGTTTATATGTGATGAATTATAACGGTACAGACTGGACTATGCCATATCTTTATTCTTCAACAGACGGTAATGTTGTCTATGCAGGTTCGGACGGTTATAATGTATTCTACAGCACCTGTGACGATGAAACGTACAGCGGTCAGAGAAAGCTGTACTCGGTAAAGATAAAAACGGTCAGCGATATACAGGTCAACTATATTGATTTTGATCCGGCATATCTTGTCAATTCCTCACAGATACCGATAGATGTATCGCTTACTAACAACGGCTCGGAAACGGTGCAGACGGCAGCGTTCAGAATATCCGATGAGCAGATGAACACGATAAACACCTATACGCTGGAAAACCTTAATATAGAGCCGGGTGAAACGTCGGAATGCACCCTGCTTATCCGACCTGAAGACAACTGTATCGGCAAGAAGATATATGTTACGGTGGCAGAGCCTTCCGATTCATCGGTGCTTACAGATGAGGCGCTTGACGCTGATCTTAAAAACGACAGAACTCCCGAAAACAACAGATACGGTCTTGACTTTACTAAATCTGACCTTGAGGTGAAAACGGAAGAGTATAAGTTTGGTGAAAGCCATTCGCTTATATTTACCGTTCTCAACAACACCGATGTTGTAACAGGCGGAACGCTGAAGGTATCTGACAGCACAGGTAAGGAGATACTCAGCAGACACTTTGATGATATTTCGTTCAACGAATCCAAGATTGCCGAGCTTGATGAATCGGAGCTTGTGCCGGAGGGCAAATTCAGCGATGAGATTACGGTTACCGTTATCAGCGACAATGACGAGTATTATGACTACAACAATACGGCTACACAGTGGATCTCGCTCACGTTTGACGAGAAGTTCGACGATTTTTCGGCAACGGATATAAATAAGAACGGTCTGACATTGAAATGGGACGGCATATCGCAAAAATGCGGAGTTTTCATTGAACAGCTTGTAGGTGACGAGTGGAAAGAGACAGCAACTCTGAATGACGGCTCTGTAGGCAAATATGCTGTCAGCGGACTTGCGGAATCAACAAAATACGAGTTCAGAATAAGAGCATTTAAAAATTACGGCAGTGAAACAGGCTACAGCGAATGTAAAATGCTTGAGGTAAGTACCTGCCATGTGTTCGGCGAATGGCAAACTACGGTTAAGCCCACCTGTACTGAGGGCGGTGAAATGATACGCAGCTGCTCGGTATGCGGGGCGGAGGAAACCAAGACGATTGATGCACTCGGACATGATTATTCTGATCGGTGGACGGTCGATGAAGAAGCCGACTGCGTTAATGACGGCTCGAAGTCAAGACATTGCTCAAGATGCGATGCAAAGACAGATGTTACTGTAATTGAGGCAAAGGGTCATACGGAGGTTGTCGACAAGGCGGTAGCGGCAACGTGTACTGCGGACGGATATACCGAGGGCAAGCACTGCTCGGTTTGTAATGCGGTTATTAAGGCACAGGAAAAAATAGCGGCTACTGGGCATAAATATGTTGAAACCGTGGTTGAACCAAGCTACAGCAACAGAGGGTATACATTGTACGAATGCTCGGTGTGCGGTTACAGCTATAAGGATAATTATGAGGAACAGCTTATAGTTCCTGCGGTTACGGGTTTTGCTTCCGGCTCGCAGACAAAATCATCGGCGGTACTCGGCTGGGATAAGGTTTCCGGTGCGGACGGATATTCGGTCGAACTGTACACGGGCGGAAAGTGGAACGAGGTATTCAGGACTTCCGACAGCAGTGTTACAAGCTGTACTGTAGGTTCTCTCAAGGCGGATTCAACCTATTCGCTCAGGATAAGGGCATTCAAAGATACCGATGACGGCACTGTCTACAGCGACTACACAAGACTTGCGGTAAAGACTAAGCTCGCAAATGTCGCAGGACTTAAGGCGCAGGGCGTTACGGCTACGGCGGTAAAGCTGGACTGGGCAAGAAATGCAGGTGCTACGGGCTACATAATCGAGCAGTACAAGGGTGGAAAGTGGACGCAGATTGCAGTTACCAAAAACAATTACACTCTCACCTTTACTGTCAAGGGGCTTGCGGAATGCACTCCGTATTCATTCCGTGTAAAAGCATATAAGAATGACGGCGGCAAGACAAATTACAGCGACTATGTGACTGTCAAAGCGTCAACGCTTTTAGGTACGGTGAAGAACGCTAAGGTCACATCGACCACGGGTACATGGATTACGCTCGGCTGGGACAGAAATACCGGTGCTACGGGTTATGTCCTTGAACAGTATAAGGGTGGACGGTGGACGGAAATTGCGGTCACCAAAAACAACACCACGCTTAAGTTCACGGTAAAGGGGCTGAGAAACGATACCACATATTCGTTCAGAATAAAAGCGTATAAAACGGTCGGAGATACAACAACTTATGGCAGTTATGTAAGAGTAGTCGGAACAACTGATATACCGAATGTTGCAAAGTTTACAGGTTCTGCGGTTTCTGCAAGTGCGGTGAAACTCGACTGGAGCAAGAATGACAAGGCTACGGGCTACGTTATCGAGCAGTATAAGGGTGGACGGTGGACTGAAATCAAGGCTGTGGATAATGATATTACCGAAATCACGGTTGAGGGGCTTGCAAAGGGTACGGCATATACGTTCCGCATCAAATCTGTCAAAACGGTTGACGGTGCGGACAAGAGCAGTGAGTATGCAAGCGTTAAGGTTAAAACGGCTGAGTAAGTTTTAAATATCAATACTGTACTTATACTATAATGCACTCGATTATACCCACCGCTACGGGATTTTCTGTGGCGGTGGGTCAATTTTTACCCTTTTGGGTATTGTAACTTTGCCGAAAGAGTTATATTATAATTAATAGGGAAAGTGTAGTGCAGGGTGCGGCAACTTTCGTTACTTTTACAATTCAAGGAGGGTTTTGATATGAAATACAGAAAATTAGCAAGCGGATTTGTGGCGGCGGCAATGGCGGTCGGCGTTTTCGCTACGCCGTTCGGAGAGGTGCTTCCTGTCATAAGGGAGAGCGTTGCTGTCAATGCAGGGGCAGAGGTGTACGGAGATTTTGAGTACAGCGTTTCGGGCGATACAGCCGAAATAACAAAATATAAGGGCAGTGCAAGTACGTTGGTCATACCGTCTGAAATTGACGGAAAAAAGGTGACCGGTATAGGAAGAATGGCATTTGCAAGCTGTACAACGCTCACCGATGTAACCATACCGGACAGCGTGACAAGCATAGGAGATTGGGCGTTTTCGGATTGTGACACTATCGTGAGCGTAAAAATACCGGACACAGTTACATATTTGGGAGAATACGCATTCAGAAGCTGTAGTTCGCTTAAGAGCGTGCATATACCGAAGGGTATTAAAACAATCGAAATGAGAGCGTTTCTCTCATGCAGTTCTCTCGAAAGCCTGACTATTCCGGAAAACATAACAAGCATCGGACTTGGTGCGTTCAGCTTATGTAAAAAGCTGACCGATGTCACTATACCCGGAAATGTGAAAACTGTCGGGGAAGACGCATTCAGCAATTGTACCGAGCTTTTAAACGTGACGATATCCGACGGTGTTACGAGCATAGGTAAGAGTGCATTCGCAAGCTGTTATTTGCTGAAGAATATAACGATAGCGGACAGCGTTACGAGCATCGGAGATGACGCATTCTATTGGTGCAGTGATCTGACAAGCGTCAAGCTGCCGAAGAATCTTGGGAAGATAAACAGTTATACTTTCAGATTCTGCAAAGGGCTTACGGATATAAGCATACCGGACAGCGTTACGAGCATAGGCAGATGTTCGTTTATGGGTTGTGAAGCACTCACAAAAGTGATAATACCGAAAAGTGTGACGGTAATCAACGAGAGTGCTTTTTACGGCTGTAAAACGCTTACTGACGTAACCATACCGGAGGGCGTTACAACCATCGGCGAAGATGCGTTTTGTGGCTGCACGGCTCTGCTTAGCGTAAAGATACCTGAGAGCGTTACAGCCATAGACAGTCATGCTTTCGGATATAATGAGAGTTATACGAAAATCGCCGGTTTCAAGGTATATTGCTATAAGAACAGTACGGGCGAAAAATACGCAAACGACAACGGCTTTATCTGTGAACCGGTTGCGGTTACAACGGTTGACGCTGTGACGGGTTTTGACGCAGATAAGGTTACGAGCGGTTCTGCTACGCTGAAATGGGATAAGGTTTCCGGTGCGGACGGATATGCGGTCGAACTGTACACGGGCGGAAAGTGGAACGAGGTGTTCAGGATTTCCGACAGCAGTGTTACAAGCTGTACTGTAGGTTCTCTCAAGGGCAATTCGACCTACAGCCTGAGGATAAGAGCCTTTGCGGGAACGGCCTACAGCGACTATACAAGACTTGCGGTAAAGACTAAGCTCGCAAATGTCGCAGGGCTTAAGGCGCAGGGCGTTACGGCTACGGCGGTAAAGCTGGACTGGGCAAGAAATG
>ERZ780207.2624-NODE-2624-length-12629-cov-2.687212_pt1 | contig 12629 bp, 10 predicted proteins | sample MGYA00510977_ERZ780207 | MGnify/ENA primary metagenome ERZ780207 (study PRJEB29588, sample SAMEA2151383) | human gut metagenome | biome: human gut; feature: human-associated habitat; material: faeces | place: Denmark | collected 2008/2010 ... | reverse complement strand
GTGTTTTTTACCCTACTTTCCTAATAGCTATTATTTGAATATTTCTCTAAGAGATGCCAAAGACTTCATTATTAATATTATCCATTCAATTTTATCTTATAACTTGTATGTAAGCATCATGTGAATGCCCATTTGTTTGCTGTTGACAATAGGGCTGCTTATAGTGGTTTGTCCTAAATGTATTGACATATTAGTATATTCTGTCTTTCTTGAATAGAAATCAATACCACCTGTCAGAAAAAGATGTTTCCACAAACGGTAGCTTACAGATGCTTCCAGATGGTTGAACGATGAATGGGAAGCATCTCCCTGAACGTCTACCGGTTTTCCTTCGGGTGTAAGCGACCAATCATAATTGACGTCATAACCATTCCAGGTATATACTTTGTAAAACTGGTTTGCAATCCTGACAGATAATCTGTCATTCGATAATGCCCAGTTCAATCCTACCTTTATGGAAAATCCCGAACCCCATTTGTAATTTCGGTGATAATCGCGGTAAAAGTCGGTCAATACTCCGGCAAGAATAACACCGTTAAGATGAACATATCCATCAAGCGACATAATTTTTAGCGGATTGTACCTGAACATAACCCCACCTCCGATTGAGGCAGGTGCCCCCATTTTATATGGTACAGAACAAGGGAAATATAAGACACTTCTTTCAGGGCGTATCGTGTCCGAGTCAAAATAATCAAAATGCTGATATAGTCCTACATTCAGGTTTAGATTCTGTTTATCTAATATTTCTTTTGACAGTAGACGTCCCATAATCTCAACACGGCTCAAAAGCGGCTGAGACTTTATGCCTTGCAATTCCATCAGAAAAGAGAAGTAATCGTATGGCGCTTTTGTAGTTTCCGTAAATTTGTCGCCGTACTCGATATTTATTTCGGCGACGGCTCCTGCCCGGCTACCCTCATCGTTTTCAATAAGTGACAGGTATCTGGCGCCTAATGAAAGCTCCACACTGATTGGGGGTATGCCGAAGCGGCGCCCTGATGTGGCGCGCTTTTTCCATGCCGCGCCGGTGACTATTCGGTTGATTCCCTTCATGGGGTCAACAAGGAATGCAGCCAATTCGCGGCCAAAACGCTCGCCTCCGCTACTGCGGTCATCAAGAATAAGGTCTGACGTGCGGTAGAGCACTTCTCCAAGCGCTGCTCCACCTATTGGAGTGGCTATAATGTCGTTGGTCGAGGGGTACTCTTTTTCCATGAACATCTCCCACATGGCGCTACCACCAATGGCAAAAAGTTCGGACTGCCAGAAATTGAAACCGTTGCTGCGTCCTGCGTTGAAAAATATTGAACCGTTATAGGGATGAGCAAACATATTTGTGCTGAGGTGATCATCATCCCATTCAAAACCATGCTTGAAATTCTCTTTTATTGTTTCCCACGAGATATATGCGAAATGACCTTTTTGTATGTACCTGTCAAAGGCCCACAGCCCTATATTAAAACTTACCGTCTCGGCTCCGGCTCTCCAAAATGCCTTGTGTTCATGAAGACGTACATCCGCACTGTCGGGCAATATCGGTTGTGATATAATATGACGGTATGGTGTGGGAAACTCGTGTGTACTGTCGGTAGACACTTGAGCCTGACTTGCAACAACAGCAATAAATTCTAATAGTATTAAAAATATGTGTCTTAATACCTTCATGATGACTGGGTTAAAAAGGTAATTTAAAATTTATATTTACCTTTTGTTGCAATTTTTTTGTGAAAAGGTGGCTTTTTTTGTAGGCAATATTATACGTTGTAGAATTATACGTTGTAGACGTGGCGGTGGATTGTTGCCGTAATCTCGGGTGCTTTTCCCTGCGGCAGGGTAGGGGAGGCCATAAGGCGCAATGGCAGAGGGGCGCCGCCGGGGCGGTAAGGGGGCTGCAGATAGTCGGTGTCCCAGAGCTTCAGTCCCATGCGGCGGTAGAAGTCGATGCGGCGCTTGGCAAGGTCCGACATTTCGGGCGGCTCCACTTCAAAGACTGCCGGCTCATTGCTGCTTTCCAGAAAAGTGGTGAAAATGCGTCCACCCAGTCCTCCGCAGCGCTTCTGAGGGCTTACGGCGAAGTGCTCAATGTATCTGTAACCGTTGAACTGCCAGTATGTCAGCAGTCCCACGGGCTCGTCGTCGAGGCTGACAAGCAGTGTGTGAAACTTATCCTCATCAAGGGTATAGCGGCGTTGCTCATCGTCGTCGCGCCGTTCATCTTCAGGGAAGGCGCTGTGAAGCAGTGATTCTACAAACAGATATTCTGCCGAGTGGCAATTGATTTCTTTAAACATGGCTCGTTAGTGTTTTTGGGGCGAGAAAAACCGGCTTACATAGGCGCGGTAACAACGTTAATCTCAGACCCGTGATGCAGGGCAGGCTCGTTGCCGAACTGCTCGGGATATATTACTAACAAATTATTACGCCGAAAATATCTGTTGAGATAATTGGGCATCTGTTCCACCATGGCGCCATACGAGATACTTCCTTTGCGTGCAAGGAGCGTAATCAGCAGGTCATCCTCCGCCACACGCGACGACAGGATGATGAAATCGTCCCACGATTCCATGTCAAGGAAAGTTACGTCAAACTGCGCCCCCGGGGCTTCCAGCGCTTCCTGCAGCAGAGGCCGCGTGGCTTTTGGGGTCAGCACTTCGAGGGGAGCGCCCAATTCGGCGGTGAGGTTGGCTATAAAGTCGGCCCATTCCCACAGTCCGGTTTCATATTCCGCATTGGCCGGCACAGCCACTATGATTTTGTTGACCGTGTTGATGGGTATGAAACAGCGGCTGAGCACAATCATGCAGTTGGTGGCGCGAAGAATCTTCTCTTCCATGCCGCCCAAAAAGGAGTCGAACCCCGTTGTCTGGCGGTGCAATCCTAAAACGAGGCGGTTGCAGCGCCGCTCTTTCATAGCATTGACAATGCCTGCCGACGTGTTGACATCATAGCGCAGCACAGTCTCGGTTTCCAGGCCCATGAGCGTGGCGGCGTCGGCAGCGTTGCGCAACGAGGTCTCGCCCATGGCGCGGTGCATCGGGTCGTCGCTGTTCGACACAAACAGAAGCACAGTGGGGGAGTTACAGTCGTGGCCAAGACTCAGAGCCGTTAACTTCATCAGACCCTCCGATGTTACCGGACTCGCCACTGCCACCATGGGGCGCACGTCGAGGTGCGGCTTGCCGGGGCTGCGGCTCTGTTCGCGGTCGGTGATGCGCATACGCAGTTTTATGGCGGCGCGCTGGGTGCTTACGGAGGCCACTATGCAGCAGGCCAGAATCATCACCACAGCGGCGTTGAGCACCGTCTCGTCGAGGATGTCATACTGATACCCGACCATTGTGGTGGCAATGGTGGCGGCTGCTTTGCCGGTGGTGAGGCCGAAGAGCAATCCACCCTCAGTGCGGTCCTGATGTAGTAGCTTTGCTCCCGCAGCGGCAGCTAACGCTTTGCTCAGTATTGCGGCCGCCGTTATCACCAACGCCGCAATGGCAGCCTCGCTGTCTTCAATCAGGCTCCGCACGTTTATCACCATGCCGGCGCCGATGAGGAACCACGGTATGAAGATGGCATTGCCGGCAAACTCGGTGCGTCGCATGAGCACTGACCGGGCCGGGATGAAGCGGTTGAGCACCAGGCCGGCATAGAAGGCTCCGAGGATGGAGGCCACTCCGGCTATCTGCGCCGTTACAGACATGAGTAGCACCATGCTGAGGATATACACAAAGCGCATCACCCCGTCGGTAACTTTGCGCATGAACAGGCGCGTGAGCCACAGGGCTATATAACGCCAGCCCACGGCATAGACCGTCAGTTTCACTATGAGCCACAACGCGCTGTTCCAGCTGAAGCCGCCGGTGATGCGTGCCTCAACCACCTCGGCCAATACTATGAGAGCCAACAGCACAGCCACAATGGTGCCGCAAACGGCAATGACGGCTGCCGGGGTGCGACTCAGACCGAAACGCGTTACTATGGGATAGGTGAGCAGGGTATGTGAGGCAAACATCACTCCCACGAGAAGCGCCGCCATCAGCGACGTGTTAGGCAGGAACCATCCGCACGCCACGCCGGCAATCATGGGTATGCTGAAGGTGATGACGCCGAACAGCACTCCCCGACGCCAGTTATGGCGCAGGTGATACATATCTATCTCCACCCCCGCCAGGAACATGAGATACAACATTCCCAACTCGCCGAACACTTTCAAAGCGCCGTCATATTCCAGCACATTGAAGCCGTAGGGGCCAAGCGCCATTCCGGCCGCGATAAGCCCTATGATATAGGGTATCTTCAGCCTGTTGAACAGCAACGGCACCATAAGGGTTACCGCCATCACTGTCAGGACTATCGCTATCGGCTCGGTAAAGGGCAGATTCATAGTGGGGTTTGCAGAGTGAATGTGGTGAGGAGATTACAGTTTTCCGGACTTAAGGGGCGGCGTGCTTGCCGTCGTCTTGGCCCGTATGGGGCAGGTAAATTTTGAGGGTGCGCTGCGAAACAGACACACCCTCAATCTCTTCAGTTATTACAAATTGGGAGTGGGGTACATGTCTTCCCACATACGCGGATTATCCTTCAGCCAGCGGTCGAACCAGGCCATTACGGTGCGGTGCCAGAGGAGCCGTTTGTCGTAGCTGAACGAGCCTGATGTGTGGTCGCCGCCGTCAACGCTGATGAATTCCACCTGGCGCCCGAGAATGCTCAGAGCGTTGAAGAGCTGGATGCTCTCGCCTATAGGCACGTTGGTGTCGGCTGTGCCGTGGATAAGCAACAGCGGAGTGTGAATCTTGTCGGCGTTGAACAGCGAGCCTTGTTTGGTAAACAGCTCGGGGTCGGTCCAAGGATAAGACTCGGCGGCGGCTACCGAATTGTAGCTGTAGCCCCAGTAGCCTTCGCCCCAGTAAGAGGTTACGTTCGATATGCCGGCGTGGCTCATGGCGGCGGCGAAGATGTCGGTCTGAGTCAGCAGATACTGAGTCATGAAGCCGCCGTAAGAGGCGCCGAAGCAGCCAATCTTTTTGGGGTTGACGTAAGGATGCTCCTTGCAGAACAGCTTCACGCCTTCAATAATGTCGTCGGCGGTCTGTTTGCCCCATGCGTTGACGTGGCGAGCCGAGAATTCCTGACCATAGCCATACGTCCCCGAAGGATTGAGCACATACACCACATAGCCGCGCGAAGCATAGAGCTGAGGCACATAAGGATGCGTCAGAGCGTGCTGCGAAGGCGATGTGCCGCCATAGTAATAAACCAGCAGCGGGTATTTCTTATTCTGGTCAAAGTCGGGCGGCAGAGTAACGGTGCCTTCAATCAGAGTGCCGTCTTTGGCGGTGAAAGTCCACATCGACGTCTGACCCAGTTCCACCTTATTGAGCGTGGCAGCGAAGGGGTCAGCTACCATGCGCGTCTTGGCCGAGCGCTGGTTGAGGATGAAGGCGCGGCCGGCATAGTTGTCGCCCTGACCCGTGTAACTCATATAAGTGCTTTCGCGGTCACCAAGCGAGAAGTTGCCCACATTCTGAACCTCAACAGGCACCGACGTTATCTTGCCATCGCGCGGATTGAGCTTGTAGATGGAGCGGCAGAAGCCCTCGTTCACGAGCATATAAATCATGCCGTCGTGGTGGTTCCAATTGGCATTGGCAACGCTCGGATTGAAGTTCTTGAGCGGAGCGGTTGCCGTTTTAGTGGCCGGGTTATAGAGGAAGAGTTGAGTGTCGAAGTCGTTGGGAATGGGATGATTGCCGGCATTTACGCCAAGGTCGCCGAAGGTGCGCGGCGAGCCGAGAATCATCATCGTTTTGCCGTCGGGCGAATAGGCTGCTCCGTTCAGGAAGCCATTCTCCTTGATAAGAGTGTCAGCCTGCATATTGTCGAGGTTCAGCTCTACAAGATTGAAGGAGTAGAACGGATACTTGTTGGGCGTTTCGCGGCTGGCGATGAAGAGGATACGGCGACCGTCGGAGCTTATGTCTTGCAGCGTTGTTGTCTTGGTGCCGTAGGTGAGAGTCTGCTCCATGCCGTTCTTCAGGTCATACATGCCCAGCGAATAACGTGTGCGGTTGCCTTTTATGCGGTCATCGGGAGAGGCGTAACGGCGCAACGGAGCTGTAATCTTCTCCTCTTTCTGCTCTGAGTGGAAAATCAGATAATCCTCGTTGGGACTCCATACGAAGCTGCGTTCTGGCAGTCCTTCTGCCAACAGTGTTTCCTTGCCTGAGGGCACCTCTACTTTATACAGGTTGTAACCGTCGTCGGTGGCTGTGGTATAATAATAAGCGCAGCCTTTGGGCATCCATCCGCTAATGTTGCCGGGACGAAGCACCACACTGCCCGTCTGGTTGCCTAAAATCTCATAACGCCATTGGGTCTTTTGGTTGGCCAGACGCTTGAAATAGCGCAGCAGGGTATATTTGCCGTCGGGCGATATTGCCGTGCTGACCACTTTCTCACCCTGGTCGGTGTGAGAAAGCATATAGCGCTGTTTCAGCATCGGCGCGATGTGCAGATTCACGCCCTCCGATTTTTTGTCGGGCACCACCTGCATACGCATCACCGGAGCGGCGGCGGTGTCTGAGGCAAGTATCTTTACGGTGATTACATTGTTGATTTCCGATTCAATTTTCAGGTCGGTGGTCTTCAGCGATTTCTCATTGTTCAGAGAATCCTGCCACGTAGTCTTCGTGCCCTGCTCCTTGCCGTTGACGAGGATTGCGAAGGGCGTGTTGCACCATACTTTCAGTTTGCCGGTGAAGAAATCGGCCGGGCGTACGGTGGTCTGTGTAATGTATATTTCCTGGCCTTTGGCCGGTTTGGCGAAGGTGAAAGTGGAGTCGGCGCCCATCAGCGCTTCTGTTGAGGTGCCGCGGGTGAAGTCGGCGTCATTGCGTTGCAACAAAAGAGCGCCGGTGTCGAATTTCTTACCTTTTGTGTTGACAGTGTCGTTGCTTACGGGCTGATAGACACGCACCGCCGGACGTACTGCCAGTTTGGTTACCGTGTAGGTGGCCGCTGCCGCTCCAAGCGTGGTGAGCGCTATGATGCCCAGGGCTGTTAGTTGAGTTTTCTTTTTCATGATATGGATTCTTAAGGTAAGGAGGACCCGACAATGGCATATTGTCGGGTCCTCCCGGCTTTTTGTCAGTTAGGTATCTCGTAAGCCGGTATGTCCACCAGTTTCATCTCATATATCAGAGTGGAATACGGCTTTTTGATATTGCTTGTGGTCGAAGTGTCGTAGCCCACAAAATAGGGGATGATGACTGTGCAACTATCGCCTATGTGCATGCTGGTCAGCGCTATGGCAAACCCCTGTATGGTGTTCATGGGCTTGCATTTGTAAAGGCTGTCGCCGTATGTGGTCATGTTATACGACGAGTCCACGGCCTGCTCCAGCGTGGAGACTTTATATTTGACCAGACACGTGCTGTTGTACAGCGGCATCAGGTTTTTCTCGGTAGCCTGACGGTTGTTGTGCCAGCGCATGAGAACGAAGTCGCCGGGAGCCCAGGTGGGATGGACGGTGGTATAGACCAGCTCGCCGTTCTCTTTCAGCTCCATCATCTGTTGCACATACTCTATATTCTGTTTCCTCCATTCCTTGTAACGCTCGTTATCGTCGTCGCCCATACACGAAGTCAGTGTCAGCGATGCCGTAAGGGCCGTGAATAAAAGGATTTTGCTGAGGGTATTGCTCATAATTGCGCAGTGTTTAGGGAAATGCTGCAGGTGCATTAAAATTGTACTTCAGGAGCTTTTTCAGCACCCTCCTCGGCCTTGAACTGAGGCTTCGCGTCGAATCCGAACCAACCGGCGTAGATGTTGGTGGGGAATTTCTTGATGGAGGTGTTGTAGTCCTGCACAGCCTGCGTGTAACGGCCGCGGGCCACTGCAATCCGGTTCTCGGTGCCTTCCAGCTGAGCCTGCAGAGCCATGAAATTCTCGTTGGCCTTCAGGTCGGGATAAGCCTCCGACACGGCCAGGAGGCTTTTCAGAGCCTGACTCAGCTCGCCCTGTGCCTGCTGATATTTGGCCAGAGTCTCCTCGTTGAGGTTGTCGGCGCTGATGGTTATGCTCGTGGCGGCGGCGCGGGCCTGTGTTACCTTTTCCAGCGTCTGGCTCTCGTGCGCGGCATACCCTTTCACGGTGTTCACCAGGTTGGGGATGAGGCTGGCGCGGCGCTGATACTGGTTCTCTACCTCTGCCCAGCTCTGGTCCACAGCCTGTTGTTTCTCAACAAGCGAGTTGTAGTTGCAGCTCTGCAGATTCAGAGCAGCCACCAAAAGCACTATGGCGAGGGTGATTTTATGCAATATACTCTTCATTATTCGGCAATTTTTTGCAGCAACGAGGCCATGCTCACCTCTTTGCTTACGGTGGGTAGAATTTCTGCTATGGGCACACGGTGCTGCTCCATGGTGTCGCGGTGGCGCAGCGTTACGGTGTTGTCTTCCAGCGTCTGATGGTCAACCGTTACGCAATAGGGAGTACCTATGGCATCCTGGCGGCGATAACGTTTGCCAATGGAGTCCTTCTCGTCGATTTGAGTGTTGAAGTGCAGACGAAGGCCGTCGAGAATCTCCCGAAGGGTTGTTCTGCCGTAAAGTTCAGGCTCGCGCCGGCCCAGAAGATTGAGGTTAGGGCCGTTGAGAATGAGTATTTTCATGCCGGATAGCTGTTTTCGGCAAAATTACAAAAAACCGGGCGGTCTTCACAGACCACCCGGAAATTTCTTTAACCTTAAATCTATTACCATGAAAAAACACAGTGCAAATATAGTAACTACATCTTTAGAACACGGCGACCGTCAAAAAGGTTCAGGGATGAGAAAAAAATTTCGTTGTTTTTCGTTATTTTTGTGCTCCACAAAAGAACCACGACTATGAAGATAGGCATTATAGTGGCCATGGACAAGGAGTTGCGTCTTCTTCTTCCCCTTCTCGAAGGCCACACGACAGAGACCGTCAACGGCATTTCAATACATCGCGGAACGCTCGGCTGCCACAGTCTGGCAGTTGTCAAGTGCGGCATCGGCAAGGTCAACGCCGCCATCGGCGCCCTGACGCTCATCGAAGCCACCGCCCCCCAGCTCGTGATCAACACAGGAGTCGCCGGCGGAACAGGCATCGGCGCACGCTGCGGCGACGTCGTGGCAGGCGCGCGTGTGGCATACCACGACGTATGGTGCGGGCCCGGCACAAATCCCGGCGAAGCCGACGGCTGTCCGCTTTTCTTCACCCCTCCGGCTCCGGTTCTCGGGCTTCCGGCCCTCGACGGCGTTCGCAAAGGGCTCATAGCCTCGGGCGACATCTTCATATCGAAGAAATCTGAGGTCGACACAATTCTCGCCATGTATCCCGACGCTATAGCCGTCGACATGGAGAGCGCGCCGCTTGCCCAGACATGTTTCAAGCGCGGCGTCGACTTTCTGTCGGTGCGCGTCGTCAGCGACACCCCGGGCAGCTCCGACGACAATGTCGGACAGTATGAGAATTTCTGGGAACGTGCCCCCCACGAGACATTCGGCATCGTAACGCGCCTTCTTGCGGAACTGCACTAAAAGCTCCGGGCCATGAAAGACCTGAGACCCGTCAGGGGCAGATACTATATCCGCGAACTTATCAGTCAGGGGGAGCACGAAGAGCAAGATTTCAAATTTGCCATCAGCGACGCCCGCAAGATAGCCCGCAGCGTGTCGGCTTTCGCCAACAACCGCGGCGGCCGCCTGCTTGTCGGTGTCAAAGACAACGGAACGATCGCCGGAGTGAGATCAGAGGAAGACATCTTCGTTGTCGAACAGGCCGCCCGGATGTATTGCGTTCCGCCGCAGCCCATCGAAGTCACCGCCTTTAAAATCGATCCGGGAGTGGTTGTGTTCCGCGTCGTCATCGCCAGAGCCGAACGGCGTCCGGTCGTCGTCAGGGAAGCCGACGGAACCCGCCGCGCCTACTACCGGGTAGCCGATGAAAACATCGCCGTGCCTTCATTCGTAGGCAAGGCTTGGCGCGGCCCCTCCGGGGCAGCCTGCGCCATGTCGCTCGACGGCACGGAGCGCGGTCTGCTCGATCTTCTGTCTGAACGTAACGGTATTACCTACGACGAAGCCTTGCGCCTTCTCCATATCACCGGCGAACGCGCCGAAGAAGCCTTCGCCCGTCTCTACAGCCTCGGACTGATCGACTTCCGCATCGGCCACAACCCCGTCGAAATAATCCCCGCTCCCGACAATCCCTAGAGCCAGTCGGGGCAGAGTTCGAGAAGCGGGCCCATGACGAAGGGGCGCTCTTTCATTCGCGGATGAGGGAGCGTCAGTTCGGGTGTGTCTACAACGAGATGATCCACAGCTATCAGGTCGATGTCGATGACGCGGTCGATATAGCGGCCCTCGGCGTCGCGGTGAGACGACGGATCGATGGATTTCTCGACAGCCTGAAGACGGCGCAGAAGCTCGATCGGCTCCAGGTCAGTGTCGACAGCTATGCCGAGATTGACAAACCGATTTGGAGAGTCGAAGCCCCACGGCTCTGACTCGACCCATTGCGACCGGCGCGCACTGACTCCGAGATCGGCTTCAATGGCGGCGACCGCGCGCTCTATCGTAGAGCGGGGGTCGCCGATATTTGATCCGAGATTTATATAGGCTGTAGCCATCAGAGCGACTTCTTGACCTCGACAGTCTCGAAGGCTTCGATGAGGTCGCCTTCCTGAATGTCGTTGTAGCCGGCTATCGACATACCGCAGTCGTAGCCCGAAGTGACCTCTTTGACGTCGTCTTTAAGGCGCTTGAGCGATCCGAGCTCGCCGGTATAGCGCACAATACCGTCGCGGATAAGGCGCACCTTGCAGCTGCGCTTGATCTTACCCTCGCGCACAATGGCGCCGGCGATTGTGCCGACCTTCGAGATCTTGAACGTCTGGAGCACTTCGGCCGTGCCGGTGACTTCCTCCTTAAGTTCGGGAGCAAGCATACCCTCCATAGCGTCTTTGACTTCCTCGATAGCCTGATAGATAACCGAATAGAGGCGTATCTCGACCCCCTCGCGCTCGGCCTCGCGGCGCGCAGCCAGCGACGGGCGCACCTGGAAACCGATAATGATGGCGTCGGAAGCGGCGGCGAGCGTCACATCGCTCTCCGAAATCTCGCCGACTGCCTTATGTAGCACATTGACCTGAATTTCCTCGGTCGACAGTTTGATAAGCGAATCGGTCAGAGCCTCTATTGAGCCGTCGACGTCGCCTTTGACAATTATGTTGAGCTCCTGGAAGTTGCCGATTGCGCGGCGACGGCCTATGTCTTCGAGAGTCAGAATCTTCTTTGTGCGTATTCCCTGCTCGCGCTGGAGCTGAACGCGCTTGGTGGCGATTTCGCGGGCCTCCTGTTCCGACTCCATGACATTGAAGGTGTCGCCGGCCGTAGGAGCACCGTTAAGGCCCAGTATAAGGGCCGGCTCGGCAGGGCCGGCCTCCTTGATGCGCTGGTTGCGCTCGTTGAACATCGCCTTGACGCGTCCGAAATGGGTTCCGGCAAGGATGGTGTCGCCGACGCGCAGTGTGCCGTTCTGCACGAGCACCGTTGCGACATAACCGCGTCCCTTGTCGAGACTCGACTCGATTATCGAACCCGTTGCCTTGCGGTTCGGGTTGGCCTTCAGTTCCAGCATATCGGCCAGCAGCAGCACGTTTTCAAGCAAATCGTCGACGCCCTCGCCGGTCTTGGCGGAGACGTTCACCATGATGGTGTCGCCGCCCCACTCCTCCGGCACCAGCTCGTAGCGGGTCAGCTCCTGCTTCACCGCGTCCGGATCCGCGCCCGGCTTGTCGATCTTGTTGATCGCCACGATGATCGGGCACTTCGCCGCCTTCGCGTGGTTGATGGCTTCAATGGTCTGCGGCATGACCGAGTCATCCGCCGCGACAACCAGAATCGCAATGTCCGTCGCCTGTGCGCCGCGGGCACGCATCGCCGTGAAGGCTTCGTGACCGGGGGTATCGAGGAACGTGATATCGCGGCCGTTCATCTTGACCGTGTATGCGCCAATATGCTGGGTGATGCCGCCCGCTTCGCCCGCCGTGACGCGGCTATTGCGGATGTAGTCCAGCAGGGACGTCTTGCCGTGATCGACGTGACCCATGATGGTCACAACCGGCGGACGCGGCTGGAGGTTCTCCTCGCTGTCGTCGAAGTTCTCGGCGGTCAGCTGATCCTCCGCGGTCACTTCCGGCTTCTTTTCCAGCGTGATGTCGAAATCCGCGCACACGAGGGAGGCGGTATCGAAGTCGATCTCGCTGTTGATGGTTGCCATGTTGCCCAGCAGGAAGAGCTTCTTGATAATCTCCGCGCTGGTCTTGCCGATTTTTTCGCACAGGTCGCGCACGACAATCGTGTCGCCGCTCATGTAGGCGTGTTCAATCTTAATCGGCGCCATCATCTGCTGTGCGGACGGCTTTTTCATGCGGCTGCGCTTGCCGCCGCGCACCACGTCGTCATCATATCCGCTGTAACCCGCATCGCGGCTGAGCTGCTTGCGGTTGCGCGCCACATGCTCCGGATCATGCTGACGGACGTAGTTCTTCTTGTTCGGGTCGTAGTTGGAGACGCGCTCCTTGCCCATTGCGGGCGCCATATC
>ERZ780207.2622-NODE-2622-length-12635-cov-6.314229_pt1 | contig 12635 bp, 9 predicted proteins | sample MGYA00510977_ERZ780207 | MGnify/ENA primary metagenome ERZ780207 (study PRJEB29588, sample SAMEA2151383) | human gut metagenome | biome: human gut; feature: human-associated habitat; material: faeces | place: Denmark | collected 2008/2010 ... | reverse complement strand
AAATGAACCCGAACTTTAACCTTTTTACGGGTTCAGTTGGGTTCATCTTGGCGGAAGCGTTAGTAACGTAAATCGAATTTAATCACGAATCTCATAAATATTTATATTTGGATGTTCTGCAAATAGCGTTTTGTAATAGCCAACTTGGTTTGAAACGTATATATTACAGCTTGCTTTGTTATCAAACCATCCTGAGTATGTAATCTTAAAATCGTAGATAAAGAGATTTATGGTTGGGGTAGCTGTATAATCTTTGCTGCCACAAAAGCCATTCATGTTAATTGAGCTAATACTTTTTAAGTCTATATTTATAATTCGGTTCTCGTCTCCATATAATGAATTATATAAAAAGTAACGTCCTATTTCTTCGACTGCCGACATATCAAAGTTAAAATTTATAATATTTGTATTTGCAAGAAAGTTATTGCCTATAACTTTCAAATTTGGTAAATACGGAGCATTTATAGTTTTAAGTCTTTCACAATTATTAAAGAAACCATATGCCCCATATTCGTCAGGATATATTGATTTCAAATGAATACAATCGGATAAGTCGATAGTTTCTAAGTTTGTATAATAAGTTCCGTCAAACGACGACAAATAATCGGTGTTAAATATTTTGATTGTTTTTATATCGGACGGTTTAAATGCTACAAAGTTTTCACTTCCAAAAAGTTGTGCCGATATAGTATTATCATCGTATGCTGAACATAGCGCAGAGTAAGGTATAATCGCATTGTTTATGCCTTTGTTTGTATCCGATGTAATCTGTACATAACCCTCGTATTGCGGCACAACAGATACTGCAAAGGTTTGGTCGCCGTAGCCTTTCCACGTATAATCATCTCTTAGAAATCCTTGCCAATTATCTGATGTATCTTTCCATACAAATCCGTCAGGAAAATCACAATAATCTAAAATATTTGAATTGTATTTTGCCTGAAACGTTTGTGTACCAACAACAAAACCTCTTTCGCCATTAACACTAACGATATTGCCGTAGATATATTCGACAGTGACATTGAATATATCCGCAATTTCGATGTTTGCATTTAATGAGAATAAAACATTACCCTTAGGGTCTTTGAAAATCGCTGTTACAGTATGTGTTCCTACATTAGATTGGTTGTTCCCATCATATTGAACCAAAACATTATTAGGAACATTCTGAACATAAATGCTATGTGTTTCATTGTCAAACTTATGAGTAGCATTTTCAAAGACGGTTTTTGAAAAATCTATAGCTGTATAGTCTGTATTATCATAATGAGTAGAAAATTGAACCGAACTTACGTCTAAAAATATTTGAGATACTGCATCTATGCAATATTGAAATTGATTAAAAATAGTTTCGCCCTCTTTTTTAGAGTCAAACATTCTGCTGGCAGAACTCCAATTCATTGCGTCAGTAATTTGCGCATTATATTGAGTTATAGAAAAGCTACTCATTTCATGCGTAGAGTTGTATTTATTGACAGAAAATTTGAAGTTAGCAGTATATTCTGCGGCGACATTTAACGTGTTAAGATTTACTGAAATATGGTGATAGGAGCCTATATATTTTGCATTCGATAATAAATCATATAAATGTATTTCTATCCCACACATCCATTCATATGTATCTGCCGCTGCAATTTCTTCAAAAGTGGAGTTTTTTGTTATCTGCCTGTATATATTAAACTTATTCGTTTGCGGATAATAATAAATTGTTGCCAAGTTATTGCTAATCACATACGCTTCTTCATTCTGATTCCATTTTTCCCCATTTTCAATAAAGAAATTTGTTAAAGCGTTTTTATCTACATTATAACCGAAAACAAGACTGTTAGCTGCAATGGTATTTACAGTGCTTGTATTACCACCCGTATTACTACTGTCATCATTTAAGTTACACGCCGATAAACTAAAAATACAAACGCTTGTGAGTAATAAAGTAACGAGAATAATAACAACCCTGTGTTTCATATAAACATCTCCTTGTAAAAAAGTGCGCCTACCGAAGTAGACGCACAAAAAACGCAAACTCCGATAGTCGCCAAACTAAACGGATTCTATGCAAGAACTATCTTACACAACTTACCGAATGGAATTTGCATTTTTATCAAATTCAAAAGTAAGTTGTATAAAAGGGTAGAATTACCCTTAAAAATATAAAGATTCCTTGCAAAATAATGATTCGTTTAGTTTGGCATACTTAGTATAGCATATTTGTCCTTAAAAATCAATAGTTTAGATAGACGATTTTGCAAATCTCCAACTTTGTGGCACTTTGACGGGTGCTTGACTATACAAGTACAACGGCTACAACCTAAACATCGATCCGATACTTAACTTTAAGTCATATAGTAAATAACAGTGTGGGTTCAAATCCCTTTTGCTATTCGCTTGTGATTCGAACCCGTATTTTTGGCATAAAAAAATGAACCCGAACTTTAACCTTTTTACGGGTTCAGTTGGGTTCATCTTGGCGGAGAAGGCGGGATTTGAACCCGCGCACCAGTTTGATCCAGTCTACTCCCTTAGCAGGGGAGCCCCTTGAGCCACTTGGGTACTTCTCCGCAGCTCAAACATACGTTGCCTAGATATATTAGCACAACGAGTCGACAAAGTCAAGGATTTTTCGCAAGCAAAACAAAATTCTATTTCCACATACATTTACGTGCGACATTTTTTGCGCCGGCTATATTTGCGCCGCACATTCATTTCGGTCAGATAATCGCAGCACCGTTATGCCGTTTCGCTACAACACCCCCTTATTTTGTCATGGCGTACGCTACCGCCGCAGGACAATTTGAAGCATGCTTGTTTCTTTATAAACGCTTCGCTACTTCCACGCAGCATTTGCCGATAGTATCGCCGCTACTCTGCAATTTTTGTCTAAAAATCATCATATTGTTATGCCGTTTCGCTACAACATGATTATCTGTAATATACTTAACGTTAGCTTTCAAGATAGCGAAAATACAGTGCTTTATCGGATATACAAAATACGTTTTAATTACAAACTAACTTAATATTTTAGAGCATGATGTGTGACGATGAAAAACTACCCGTCTCGCTACCTCTCACTATTTCTCGATATTACGTTTACAGATAAGTTGCATCCGACATACGCTTGAATTACTATGACATATAGCCAAACCTGTCGGCGAAATCGCATATCGTATAGCGTTTTTGTTCGACACAAAGGTCGCTATTCTTCTGCTTAAACAACCAATGCTATTGCAAAGCGATGCAATCATCCTTTCCTGCCTATTAAATTGAAAAATATTAATAATATAAAATCAAAACGCAAATAAATTTACATGTCGCTTTTTACTAAAACAAAAATATATTTCTGCGCTTTTTCCCTACACCTAACGTTGCTATGTGTTGTTTTGCACGAAGTCTTCAAGCGTCGGCATATCGCTGCGCATACGATACTGCTTGCAGTCGGGCGATCGGTCGAGCAAAAATCTGTCATACATTTGCCTTCTGAGTGTTGCCGGATCTTTAAAAACGGTTAGCGAATTGATAACCTCGTTTATTTCTCTCTCCGTATACGTTTTGCCCGAATCGATTTTCGACGCAATATACCATATAGCATAAAGCTGTCTTTTCTTTTTTGCCGGCATTGCAATAAGTTTTCCGTCGTAATCAATAAAACTTGCAATACACTCGAAATCTTCTGCCATGTTGTACACCTTTGTTCCTTTTCGATTTAACAACGCTTCTCTGTTTTAGCATAAAAATTGCTTAAAAACGAACTTCGCCGTTCTATTTTTATAATACCACACCCCCAAACTGCGTCAAGCGAAATAAAAAGTCGAAAACTGCGTGCTTTTTTTGTCATTACGAAAAAAATATGCAATTTGCAAACATTATATACGATTTTTTTTTGATTTAGCCCACTTTACTTTGACAAACAATAATTAATTATGTATAATGATTGCTGATTCTTATACCATGAGGTTTGCATATGGAAGGAACATTTTGGGCGCTTGTTCCGGCGCTTATAACCATTATCATCGCACTTATAACAAAGCAAGTGTACATATCGCTTTTTATAGGAATTTTTACCGGCGCAATGCTTTTTGCGCACGGAAATCCGTTAACCGCTTTCGAAAACCTTTTCGAAGTTATGGCAAAGACACTTTCCGGAGACGGCGGCTCGCACGGAGCGATTCTGATATTTATATTGATGCTCGGAGTGTTAGTAGCTCTTATCGATAAAGCGGGCGGCACCAAAGCAATGGGCAACTGGTTTGCATCTAACGTAAAATCTCGCAAAGGCATGCTTGCCGTAACTGCCGGTTTCGGAGCATTGATGTTTATGGACGATTACTTCAATCGTCTCGCTACAGGTACTGTTATGCGTCCCATCACCGACAAATATCGAATAAGCAGAGTTAAGCTCGCTTACATAATAGGTTCGTTATCCGTAGCCGTGTGCGTGCTTGTTCCCATCAGCAGTTGGGCAAGCGCAATCGAATCTAACATAGCAAGCGGACTCACCGAAGAAGCGCTTAACGGCGACAACATCTACTCTCTTTACTTAAAATCCGCAGCATGCAACTTTTACCCCATTTTGACAATAGTGTTTATATTCGCTACAATCGCCCTCGGAATGGACTTTTTCGGAATACGAAAGAGAGAACTTAACACAATGGAAACGCAAGATCCCAACTGCGGCATGGAAGCGACTTTTAAATCCGAAGAACATCACGCCGAAAAAAGCACCGGCAAAATCATTGATCTTGTTCTTCCTATAGCCTTTATGATAGCCTTTTCGATAGGTTTTATGATTTACTTCTCTGCGACGGATAGCAGCTCGGGTTCGGAAATAGCTCTTGCGTGCGGCTCCACCGTCGCTGTAATCGCAACGCTCATAATGTACCTTATCCGAAAAAACATTACTCTTAAAGGTTTTACGCAAAGCCTCGGCGACGGATTTAAATCCATCTGCGACGTATTCATGATTCTTATCCTAGCCTGGACTCTTGCCGATATTTGCGCCGAATTGGAAATTAACACGTTTATCTCGTCAATCGCCAACGCAATGGGCGACATGAAAGTTTTGCTTCCGGCAATTATGATGCTTATCGCAATGGGCATATCGTTCGCTACGGGAACAAGTTGGGGAACTTTCGGAATAATTGTTCCGCTTGTCAATCCCATGTTTGTAGGACAGATCGGTTCCGAACTTTATCTCCTTACCGTTGCCGCCGTATTATCCGGCGCAGTATTCGGCGATCAGGTTTCCCCCATATCCGACGCAACTATTCTTGCTGCGGCAACCACGAAATGCAACCACATGGACTACGTGCGTTGTCAGCTCCCCGTCGCTTTGATGGTAGCCGTACTGTCGTTTGTAGGCTTCCTTATCGGCGGAATTACGAAATCGATAACAATCGGTTGGATTGTAACGGCAGCGGCGTTTGTAATATTCATGACGGTGTCATATTTTGTGCAGCGCTCTAAAAACATGCTGCTTCCGAAGTTTGACTCGAGCATGATTGTGGACGATCCCGAAGCCGTTATACAAGCCGCATTGGCAGCTAAACAATCAGAAAAACAATAATCAAAAGTAATTTTAATTATTTTAAAACAACGTAAATAGTCCACAGGCTGTTACTATATAATGATAAAAAATAACCGACGCTCTTGGGGTTCACCAAAAAAAAAGCGTCGGTTGTTTTTTATTTTCTTATCTTATAATACATACACGGTCTGCCGCCGGTTTCGTAGTTTAATTCACCGCACACCTTGCCGATACCTTCGAGATAACTCATATATCTTCGTACGGTTACAGCCGTAAGCCCCGTACGTTCGGAAATGACTTCGCTTGTCAAAATTTCGCCGCAGGAAAGGCAATCGAGTATAACGCCGAGAGTTTGCTCTTGTATCCCTTTAGGCAAACTATCCGTCGTCCTGAATCTTGTTTGATTTATAATAAAGTCTATATTAGACTGATTCAGAGTGTCAAGCTCTCTAAGCGTCTGCTTCTGCGCTATAAACTTATCCAATGCAACCTTGAAACGTTCGAACGTAAAAGGCTTAACCAAGTAATCCAGCACGCCGAGCCGCAACCCCTCTTCTATAGACGCTCTGTCGTTTGCAGCCGTAACCATTATCGCCTCTATCGTCTTTCCGTCCCGTCTGAGGCGTCTCAGCGTCTCGAATCCGTCTGTCTTCGGCATAAATACGTCCATAACCACAAGATCCGCTTCGTTCTTTGCTAAAAACTCTATCGCCTTTTCTCCGTCCTGACATTTGCCTACTACCTTAAACTTACCGTGCTTAAGCACGTATTGTTCGTTTATCATAGCGACCATGGGATCGTCCTCAACTATCAACACCTTGTACATATTTCTCCTTATTGTCTGAAAAAACTTACCGCCACGGTAGTGCCGACGCCCACCGTAGATTCTACCGTTATCTTCCCGCCGAATTCGTCCGAAAGCGACTTTACTCTGTACAATCCCGTGCCTCTTCCTTCGCCTTTCGTAGAAAACCCATTTTCGAATATATGCTCTATTATCTCTTGCTTCATGCCGTCGCCGCTATCCTCTACCGTTATCAACACAGCGTCTGGCTTGGAATAAAGACCTACGAAAACCTGCTTATTGTCGTCCGATTTAGCGTTTAACGAATCGAATGCGTTTTGTATAAGATTGCCAGTTATAGTAATAAACGTTTCAGTCGGAATCCATAAATCCGATTTGTTAAAATAACTTCCTTCCTTCAGCGCAAATTTCACGTTTAATTCCGACGCTCTCGCCGCCTTGCCTATAAGTAAAGCTGCCATAGAGGGTTCGTTTATCGCATTCATTATTTTGCTTATAGCCTCTCTTTGCACCATCGTTATATTCTGGATATAATCGGTGGCTTTATCGTACATACCCATCTGAATAAGTCCCATAATAACATGAAGCTTATTGGTAAAATCATGATTGTTCGCCCGCATCGAGTCAACAAGATAGCGTGTACCGGCAAGTTCTTCCATAAGTCGGGTATACTCGGCCCGATCACGCAAAATAATGATTTTATCCGCCTCGCCATCCGGTCTTACAGGGACTCGATCCGCCAACGCTTCTTTATCTCCTATCTTTATTCTTACGTTAACTTCCTTTCCGTCACCGTCGAGCAAAGCGTTCAGCTCTTTGCCGGCGATCAAAGAAGTCAGATTTTTTCCTATAATTTCGCTTTTTTCTTGACCGCCCAACATTTTTTCGGCAACTGCATTCGCAAATAAAACGTTTCCGTCGCCGTCCACGGCAACGACGCCTTCGTCTATGGACTCAAGTATATTGTCTCTGACGGAGAACATTGCGCTTATTGCGTCCGGCTCATAGCCCAAAAGACTCTTTTTGATGCCGCCGCTAAGCCATTGCGCCAACATAAGCTCGCAAAGAATTACCGCAAAGGTTATACTTGCGTAAGTAATCACCGTAGACAAAATCCCCGCTTTAACGCTTTTGCTCAATATTATAACCATTAAAAATCCTGCATAATTGCCGCCTTTATCGTAAATTGCCGAATAAGCTCTACGCTGTTCGCCCGACGGACCTACTGCGTCGACTATATAAAAATCTTTATCCGCAAACACGGGCATTTCTCCGTCGTATACAGTCCCAGATAACGATTCCGTCGTATGGAAAAATCTAATTTTCGACGCATTGACAACGGAAATTACGTCTATGTCCGTAACGGAAGACTTAAGCGAACCGAGATAATCGCAAAAATACGTGGCGTCCTCTGCGCTTAATCGGTTTATATCGATATCTTTAAGTAGCGGCGAAGAAACTATTGCCTCTGAGATGTTTTTAAGATTTTTATCTATTTCCTGTCGTTTCTCCGTGACGCCGATGAAAATGGCTGCTATCGCCAAAATCACCGAAAATATAATAATCAACGCCATTTGCGTGTTAAAAATCTTTCTTTTAATCTTTGTAAGCGAATTTCCGCCGCCATGCAACGACTTTTCTTTTTTTTGATTCATAGTAACTTCTCTTAATATTATAATACGTTTTATTATAGCATTAACCGAATAAATATTCAATAGTTTTGTTCGATCTTTGTGCTTAAATAAGTAAAATAAACGACAAAAATCTTTTTCTTTTATAGAATTTTCTTAATATTGACTATAAAAAAACCATGGGTTATAATGCTATCGAAAGGCAAAGGAGGGCTTTATGGGAGCTATATTTGAAACGATTATGTTGGTTTGTTTTGGTCTGTCGTGGCCGCTTAACGTCATTAAGGCGTATAAGGCGCGTACCACAAAAGGCACAAGTCTGCCGTTTATTTTCTTGATTATAGTCGGCTACGTTGCCGGCATAACCGCTAAAATCGTCAACGGTCAACTAAACTACGTATTTGCCGTATACATCGTAAACTTAGTTATAGTATTGTTTAACCTCGTCGTATATGTAAGAAACTATATGATAGACAAAAATCACACTGTGAAGGAGAAGGCTTATGGACATCGTTAACGAATATAAAAAATTAAACTCCATCGCTACTCAACAAGGCGTAGTAGTGTTTGGCGAAGGAAACGACGTAAACATTCCGGTGAGCGAACTCAAACAATCTTTTAACCTCGACTGTGCGGTATACAATCGCAGTTTTCCGTACGTTTCACCCGATAACGCAGCTGAACTATACGATAAAATAGTTAAGCCGCTAAACCCCGACACTCTGCTTTTACACGTAAGCGCAGAGTACGTAAAATTACCCGCCGAAGAATTTACTAAAAAGTATGCGGAGCTTCTCAGACACATTAAGAGCGTTAACAAACGCTGCCGGGTAATCGTAATTTCCAACGGCAGCAAAACGATTGACGAAACACTGAAAAACGTGGCGGAAAGCGAAAACTGCGAATATGTCGACCTATTAATCGCATCCGCATGGGATCCGCTTGCAACCAAAGCTGCCGCTGCCTTTGTAAAAGACATGGGCATAAACAGGTTTGTCGACCGTCAACCCGTGTTCGACCTCATAAAAATCTTCTTCGGGTTCGAGAGAACAGTTCGGGCATTTTAGCCGAGCTGTCAGATAGAGATTAAGAAAGAGCGGAATTGCAAACAAACGATTCCGCTCTCGTTGCGTATTCTTGTAGCTTTTCAGCAAATGATCGTCGACAGCTTATGATTTTGCCTTTTCAACGATACAATCGGTTATAGTACCGCCCTATCAAATTTGTATATCGTATGCGCTTTTATTTGACAGACTCGCTATTTAAATATAAATTAAGCCCGACGAAGAACTTCTCTCGTCGGGCTTAGCTGTATTTTATCTTGTCATTACGTTTAGCGAATATTCGAATTGTCGCAGATATCTTTATACGTTTTAATTATTTCAGTTTTATGGCTTTTTTATTACCGTCGTCTGCGCAAGCCTTTACTTTTTTCGTTCAAAGATAGGATTACAATTTCTGTCGCAGCAAAAAAAGCGTTGAGTAGAATAAGTACTAATTGCAAAAGCAAGCGGTAAAATGTGTCTATGTAATATGTAAGCTCTACTTATAATAAGCAAACCGAATATTATTTCAGCAGCTCAAATTCAATGTTTAATCGTCAATCTTTATCATTCTGTACCCGATGCCGACGTGAGTTTGGATATATTGCGGCGAATCGGCGGACGATTCGATCTTTTTGCGTAAAGTAGCCATAAATACGCGCAGGGAAGCGACGTTGCTTTCCCATGCTGCGCCCCATATTTTTTGTGTAATGAAAGTATGAGTAAGCACTTTCCCGACGTTTTTTGACAATAAGCACAGTAGTTTGTATTCGATTGGGGTAAGGTGAAGTTCTTCGCCGCTTAAATATGCGCAACCTGCGGCGTAATCTATTTTCAGATTTCCGTTGACAAAGACAGATTCGGATTTGTTCGCCGATTGTATTACAAGAAGCCTTCTTTTCGTAACGCGGATTCTTGCAAGCAATTCTTCGACGGAAAACGGTTTTGTCAGATAATCGTCCGCTCCGGCATCGAGTGCATCGATTTTATCCTTATCTTCGGTGCGAGCGCTGATTACGATAATAGGCATTTCCGACCAAGAACGTATTTTTCTGATAACGTCCACACCGTCGATATCCGGTAAGCCCAAATCGAGCAGAACAACGTCCGGATTATGAGAAGACGCTTGCATAACGGCGCTTTCTCCGTTCGTTGCGGTAATATAATCGTAATCGTGCGTTTTCAAAGTCGTTCCGATAAGGTTACGAACGGGTGCGTCGTCTTCTACAACTAAAATCAATAAGTTATTCATGAAATCCCACCTCCCCGACGGGTAATGTAAAGGTAAATATCGCACCGTGCGGAACGTTGTCGGTTATCGTTATTTCTCCGCCGTGCGCATTTATGATGGATTTACACAACGAAAGTCCCAACCCGATACTGCGACGACTATCGACAATTTTATTTGCTCCTGTATAAAACATATCGAACACCCGCAATTTTTGTTCGCCCTCGATTCCGTTTCCGTTGTCCGCCACGCTTACGCAGACTGTTTCTCCGTTTCTTTTTGCCGTAATCGTAATTTGCGAATCGGACGGCGTGTATTTAATAGCGTTATCTAAAAGATTGATTAAAACCTGCACGATAAGCCGAGCGTCCATTTTTGCAAGGAGCAAGTCGTCCGGCTGTATTACGGTAATTTTTTGCTTTTCGCTTTTCGTATGAATATGCTTCAATGCCTCGGCTATTACGTCGTCTACAAGTTCCGTCGTCAAATTTATATTCATTCTGCCTTCTTCAAGGCGCGTTACCGCAAGCAGATTTTCAACCAGATTTATTAGCCAAAGCGAATCGCCGTAAATATCTTCGTATATTTGTTTTTTTGTTGCGTCGTCAATATCGTTACCGTTTGAAATCAAATTGCTCGCATTCCCCGAAATGGAAGTAAGCGGCGTGCGAAGATCATGCGATATGGAACGGAGCAGGTTTGCGCGCAACTGTTCGTTTTTGGCTAAAACGGCGGCGCATTCTCTTTCTTTGGCGTTTATGATTCCGTCAATTGCGATTGCACATTCGCCGATAACGGAAACCACAATGCTTTCGTTAAAAGAATCAATCGGCTTTTCTCCGGCGAAAATGCCTATTGCTCCATAGTTTTTGCCGTTTTTACATATCGGGAAAAACGTATAGTCGCTTTCAGGACAAATATCCGTTCCTTTCCCTTCTTTTACGTTGTTTTTCGTTACTTGCCAAGCAATTTTCTCGCAGTCGGGCGATATATCGGCATCGGTGCTTTCAGCCTGCGAAGCATGAACTTTTTGCGCCTTTTCATTAAATACAATTACGTTTCGATTTAGCAGTTTTTCTAATTGATTTGCCGTAACCCGAAATATTTCCGTTTCGTCGGACGCTTTCTGAATCAACTGGTTCGCATCGAACAGAATTTTTGTTCTGTATGCCGTTTGAGTTGCCTGACGTTCCCGAGTTTTCAGTTTTTCGGTTGTCCCGCCTATGATGAAAGACGCCGCAAGCATAATTACGAAAGTGACGGGGTAGCCGCTTCCGTATGCAAGAAACGAAAATCTCGGTTCGGTAAAAAGAAAATTAAAAACCAGAACGCTCGCAACGGACGAAAGAACCCAACAAATTTTGTTTCTTGTCAGTATAGCGGTAATCAGAACGCCAAGCATATAAATCGTAATGATATTTGCTTCGGTAAAACCGAGACTTGAAAAAAGATATCCGAGTAAAGTCGAAAATGACAGTAAAGCCGTTGAAACCGTCAATTCTTTGAGTATTTTTACAAAATGCGGTTTTTCAAAAAGTTTTTTCTTTCCTTTTGCTATAACGGCATCGCTGTCGGGAATGATATGTATATCTACATCAGGAGCAAGCGATATCAGTTTTTCGATTAAAGTCGGCTTGCCTATAATTTTTCGCTTACCGATAACGGTTCTGCCGATTACTATTTTCGTAACGCCGGAAAGACGAGCGTATTCCGCAATCTGAAAAGAAATGTCGTTCCCGCATACGGTAACTATCGATGCGCCGTTTGTTTCGGCAAAACGGATATTTGCAAGTAACCGTTCCGCATCTTCCGTTGTCATAGATTCAGACGCAGGAGTTTTTACATATAATGCGGAAAAAGTCGCATTGAACGCCTTTGCCATGGCTGCTGCTGTTTCAATTATTTTCGGATTTGAAGGTGCGGAAGACAAACAAACCAGAACGTGTTCTTTGTCGTTTATATACTGCTTTCCCATTTGGTTAATCCGTATCTCCTTCGTTATATATTTCCTGTATTATATCATAATTTTCGAATAAAATCTACTTGAAACAACTTTTGTAATCGTTTAAGACATCGGTCAATTCCCGATTTTCTCCGTCAAAGATTACAATTGCGCCTTATTTTACATCGGTTAGATATCAAAGCATTTCCGCATTGCTTTTTGTTCGCCGAGAACTAAAAGCGTTTCGTCACCGGAAAGAATGGTGTCGGCGGTAACAACCGCATTGATTTCCCCTTTTTTCTTTGTGGCAATTATATTTACGTTGTATTTTCTGCGAATATCGATTCCTGCAACGGATTTTCCCACCCATGCCGACGGAACGGAAACTTCAAATATCGAACAGGAATCGTCGAGTTCTATGTAATCGAGAATGTGGTCGGAACTGTAACGGATTGCAGCCCATGT
>ERZ780207.2620-NODE-2620-length-12642-cov-8.232859_pt1 | contig 12642 bp, 12 predicted proteins | sample MGYA00510977_ERZ780207 | MGnify/ENA primary metagenome ERZ780207 (study PRJEB29588, sample SAMEA2151383) | human gut metagenome | biome: human gut; feature: human-associated habitat; material: faeces | place: Denmark | collected 2008/2010 ... | reverse complement strand
GGCTGAAAGAATGACAGAAAGTGACAAGAAGCGAAGTATGTGAAAGGTAAAAGCACGAACTATATTAAAAAATGCGAAAAAAAGGTAAAAATATCGGAGGATGGTTTATTCTAAGGTCTGTTGGAAACGAAGCCGTCGATATACTCTTTGTCATGGGCAACGACCGCAAAAGCCTGCCTGACGAGCTTGTTGGCTACAGCGATCATGGCGAGTTTTCCGGGCTTCCCGTTTTGCCTGAGCCTCGTGTAAGTCTCTTTGCATTGGGCATTGAACCTGCTGGCAGGCCAAGCGGCGATATAGAGAAGACCTCTGGTGTATGCGTCTCCGTTTCGGTTGATGTGTCCTCTGATGTTTACGGACGTACCGGACTGTTCGTAAGTGGGACAGATACCGAGATATCGGGACACCTGCTTGGCATTTTGGAAGTAGGTGAAACCACCTGTTGTGAGGATAAGTGCCGTGGCGAGCGTTATGCCTATCCCCTTTATAGTCGTCAGGAGTGCAAGTTGCCTGCTGAACTCGACTTCGACAAGATCCGTGAGTTCCGATTGAAGCCTGTCGCGCCTCTTTTCAAGGAACTTGATCGTTTCGTCTACGGTATGGGTCGCCCCTTTGTCCGGAACAGGCAGACAAGCGAGAGAGCCACGAAGGTTCGACATGGCGGTAATCTGCTTGGTAAGTTGACGTATGACCGTTCTCTTCTGTCGGAGCCGCAGGATGGCTTCTCCTTGTACCTTGAAAGGCTGCGGGTTCATTTTCTCACCGTACAGGGCTATGAGCCGAGCGTCGATCTTGTCAGTCTTGACCGTGGAGAGCATGGCTCTGGCGAAGTTCTTTACCTTCAGCGGGTTTTCCATGCTGACAGTAATCCCTGCGACATTGAGCATATACAGCAGCAATGCGCTGTAGTTCCCGGTGGCTTCCATGACACAGTGGATACTACCGTCTTTGGGCAGAGTTCCGATGAACTGCTTGATCCCTGCGGTCGTGTTGTTAAAAGTGCGGATTTCCCCGCCCTTGTCGGAGGAGTAAGCCACCACGAATGTAGCTTTGCTCACGTCGATTCCAATGTACTGCATGGCCGTTCGGTTTTTAGTTTTAATGACATCGCTTACATCTTGATCCCTCATTGCAAATACGGGTTCATGCACCTTACGAACTATCCGGATTCTGATGTAAAGAGTATGGGGTCGGAACATGCTTTTCGGTCTCGCAGACCAATGAGAGATCGGACTTATTCCATACTCTGATGTCTTAATTACTCAAATTTAGAATAACTAAAGTTAATATACAATGAAAGAGGGTAATCGGTTCTATTATCTGATCGGCAATCGCAAGGTCGAGTTTCTGACAGTTCACAAATCCAAAGGGCTCGAAGCCGATTATGTCATTCTGTTGCAGTGCAACAAGGACACCTACGGGTTTCCTTCGCGCGTAAGCGACGATCCGACATTGCAATATGTATTAACCAAGAGCGATCAATATCCTTACGGTGAAGAGCGTCGGCTCTTTTATGTGGCGATTACTCGGGCAAAAGTCCACACCTGGGTGCTTTATGACCGACGATTCCCGTCTGTTTTTGTCGATGAGTTTCTCCATCCGGAACGAGTCAATGAGGAGAGTTATGCCAAACATCCGAATGCCAACAAGCGATGGACCCGTCGAGCCGATAAATATCTGCTCACACTTCACCATGAGGGGAAAAGCATCCGCTACATTGCAGAGAAGATGGGCCGAAGCCAAACCTCTATTGTCATGCGTCTGGGAAAGTTGAAAGAGGAATAAAGAGAATATATCAATTTTCAACCATAAATCACGTTTGACTCCGATCTGATTTATAAACTCAATTTATTCCCTCAGCTCTAAAAGAACCTGTCCCACTCCTCTATCCTTTCCTCCCGATAGCGACCAGCCCCGGACTTGGCGGCGACGGATGCAAGGCCGTCCCCGTAGGACGCTCCGTACAGCCTTGCAGCCGATGCCGGCAAGTCGGATCTTTGCGGACGGGTGGAAAGGGATGACTGTGTCAGTCTTTGAGATGTTTTCGCATCACAAAGTTGGTCAGTTCCAACCGGTTCGCCCGGCGTTTCTGAACCTTGATTACCTCATATCCTCTCTTCTCGAAGAAAGGACGAGCCGTCAGGCTCACTTCCGAAGTGATTTCCGAGACTCCGTATTCCCAGGCTCTCTTTTCTACGGCCGAGAGCAGCAAACTCCCGACGCCGACCTGCTGATAATCCTTGTGCACAAACAGCGAGAGCAGATAGCCTTCGGCATTCATCGACGAGAAGCCGATAATCTCGTCCCGTTCGTTCAGTGCAGCTACGTAGTCATTGCGAGCCAATAGGTCTTTCATATGCTCCACGCTATCCCCACACGAAGCCCAGTCCTCCACCTCTTCGCGGGTGTAGTCTCGCGCATTTACATGAAGAACGGTCTCCCGAAACAAGATTTGCAGGTCGAGAATATCCTCCTCCGTGAGTTTCCTCAATGTATATTGAGAGTTTGGCGATCCAATCTTCTGGCAAGCATTCTTGGCGGTAGAAAAGCAGCGGTAATTCTCGGATTTCTCTTTCATACGCTCGTCGGGTTATTGCCCTATAAAGATAGGCTTTTAATTCCAGTTGGCGCACACGGTCTTCTGACAAAAGTTCGTTACCGGCTCGGACCGCGTGATTTCTTCTTCGGGATGATGATGTGTCGTGGACGGTCCTGCTGCTTTTGAGTTTGGGCAGGGCGTGGTTCGCGGGGATCGTCCCAACTCTCCCGGTAGGTTGTATCCGATGCCTTCTCTTTCCAGAGGTAGGGCCGTGCCGTCGTGCCTCCCCACCATTTCACCAGTGCCCGCACGACATACCCCGCTTCGATCCGGTCCCGGTCCATGCGTCGCATCGTGTATTTCCCGTACTCTACCCAGTCCCGTGGATCGTCCCGATAGACCCACGCCATCTGCAGCCGGTCATCCATCACCACATATCCCTCCGATTGCGTTCCCCGCACGAAGATCGGCTCTCCGTCACGGAGCATCTTGATCTGCACCTTGGTTAAGGGCCTGCCCGCAATCGACAGTTTAGGGCACGGCGGTTCTGGTGGCTGTTGCTGCTGCTTCTCCGACTCCAGCTTTTGCAGGATAGCTTCGACCTGCGGGCGTTGTTCGTCCGTGTAGTTGCGAACCTGCTCGATCATCGCCTGTCGGAAACGGTTCTGTTCGATCCGTTGCGTCAGGCGGCCGTAACTGAATTTACGATCCACCAGCGAAGCCTTGAACGTATGTCCCTCCAGGGTGAAGGTCACGCCCTGGATCTCCTTCGCCGGATCACCGCCCCGATGAACGAAGGTCGTGGTAATATGTCGTTTGGCCAGTTCTCCGGCGAGCGCTGTCCAGGAGGTGCAGGCGGGCAGCACCTCCAGCAAGTAGTCGTAAATGTGGTGGCGCAGCTGCTCCGGGCCGTGCAGCCGTTCCGTGGCAACCTGCTCCTTGCCGTGCGAGAAGGTCAGTCCGTACTCCTGCTTGAGCTCCTTGCAGATGCGCATGTTGCGCAGGCGTTCGTTGCGGTCCGGGACCAGCGTCGTGTCGTAGCGTACCCGGTTATAGAGGATATGCAGGTGGGGATGTTTCGTATCGGTATGGCGCACGACAAGGTACTGCGTGCCGGTAATCTCCATGCGCTGCATATACTCCCGTACCAGATCAATCATCAACTGGTTCGACATCCGCGGGTCATCGTCGGGATGGAACGACAGCGAGATATGACCTACAACCCGTTCGACATCGGGACGGGCCCGGCGCTGGAACTCGAAGCTGCCGATCAGCGCCTGCCGGGAGGTGAGTTCCACGCCGCCACTCGTCAGAATGTAAGCCTTTCCCGGCTCTTTGCCGAGCAGGTAGCGCACCGCGCCGCCAAAGGATTTGCCGGTTACGATTTTGCCGATCATCGTTTTAGAGTTTTTGTTTCAGCCGTCCGATTACCTCGTCGTAGAAACGAAGGATCCGCCGCAGCTCCTCCTCGTGGGAGGCAACACCGAAGGCGTGCTGGAGGAAGGCCAGCTGATTCAGGTTGTTCCTCTCGCGCGTCAATTCGGAGACCAGGCGCAGCTCCTCGGGGCCGATTCGGCGCAGGATCCGCCCCGAGACGACCGCCTGTCGGGCATATTCCGAGAGGGTCAGATTGCAGGCTGCTGCCTTAAGTTGCGCCCGGAGGTACTCCGCCTCGCTCACGCGGAAACGTACCGTGCGGGAGCGCAAGGTCGCCGCGCTCTTCCGCGGGCGTCCACCCTTGGGTTTCGCTATCTCCATGGCTTGGAGGCATTGGTGGTGGAACGAACAAACTGGGGTTGTTTCGTGCAGCGTGTTTCGTCGGACTGGAGTGACGTCCCGTGCCCCGAATCTGCGGCGAGCCGGGCGAGCGGCGGATGGTTCGGGATGCGACCTTCGGGAGCAGACCGGGCGGGGCAGCCCCGCAGGGCGAGGTGGTTCGAGATGGCAGCCAAAAACCCGATGCGGGGTTTTTGTGACACGAGAACACAACCTCGCTCCTTTCTGTTTTCGGACCCGGGAGTCGGCAGCACGTTCGACGTCTGAAGTCGAACGGTGCGGAATCCCTGGGTCGCAAAGGCTTCAGCGCGGAGGCGCTCCCGTACCGGCAAATGGCAGGAGGTTCATGTCGCGGCAAGGAGGGGGAGCGTGCAGCTTTTAGCCCGAACAGATCGGAGCATGTCATCGTCCAACCGAGGGCGGCGGGCAACCATTGGAAGGTAGTCGGCTCTTCAGTAGGGAGCCTTGATGAGGATGAATGGCGTTGTCATGGTCGGTGGTTTTTGCGTTGTTGTGAGGATAACGGCACCCGCCGCCGCTTTGTTTCACCATGGGGCGCGATTGCACGATCTTGCCGGTCGTTGCGCAGATGGGCTGGCGGCAGGGATATGCACGAAAAAAGCCCTCGGATCAGATGATTCGAGAGCTCGTTTAGTCTGTTACTCGGCAGCCGGCCGAAGATTGCGGTCAAGGACTGCCCGGATCCCCGATTCGGGATAGAGCAGCAGGCGGTTACCAAGTACCGTGAAGGGAATCTGTCGCCGGTCCCGCAGCGTCTGCAAGGTGCGCGGTGAGAGGTGCAGGCGTGTGCAGACCTCCTCGCCGGTTAGGTAACGTTCCTCGCCGATCATCGGGCGGCGCTCCTCGGAGGCCTTCCGCAGCGTGAGTTCCACGCCGTCCAGCCGTGTGAACAAGCGCTGTACCTCTTCGCTCGCTTCGTTGAGATAATCCAGCGGCATGGCTATCGCGTTTGAACGGTTTTGCGGGAGAGCCAGGCGGCCAGGTCCCGGCGTCGGTAGTAGAATTTACCACCCAGACGCGAGCAGGGAATTGCACCCCGATCCCGATAGCTCTGCAGCGTGCGTTTGGTGATGTTCAGCGCCCGGCACACCTCCTCGCTGTCCAATCACCCGTCGTCCTGCGGTGGCGTCAAACGGCGTTCCAGGCGTTGGGCAAGGGCGGAGAGGTGTTCCACCCGTTCGAGGAGCCGCTGCCAACTCCGCTCCCCGATACATACGATCTTTTCCATGGTCTTCTTTTTTTCTGTTTGGTTTGACTATGCGGCAACCCGTCTTTATGGGTTACACTCTGTGTGGATGGGGACACCGAATATTCAGCGGTCCCGGATCCGAAAGGCACGGCGTTTCATCTTTTTCCCGGTTTATGAATCTTTATTCCTGCAAGCTTGCACTCGGATAACGCGCGCAGCCCCTCAAAAGTTTCGCTCGCAAAGCGATGTGGCAGTGGTTGGCGTCGGTTGGCGTCGTGAGGGTGGACAAAATCGTGCAAACAATTCCTCAAAAAGAATCCATCGCGACATATTTTGTCGCGCAACCCTTTTATCTTTGTGGAAAAAGAGTACGACCCATGACACTCGTTGATCAAATACGCCGCATGGTGATCATCGTCAGCAAACTCCATGGTGCAGGATACGTTCCTGCCGGCGAACTGGTGGATTACGTGACCCAACGGATGCATTCGCAGTACGCCAGTTCGTCCGGATGCACGCTGCGGACCCTGCAACGGGATTTTCAGACCATCGAGGAGTTGTTTGGCCTCACGATCCGGCACGACAAACTGCGCGGATATTACCTTGCGGAACAGGTAAGGAGCGGTGCAGACTATGGCGAGTTGCTGCTGAATTTCGAGATCCTGAATGCCATCGATGCCGACAGCGACATCCGGCAGTATGTACTGCCGGAACACCGGCGCGGCCGCGAGATTCCCTATATCCCGGAGTTGCTCGAAGCCATCCGTGAACGGCATCCTGTCGTTTTTGACTACCAACTGTTTCGACACGAAGGGAAGATCGTACACCGGGAGGTAAAACCGCACTACCTGAAGGAGTCCCAGCATCGCTGGTACCTGATCGGATACGTCGAGTCCGACGAAGGCGAATCGTTGCGCTGCTTCGGCATGGATCGTATTTCGCACCTGCAGGTAAAGGATCGGGAGCGCTTCGTACGCAATGAACAGATCGACATTCCGGCGCTGTTTCGGGAGAGTTTCGGCATCTGGAACAACCCGAACGATCCGGTCGAAGAGGTTGTATTAAGATACGATGCGTTGGACGGGGCCTTCATCAAGACCTTGCCGCTGCATGCCACGCAGGAGATTCTCGAAGAGAGGCCCGACACGTTGACCATCCGCCTGCACGTACGTATTACCAACGACTTTGTCATGGCCCTGTTGGCCCGCAGCCGTTCGCTGGAGGTCATACGCCCCGCCTCACTCCGAAAACGCATCTACGATACCTGCCTCGGGGCCGCCGGGCGCAACAAACCTGAGGAAGATGAACAACGAGCGATTTTGGAATGAACCGGCCGGACGGCGGCTCGCCGGCTGTCTGGGGGTGTCGGTTGTTATCGGCGTGACGTTCTGCCTGATCTGCCTCGGCTTTTACAACGGCAATCGACAGACGCCTCCCCGGCGGGAGAATCCATGGCAGAACTACGATCCTTCGCGTCCGATAACCGATGTCAAGGCGTTGGATTACGATCGTCGGTGGATTCTTTATCGGGACGAAGAGCCGCGGAAATCGTTGCAGACGTTCTCCTGGCCAATGGACGGTCGGATGTACGACGACCCGGCCAACTGCTACGAAGACTACTACGAAGAGTTATATGAATATTATCATGATTAAATAACAGAACTTTAGTTTATGAAAGGAAAACGTGAATTTACGGAATCGGAGATCGACCGACTTCGGGAGTTGATTGGGAAAAGAGTGCATGCAACGCGCGAACAGCAGAAACGGATTCGTGACGCGATGCGCCGTATCGGATTTTACGGTCAGGCCGATTGGGGAATTCGTAATTGCCAACTTGCAGATCTCGATGGACTGATCCGTTCCGGCCAAATCACGGTTACTGGCGCAACAGCACCCCGAACGACAGGAGTTGCAACCCAACCCGGCGGACGGGAACAGGAGGCGAGCAAGGTTGCCCAAACGGATGAAGGAGCGGAAGAATTGGGCTGTCCTGATCTCGACTTCAAGAGTATCGACAACCTGCGTCGCAACGGCTTCTCCGGATTTGTCTCCGTAGCCGCATTAAGGCCGGATTTAACACAGATTCCGGATATTCGGGGCGTCTACATGGTCGTTCGGCAGATCGGGAACCGGCCGCAATTCCGTACAACGGAAAGCGGAGGGCATTATAAAGGGACGGATCCCAACGTTCCGATTGAGAAGCTGCGCAGGAATTGGGTAGAGGAGACTTGTGTCTTGTACATCGGAAAGGCCGGAGACGAGCACAGCCAAGCCACCCTGCGGAGCCGTCTGCGACAATATTTGCAGTTCGGAGCCGGGAAATCGAGAAGTCACAAAGGCGGACGCTACATCTGGCAACTTGAAGATGCGGAGGATCTTCTGTTCTGTTGGAAGCCGCTGCCATCGGGCAATCCCCAAAAGGAGGAAACCGCATTGCTCGCAGCATTCAAAGGTCAATACGAGGGACGGCTTCCCTTTGCCAATCTCAAATCATAAAAGAACTTGCTTAAATAACGTGGCGGCGGGGATCTGCAATAGGGCCCTCGCCGCCACGTCTTTTGTTAATAGTCGGTTTATGCCGTCAGGACCTTGCCGATGCGACGCATCTCGCGACTGATGTTCGCCTCGGAGATCTTCGCATAGCGCCGTGTCATGTTCGTATTCGTATGACCCAGAATCTTGGCGATGATGTCGATCGGCATCCCGTATTCAATCGCCAAGGTGGCAAACGTATGGCGCGCAATATGCATAAGTAACAGGAAAGCAAGCGATAACAGAAATGAGTAGATAAAACTTAAATGGTTGGTATTTAGGATATTTGCTGAATTCTGCCAAATGAGTAAAACGCAAAAAAAGGTGATTTATAGTATTAGTTCAGTTACCAAAGCGTTAGCTGTCCAGTTACCGAAGCATACAGGTAACGCAATGAGGAGTACAGAAGCTATCACGAGGGGCTATTATTCACTGGTTGTCAATATTTTGCATATCAAAGAACGCTTATAAATTAGGTAATTTTGCAATTAAAGAATAAGCGTATGAAAGTAGAAAAATTCAAGGTATTGCTCTACCTGAAAAAGAGCGGTCTTGACAAGTTCGGAAAGGCTCCAATTATGGGACGAATAACGGTGAACAACACGATGGCGCAATTCAGTTGCAAGCTGTCATGTACTCCAGAGTTATGGAATCCACGGGAAAGTCGGTTGAAAGGGAAAAGTAAAGAAGCGGTGGAAACCAATGCAAAAATCGACAGGTTGCTATTGGCTGTAAACGCAGCCTTTGACTCTCTCGTGGAACGGAAAAATGATTTTAATGCAACTGATGTAAAAGAAATGCTTCAAGGCAGCAAAGATACCCAAATGACATTGCTCAAGCTGTTCGACAGGCATATCGAGGAAGTGAAATCCCGTGTGGGGATAGACATATCCCACCGTACACTTCCAAACTATATTTATACCCGTAACCGTCTTGCAGAATTCATAAACTGCAGGTTCAATGTGTCAGACCTTGCCTTTTGCCAGCTTAATGAACTGTTTATCCGTGAATTTCAGGAATATGTTGTAATTGAGAAACGATTGGGAGTCCAGACTGTGCGTCACTATCTGGCCATACTGAAAAAGATTTGCCGTATCGCGTTCAAGGAAGGACATTCGGACAAATTCCATTTTGAACACTACCAGCTGCCCAAACAGAAAGAGACACCCCCGAGAGCATTGAGCAAGGATGATTTCGAAAAGATAAGAGATGTAGAACTTACCGGCTGTCGTCCCGAACATTCTATAGTCAGGGATATGTTTCTTTTCGCCTGCTACACCGGGACTTCGTATGTTGACGTGGTTGCAATTACTCCTGATAACTTATCCAAGGATGATCAGGGAGCGCCATGGTTGAAATACCGAAGAGGCAAAAACGGACAACTGTGCCGTGTCAAGCTGTTGCCGGAAGCTGTGGCACTTATTGAAAAGTACAAGGATGAGACAAGGGCTACCTTGTTTCCCGTCATACCCTACCAGGCTTTGAAATGGTGTCTTACAAGCATCAAAATGAAAGTCGGGATAAAAGGCCGTTTGTCATACCACATGGGGAGACATTCGTTCTCGACCATTATGACATTGGAAAACGGTGTGCCGATTGAAACTGTCAGCAGGATGCTGGGACATGTAGATATAGGTACTACCCAAGTATATGCCCGTGTGACTCCGAAGAAACTTTTTGAGGACATGGACAAATATATCGAGGCGACAAAAGACCTGAAACTGATTCTGTAACTCTTAAAATATTTAAACAATGCGAAGTACATTTTCTATTCTCTACTATATCAACCGAAGCAAGGTCAAAGCCGACGGGACAACAGCCATCATGTGCCGTATTACGATTGACGGCAAGAGCAGTGTATTTACTACCGGATATTATTGTAATCCAGAATGTTGGAATATCAAAAATGGAACGGTAAAAGATGGCAGGACAAACGGTCTTCTTGCAGACTTACGAGCAAGGCTTGAAACTTCTTACACGAACCTGTTAAAGGAAACGGGTATGATAACTGCTGAAATGCTGAAAAACGAAATAACATGTGCAGGGACTGTTCCTGTAACTCTTTTGAAAGCCGGAGAAGAAGAACGTGAAAGGTTGAGAATCCGTTCCGTGGCAATAAATTCTACCTCATCTTACCGTCAGTCCAAATCTACTCAGGCATACCTGCACGAGTTTCTGCTTTCTATGGGGAAGAATGACATAGCCTTTGAAGACATTACAGAAGATTTCGGTTGGGAATACAAACTATATCTGAAGGGCAAAGGTTGCGGTGCGAGTCACATCAACCATTGTCTTACATGGCTGAACAGACTGATATATATTGCCGTTGACAGGGAGATTCTCCGTTTCAACCCGCTTGCGGATGTTCCTTACGAGAAAAAGCCTACAGGCAAATTGAAACACATAAGCAGGGCTGAGTTACAAAGGATTATGGAACAGCCCATGCCGGAAAGATTGCAGGAACTTACACGCAGGGCTTTCATCTTTTCCTGCTTCACCGGATTGTCTTACGTTGATGTTAAACGGCTGTATCCTTCACATATCGGGATAACTCTGGACGGAAGAAGATACATCCGTATCAACCGTAAGAAAACGGATGTGGAGTCATTCATACCTATTCATCCCATAGCTGGACAGATATTGGCACTGTATAACACAACGGATGAAAGCAGACCAATATTCCCATTGCCCAAACGTGACATGTTATGGTACTGCATACATGAGATAGGTATCGTGGCTGGTATAAAGGAGAATTTAAGCTATCACGCCAGCAGGCATTCGTTCGGCACTTTGATGCTTTCTGCAGGTGTCCCGATAGAAAGTATAAGTAAAATGATGGGACACACGAGTATTAAAACGACACAAGGATATGCCAAAGTAACCGATGATAAAATATCCGAGGACATGGACAAGCTGATGAAACGAAGACAAAAGGACAATTTCGGACAGTCGCCCGTTCCCTCTGCCGTCCATAGAAGTTAGTACAGACTCTATTGAAAGCGAAAAGGTCATGCGGCTTTGCCGTTACGGGCAGAATCTTCCTCTTTCAGAGTGTATTCAGCCCGAAAACCTTTTCACTCATTAAAGCCCGTTGTTTTCTGAGGACTTTGATTGTTACTGCCAATATCAATCATGAAAAGTATATTAAGATGATGGATTATAAATTACACAAGATGGCAAGTGACAAGACTTTAGAGACGTAAAAATGTTTTTTATACAAAAAATATATCGAGATTTAATAACCAATTTTTCATATATTTAAAGTCTATGAAATAAAAAGGGGGATTACCTCCCCCTTACATGATTATTTTGCATTATAATTTTGCATATACCGTCCTCCAATATTGTTCTCTACAACTTTGGAAATAGTAAATTTATCAAATAGAATCATATAGCAGTGGTGCAAACTAAGAACAGCATCTTGTAATAGGGGATTCTCCTCTAGATCCACAATATTTAATCCGGCATTTTTACAATCTTGTTTAGATAAATGTCTACTATGTGAATAACTATTATTGTGATTCAAAAAGACATCTTTTACTTTTTGGAAATCTATATTAGGATTAACTTCTTTTAGCCATTGTTCTGCTAACTGAGCGGACCATTTTATCGCATTATCACATGCCGTTAAAAACGTAGGATCATATTTCGATATTATGACTTGCCACAATCCTAATGACGCAGGATTAGCTGCAATTTCTTTTACTGCCCGTTTGAATTCATCTACTACAGCTTGACAAGCATATATACCCATTTGCGGATCGATCGGCCCTAAAGAAGATTGTTCCCCCATAATTATTTCCTTGCAGGCCATAGACATCATTGTTCCTGCAGACATCGAAATTTGTGGAATAAACGCCCTGATATCTCCTTTGAAAATATTTTTCAAGTAAGTGATAATACTTTCTGTAGCAGCAATATCTCCACCAGGAGTATGCAAAATTAAGTCTAACCCTTTTGTCTTGTCTAGTTTATAGACAGCAGTCATAAACGCATTTTTATCTTGGTCATCAATGCCGACATGCGGTGCATCAGGCTTTTTCAGCCATCCTGAATAATACGCAATTACATTTCTACCAGTTATATCGTGTATCTTGTCAAAAAATTCTTTACGCTTTTTATCTAATTCTACTCCTACATTGGAATATGAATCTACTTCTGTTAAAATTTCGCTCCAACTAGGCATAATACTAATCTTTAATAATAATGTTTGATGATAAAACTGTTTCGTACTTAGATAAATCACAAACAGAATATTGTTTGTATCTATCCTTATTATTTAGATCAGAGGATAACTGAAATGATTTAGATGGAAAACCCTCCATAATATTTTTATACATTTCCTCTAAAGAAAGATCTGTATTCTTTTCTGTTATATAGTCTTTGTTCATAATTTGCTAAATATAATTGACAAAGATAATAATTTTTAAATAGAACTTGCTATATATTCATGATTAAATCATTGTAGATTCTATTTTATCGTTTAACAATAAGAAGATAAAGTCCTTTAATTATACTTTTGCAATCAGCCGCCCGTTCCCTCTGCCGTCCATAGAAGTTAGTACAGACTCTATTGAAAGCGAAA
>ERZ780207.2619-NODE-2619-length-12644-cov-3.418461_pt1 | contig 12644 bp, 8 predicted proteins | sample MGYA00510977_ERZ780207 | MGnify/ENA primary metagenome ERZ780207 (study PRJEB29588, sample SAMEA2151383) | human gut metagenome | biome: human gut; feature: human-associated habitat; material: faeces | place: Denmark | collected 2008/2010 ... | reverse complement strand
GTATATGTTTATGTCACATTATGCCACGGAAGTTTGCAAGTGTCCCATTTTTTCGTTAATATGCTGACAAATGTTCGTAAAAAATCATTACTTTTGTTCTGCAAGTGAAATTTCCGCAAATATTATGTTTTTCAGTGTCCTATAGACAAATGGGCGCATATATAAATTGTGGGTAAAGGGAGATTTAACAATACTATGGCAAAGAAAGCAAAAGTTGAGAAAGAACTACGTCTTGAAGACATACTTTTCAAGTGCAGAGACCTTCTGAGGGGAAAGGCGCCGATGACGGACAAGAGAGACCTCTTGCTGACATTGGTATTCTTTAAATTCGTTGGCGACAGATTTGAAGACAGAAAAACTGAAATCCTTGAAGAATACAAAGACAAGCCGGAATTGGCTAAGATAAAAGTTGAACGTCCGGACTCATACAATATGGTCGGAGTGTTTTATCTCCCGGAAGAATGCCGCTGGAACCACCTTAAAAATGTCGAGCAGAAGACTCTGGCTGTTGAATTTGACAACGCCATCAGAAATCTAGACCAAAACATCCCGACACTGAAAAATGCCCTTCCGTCCCAGATATTCACAAGTACTGGACTAGAATCGGCTGTACTAAAATCAGTAATCGATGAAGTCAATAAGATTGACAAATCGAAATTCAACGACAAAGACCTGATAGGCCGCGTCTATGAATACTTCCTTCAGGCATTCGCCATCCATACGGATAAGGAAGAAGGCGAATTTTACACCCCTCAGAGTATTGTCGAGCTTATTGCCACGCTCATTGAGCCTTATGACGGCACCATCTATGACCCTTGCTGCGGTTCGGGAGGAATGTTCGTCCAAAGCACGAAGTTCATTGAGGCTCACGGAGGAAACAAACTGAATATAAGTGTCTATGGGCAGGAGAGTGAACCAAGCACTTATAGGCTTGCGAAAATGAACCTTGCTGTCCGAGGCATCTCCTACAATCTCGGAGACCGCCCGGCATCCACGTTCACAAATGATCAGCACAAAGGCCGATTGATGGACTACATTATGGCCAATCCGCCTTTCAATCTGAAGAAATGGAGAACATCGGACACACTCATTGACGACTACAGATGGAAAGGCTATGGAATTCCACCAGAGAGCAATGCCAATTATGCGTGGATTCTGCACATCCTCTCAAAGATGAATGCCACCAGAGGTATTGCTGGATTTCTTCTTGCTAACGGTGCTCTTGGAGACGAAGACACAGTCTCCATTCGTCAAAAACTCATAGAAAATGACAAAGTAGAAGCCATTCTCGTTCTGCCGCGTGAAATGTTCTATACCACTGACATCAGCGTAACACTCTGGATTCTGAACAACAACAAGAAAGGAGGCCTCTGGCACGGACGACAGCTGAGAGACCGCAGCGGTGAAATCCTTTTTGTCGATTTGCGAACCTGGAACCAGAATATTTATGAAAAGAAATTCGTCAAGTTCACCAATGAGCAGATAGAGTCCATTCACAAGATTTATACAGACTGGCAGACTTGGGACGCATCAAAAGGGAAGTACGCGAAACCAGAATTGTATTATTCGGCGACAATTGATGAAATTAAAGCCAATAATTGGAGTCTTGTGCCAAGTCGATATATAGAATTTGTAGACAGGGACAGCGATATTGACTATGAGACTGTTATGCAGGAATCCGCTGCTGCTGTTTCGGACCTGCTTGTCCGTCAGAAAGAGAACATCGCCAACTTGCAGAAAGCATTTGAAGTTCTCGGATTTAATCTTGACAAGAAATGAGCCGATTAGATGACATCACAAATGTGCTTGATGTAGCACCTAAAGTGCCGCTTGGAGAACTGATTGAACCTATATCAAATCAAGTCAATAAGGCTGGGGATGACTATCCGTTTATGGGTGTAAACATAAACAAGCAAATTGTCCCCACCGTAGCTAATGTCTCTACCGTTGATTCGAAGAAATACATATATATTAAATACAATCAGTTCGTATTCAGTGGTATGCAGACAGGAAGAGATGAATGTGTCAGATTTTCCCTTTACACTGGAGATACTCCTGTTCTTTTATCCCCGGCATACACAATTCTACAAGTAAAAGATTCCGCTAAAGTCCTTCCTGAATTCATTTTCGCTCAATTTCTATCTTCTGAAAAAGACCGCTTGGGGTGGTTCTATAGCGATAGTAGTGTACGAGCAAATTTGGATTTACCTCGTTTCCTTGACATCCGCATTCCCCTGCCGCCCCTTGACGTGCAGAAAGAATACGTCGATGCCTACGATGGTCTCCAGCAGCTCATTCAGCAGAACGAGGCTCTTCTAAAGCCACTCTCCGATACCTGTCAGGCATATATGGCCGAGGTGAAAAGCAAATACGCCGAAGTGACTCTCGGAGACTACATTGAACCTATAGATGTCCGTAATACAGACGGAAAGTACACAATCAATGACGTTAGGGGAATAAGCATCAACAAAGTAATTATTGACACCAAAGCGGAGATGACAGGTGTTTCTCTGCTTCCATATAAATTATTCGAGCCAAGTTATTTTTGCTATGTCCCAATAACATCACGAAACGGAGATAAAATCACGCTTGCTATCAATAATTACGATAATACTTTCATTGTTTCCTCATCATATTGCGTTTTCCGAATAAAGGATATTGAACACCTTGATCCAATGTATCTCTACCTCTTCTTTTGCCGTTCGGAATTCGACCGCTACTCGCGTTTCAATTCCTGGGGCAGCGCACGGGAAGCATTCAGTTTCGACGAGATGTGCCGTGTCCGCATTCCCATGCCGCCCCTTGACGTGCAGAAATCCATTGTAGCCTTACATAAATGTGCCGAAGAAGCGCGCAGTATAGCGGCAGAAGCAAGAGAAACTTTACGAAAGATGTGTCCTGCTATGGTACAGCGAGCGGCCCACGACATCAGATAACATAAAACTGCGACCGATATGAACGGAAAATACTACGAGTCCGAATACGAAGAAGCCTTCTGCGACCTATTAAGGGAACAAGGCTGGATAATAGAGCACGGAGACGATCTGCATCGCAAGTATACAGATGCTCTCCTTGAAGAAGACTTGATGCTCTTTCTCAGGGATCAGTATTCCTCGACGGGTCTCACCGATACAGACTATGCCAACATCGTATCAAGACTCCGCAACATCAGCGGAGCAACAGACTATGCCTCCCACCGTGAAGCCTATAAGTTATATCACGATGGTCTCGACATCAGTTTTTCCGATCATACGAAACCATCAGTCCACATCGACTATATCGACTATCAGAAGCACGACGACAGAAGCAAATCCCACAATATTTTCCGGGCAGTCAATCAGTTCGAGATGCACGAGGGCAAGGAAAACCGAAGGCCGGACATTATGCTCTTCATCAACGGAATTCCCGTCGGCATCATTGAACTGAAAAATCCTACGGACCAGAACGCAACCATCAGAGATGCGCACACACAAATTTGCCTGAGATACCGCAGAGATATATTCTCGCTTCTCCGATACTGCGCCATTGCCTGCATAAGCGACGGAAGTAACTCTCGCCTTGGCTCCGTCTTCACGCCCTATGAATATTTCTATGCGTGGAAGAAAATAAAGAACGAGGACAAGCCAGGCAAGGGTGTTGATCAGATGAAATCACTCATAGCCGGAGCATTGTCCCCTGACAGAATCGTTCAGATACTGCGCGATTATATTTTCATTCCCGATGTGGACGAGAAAGACCATGATGAAGACGAGACAGAAATAGTCTGCCGCTACCCTCAGTTTTTCGCATCAGAAATGCTTCGCGACAACATCCTGCACCATCTTCGTTCAAATGGAGGAGACGGAAAGGGTGGAACCTACTTCGGAGCGACAGGTTGCGGAAAGACCTACACGATGCTCTTCCTCGCGAAACAGCTGGCTCAGCGTTGCCGTTCCCAGATTCAGAGTCCGACTATCCTCATCATCGTTGACCGAGAAGACCTTGAATCACAGGCCGGAAAACTGTTCTGCAAGGCCACCTGGTATATGGATGACAAATCCATTAAGGTTTTTGACTCGCGTCAGGAACTTGGGGAAGAACTACGGACCAGAGAATCAGGAGGCCTTTACATAACTACTATCCAAAAATTCACAAAAGAGACAGGACTCCTTAGCAACCGTTCGAATATAATCTGCTTCAGTGATGAAGCACACCGCTCACAGACAGGAATCGGAAGTCAGCTAAAGATAAAAGACAAAGAAGAGGATTCTCAGAAACTGGGAGCATTCATCACATACGGTTTTGCACAATACCTGCGTGATGCACTTCCTAATGCCACTTACGTAGGCTTCACAGGCACACCGATTGATGAAACGGTCCACGTTTTCGGTGCCGTTGTGGACAGATATACTATGCGAGAAGCAAAGGAGGACGACATAACCGTGGATATCAGTTATGTTCCGAGACTTGCGAGGGTATTTGCTGATAGTGATAAGATTAAGGAAATTGAAAAATATTACGCCCAATGTGCAGAAGATGGCGCAAACAAGGCAGATGTCGAGAAAAGTCAACGGGCGATGAGTAAGATGAATGTCATACTCGGAGATCCACAGAGACTTCAGCGCCTTGCAGTTGATGTTGTCGCCCACTATGAATCAAGCTGTGAAGAGAATCCGGCTGTCGTGCAGAAAGCTATGATTGTATGTAGTGACAGAAAGATAGCATACAACCTCTATAATATCCTCAAATCTCTCCGTCCGGAATGGGTGGAGAAGAAACGTGCCTTAGACGAAACTGTCTTATCGGAAGAAGATTTACAGAAACTCGATCCCGTCCAGTTTCTGAATATTGTCGCAACCAGAGACAAAAATGATCCTAAAGAGATGTATGAGCTCTTGGGGGACAAAGAATACCGAAAGAATCTGGCAAAGATCTTCAAAAATGACAAATCAAACTTTCGTATAGTCATCGTAGTCGATATGTGGATAACTGGTTTTGACGCTCCTTGTCTGACAATAATGTACAACGACAAGCCGCTGCAGAAACATACCCTTATCCAGACTATAAGTCGCGTAAACAGAAAATATCCAGGGAAAGACCGCGGAATACTTGTGGACTACCTTGGTATTCGTGGGAATATGTTGGCCGCACTCAAACAATATGGTGGCGATAGTGAAGACGGAAAGGAGGACAACATCGATGAAGTCAAGACCGTCTTTGCCAATGAACTGAGAATACTCCAAACTTCTACTTCAAATTTCGATTTCACTCCATTCTTCGGTGAAAAAGCTCTTGAGCGTCTACAGTGTCTTCAAGAGGCTGCGGAGTTTATAATGTCCAGGCCAGACTGTCCGGTAACAAACGATAAGGGCAATAAGCGTAATGTTCAGTTCGTTACATTCTTCCGAGGACACGTCAAGAGAATGAAATCCGCATATAACATCTGTATGCCAGCAGGCGTTTTGTCAGAAGAGCAAACCGCTTGGGCACAATGCTTTATGGGGATTCAGTCCTTTGTAAACAAAATTACGGATACTCACTACGATGTCGATTCGATGAATGCACACGTGGAACAGATGTTGAAAGAGGCATTGACTTGCAGTGGCGTGGAAGCAATCATTGACGCTCATACGGAGGAGGAAATCTTCGGAGACGCGATGATGACGGAATTGAACGATGTTAAACTTCCTAACACCAAATTTCAGCTGCTGGCAAAAATGCTCGCACGGGCAATCAGAGAATACTCAAAAACCAATCAAGTGAAGGCGCAGCAATTCAAGGAACTGCTGGACAAAACCATAGAAGAATACAATAACCGAGACAAGCAGAGCTTTGCCCCTCAATCCGCAAAGGATGTTGTCAATGCTGTAAATGCAGAAGTACAGAAAAAGATAGAGGAACTGACGCAGAAGCTCTTCGACATCTTCAACGACCTCAAAACCGACAAGGAAGAATTCAAGAAACTTGGTATCACCTTTGAAGAAAAAGCGTTCTATGACATCCTCGTCGACGTGCGTGACAAGAACGGATTCGAGTATCCTGACGACAAGTGCATCGCCCTGTCAAAGAAAATCAAAACCCTTGTCGATGGTTCCTCAATGTACGCCGACTGGATTAACAACAATAACATCCGAAGTGCCCTTAGCTCCGACCTGCTCGACCTTCTCTACAACGAAGGATACCCACCGGAGTGGAGCGACACCGTCTTCGACAAAATCCTCCTGCAAGTCAATAACTACAAACTAAATCAGTGAGTATGTATCCACGTGATAACATTTTTAAGATTTATTACCAAATCGGCAGGGCTTTGCCTTTTGAAGTAAGACGTTTCCCCGATGGTAGAGTATCCGATTGGTACAAGAGTCAATCTGTAATAGTTACCAAAATCCACCCACGCAAAGAATATGGAGATGCTTGGGGATACTATTACCGAAATGGTAAACGGGAGGATTCTTATTGGTGTAAAAAAGCGGATTCTGAACCCCAAGCCATTCCTTGCTGCGGATGTGGTGGATGGGTTCTTGTTGATGTTATTGGACAACCAACTGTTGAACCGGAGAAACCCATTGAAGAATTAAAATACGACCCGTACATCAAACTTTTGCCGGACTCGGTCCTGTCTTTTGGTAAATATAAAGGGAAAACGATAGCTGAAGTTTATCAAGATAATCCATCCTATTTGGTTTGGGCCGAAAACAACATCTCCGATTTTTGGGTTGATTGGGGAAAACTAAAACAACTATATCACGGAGTTAGCATTGATGTGGCGAATAATCAAATTTGATTTAGTCATTACAAATAGCAAATAAAAACGCTGTCTTATTTTTAAACTTTCTGCGAAAATTTCACAAAAAGTTTGAAAATAAGAAAATCATATTTATCTTTGCAACCTCAAATTTCTAATGTCATGCTTGTCGAATTTGCAATCAAAAACTTTCTTTCTTTCAAAAATGAAGTGGTATTCAGCATGCTGGCCGCAAAGTCTGTCAGAGAGTGTGAACTATCACCGACTGGCTCTTCTAATATCTTTGAAATAGAAGAAACAGGGAATAGGTTTGTACGTGTTGCGACTGTATATGGTGCTAATGGTTCAGGAAAAAGCAACGTAATTAAAGCTATGGCTTTCTACCGTAGTATGATTCTTGAATCTGTAAATAATGATCATATCCTAGTAGGTTTTGCGCAAAATCAATTTCGATTTGATTCAGAATCATCAAAAGAAGCCAGCAGCTTTGAAATGACCTTCATCATTAATCATGTCAAATATAGATATGGCTTCGAAATCTTCAATGAGTCGGTTTGCACGGAATGGCTTTTTCAACAAGAATATAATACTCAAAAAGAAAGCTATTGCTTTAAACGTGAGAACGGTTCCATTCAAGTAAATACAAAGACATTCAAGGGAGGTAAAGCCATTGAGAACATGACTCGTTCAAATGCATTATTCTTAAGCACGGCAGCTCAATTTAATGTAACAACAGCCATCCATATAAAGAATTGGATTGCCCAAAGGTTTAATATCATATCCGGTATTAACGATAATACTCTTAATTATACTGCCCTTCAGTATCTTCAGAATGAGACTATGAGACAGAGGATTCTTGAGTTCATTAAGATAATAGACCTTGGAATTCAAGATATTTCAGTAAAAGAAAATTTTATTGACAACATCACCGATAGTACAATAATTCCCAATGATCCGCTACTAAAAAAAATTATTGGTGGAATTAACGACGCAATGAATCCTAATGGAAAAATCAGGGAACTTAACATTCAATCAGAGCACAACAAATACGAAGGTGATGATGTCATAGATACTGTCGCCATTCCTTTCCAGAATGAATCAATAGGAACTGTGAAGATTTTCGCCCTTCTCGGTCCATGGCTTGATACTCTTGCAAATGGAGGAGTACTTGTTGTTGATGAATTCGGGACGAGCATTCATACAAAGCTCTCTCTTGAACTCCTTAGATTATTCCAATGTGGTCTTAATAATGGAGACGCACAACTCGTGGTGACGACTCATGACACGAACCTTCTTCGAAGGGACTTGCTACGCCGAGATCAAATCTGGTTCGCAGAAAAAGACTCTCATGGTGTATCTGATATTTATTCTCTTGTTGAATATAAAGTCAATCAAGCAACTAGCGTCAGAAATGATGCTACATTCAGTAAAGATTACCTTCTTGGAAAATATGGAGCTATTCCATATTTTGGCAACATAGATAAGTTTATATCAGACTTTAGTGGTAAAAGCAATGAGTAGTAGATTTGGTCCTAGGGAGTTTAGTCCTCAGAGAAAGCTCGAGGATAGAGCACAGAACCTAAGATTTGAGAAAAAGGTCTCTGGTACATTACCTTTACTGACTTTCAATTTCAAGGATTTTGATACAGTCCAGTGTCCACCAGGTCAACTTTTCGAACAATGGGAAAAAGATGGACTTTTATCAAAATTCGTAACAAAACTTATAGATTTAAGCCAAAAGAATATAGTAAATGCACAACAGCAAGAGCTAATTACAATATATGGCAAGTTTCCGGAAAAATCAGACTTTAAGTGTCCTAAATATATTCAAACTGAGGATATTCAATGGCTGTTATAAAGGATGTTGGAGGACAACTTCACCGAGTAGCAGGATATATCATTGACAACGTGTTCTATGTTGTTTTTCTAGATAAAGACCACAAGTTTTACAAGATGAAGAATAAATAACAAAAATTCTGATAAGTTCATTATTTCAGCCGTCTCGACCTTATGGAACGCCGTGGAAGCGGAATGAAGAAAATTCTTGGTGAATATGTTCGCTTCGAGTCTTTGAAAGAATACCATGCCCCGGAGTTCAACTCCAATGCCACCGAGTTCCACGTGACCCTCTGGAATCTAAATTACGGCACCGATGTCGTAAAAGATGTCGTAAAAGATGTCGTAAAAGAGTCTGCACAGTTCACAAAAGAGTTTGTAAAAGCCCGAAGACTGATATTCAGGTACATATCTCAAGACCCTGAGATCAATGCCACCCAAATGGCCGAGAAAATGAATGTCTCACTGCGCCAGATGCAACGGTACTTAAAACAACTCACCGACCTGAACTTGATTGCCCGTGAAGGCGGACGAAAAAACGGCATTTGGAAGATTCTCGACAAAGACTACGACGATTTCTTTGAACGGATCTAAAAGCAGAATCTTATTTGCAGAAACTGGACCACCAAGAACTTCCACGCCGGCATCGGCACATAATCAACTCCGTCGGCTCTTGTGACAGCCGGAGTTTTCCGGGTTGAGTCAGTTCCGGAGATGCGCTCGACGAGACGTCCGTAGAGAAAATAGACCCAAATGATGGCAACAAGACTTATAAGAAAGAAAACATTGCGGTTTACTAATCTTCAGCCGGGCCGTCATTGTAGGCGCGATACTCGCCTTTCATGACATTGAGAGTCTTCGGCAACCAGACACGGTAACGTACAGACTTGTCCCATGTGTTGCCTGCTGAGGCGAAGTCACAAAGGTGAACCGGACGCGGCTTGCCATAATTCTCAAGATCAGTGCCGACAACCATCTGTGCCGTGAACGCCATCCACGCAAAACCGTCCGCATCTGCCGGTGTAAGTTCTACTGTTCCATCGGAAGCGGCCTGAACCACAACGCCTTCATCGACAAATCCGTCGTTGAAACGGGTATCCCGCGCAAGCACGAGCGGTCCCCTGACAATGGCTTGGCAGCCGTTCTGCTCCAAAAGGTGAGCGGTCAGGTCGAGGGAAAGCTCTATGCGGTCGCCGGATTTCCATTTACGGGAGATTTTGGCATATTCCCCTGCCTGAAGTTCGCTCAAGTCAACGGCAATGGTGTCAGCCCCGCTGATGAGAGTTGCCGACGTGTTTCGGCTCCACTCCGGAATACGGAGAGCAAGCGTGAAGTCAGCAGGCTTTACCAGTTCAAGTCCAATGGCGACATCGCCTGAAACCGGATAATTTCCGGATACTGTCATTTTCATGGCATTGCGACGTCCAAGGGCAACTTTTGCCTCAGAATCTCCGTACCAGTTGAGTTTAAGCATCTTATCCTCTGCCTGACAAGCAAGCTGAGGAATCATCGCAAAGGCTCTCGGTCCGTTGGCATTGCAGCAATTGATGTTCAGCCCGCACTGCTTTTCTCCCTCAACACGCCAACCCTCAAGCGGAGTATATTTTGCAATCTGGCATCCGTCGTCCTTCAGTGCACCGAGGATGGCGTTGTAGAATGTGCGCTCAATGTTGTCGGCATAGCGGGAGTCTCCGGTCAGAGCAAGAAGACGGCTGCAGAACTGCATCCAAGTGAAGCCCACACAGGTTTCCATAGTGTGATAGGTCGGGACCGTCTGAAGTGCCTTGCCACCATACCAGCACTCGACCGCACTTCCGGAGCCGGCTACATTAATCTCTTCCGCAAGGATGTGCGTGTAGGCTTTCAGGACGGCATCATAGTCGCGTTTGTTTGCTGTGACCTTATAGTATTCAAGCAGTCCCTCATAGCAAGACATCATCTCATAGGCTTTAGAGCCGTTGTCATAGCTGAACCACTTTACAGGATGCGGAAAGCGCAGTGAGACAGGAACATCGGCCCGGCTTATGAGCTGCGGTCCTTCCGGAGTCTCCCACTGTGCGACGATGTACGAAGCAAAGTCAAGGTAACGTTGCTCACCTGTTTTGTTATAGAGACTCATAATAGGTTCAAGCACCGTAGAACTCGGCATTCCACGATAATTTCCTGTCAGGACTATATTTTTCTTGTCCGGACCAATCTGCGAAATGAGGTGGTCCGCCACACCGGCAGCGGCATCGAGGGCCTTGCGGTCTCCCGTCAGTTCATACCAGCTCAGAAGTCCGAGCATCGTGTATTTCCGTCCCCATATATCCCACTCTTTCATCTGATTTTCAGGAGGATAGTTTCCAATATAGCCGTCTGGGGTCTGAGTTGCGATTATGTCCGCAACAGATTTTGCGATTTTGTTATAAAGTTCAGGATTCCCGGTGTAACGATATGCGCCTATTGCCCCGAGCGTCCATTTCCCCCAAAATTCGCTGTTCCATTTCCAGCTTTCAATTCTATGACGGAACGGCTCCACAATCTCATCAACATTCTGTTCCATCACGCGATGCTGAAAACAGTCGTCAATTCGCCCACCGACATATCCGTCGACCTTCACTGATTTCACCGTTATACCTCCGTCGGTTTTCGATGTTTTGCCGCTACCGGCAAGGCATACGCCGCATCCGAGAACCAATGCGGAAAAACTCATCAAGAAGCGGCGGTTGAAAATCAAAAAGTTTTGTGTCATATTATCAAGTTACTAAGTATGCGTCAAAAAATTAGTTGAACTAAGTTTGTATCAGATTTATGAGAATTACAAATGTCGGAATAAATTCCGCAAATAAACACATTATTTGATTTAAGACTTTAGTTTTTTGATACACATAAAAAATGAATGATTAAATTTGTATTATATACTCCCGATTTGTGGGGACATATTGCTTGAAAGGAGGCTATGACAATGGAAAAATTCGACGAAAAGGAATATGACGAACTTATTGAGCGACTGTTCAAGAGGTTCCCGTCCTATCAGACGGTGGGCGGCAACGCCTACCACCCGGGGCTTGAAAATATGATGGAGTTTGACTCACGACTCGGGCATCCGCACAGGAACTACAAGAGCGTGCATGTCGCGGGGACGAACGGCAAGGGGTCGGTGAGCAATATGCTGGCGGCGGCGCTCGCGGCCATGGGCTACAAGGTCGGGCTTTACACATCGCCGCATCTGCTGGACTTCAGGGAGAGAGCAAGGATTGTCGGGCAGGGGCTGATTCCGCAGCAGGACGTTCTGGAATTCTGCTCACGATGGTGGCCGGTGTTTGACGAACTGAACCTGTCGTTCTTCGAGATCACCACCGCGCTCTCCTTCTGGTGGTTCGCCAAGGAGGGAGTGGATTTCGCGGTCATCGAGACAGGGCTCGGAGGGCGGCTTGACAGCACCAACATCATATCGCCACAGTTGAGCGTAATCACTAACATAGGATTGGACCACTGCAATATACTCGGAGACACGATTTCCAAGATTGCCGCCGAGAAAGCCGGCATCATCAAACCGGAGACTCCTGTCGTCATCGGAGAGTCCGGAGAGGACAGCGACCTCGTCTTCAAGGCAAAGGCGGCCAAGGACGGGGCGGACATTTTTTTTGCCGACAAGGACTTCCAATTTTCCCAAAACACTCTTGCTGCACTTCTCGAAGAGCTTGACCTCCACGGATGCTACCAGAAGAAAAATCTCCCGACGGCTCTGGCCGCCCTCACCGTCCTTCACCGGAAAGGGATAATTCCAAAATCAGCGACATCACCCCTTGTGCTCGACGCACTGAAGCATACTGCGGAGCGCACAGGTTTTCACGGACGCTGGGAAAAGGTGTGCGACTCCCCTCTCACCATTGTTGACATCGGGCACAACCAGCACGGGCTGAAATACAATTTCGCACAGTTGGAAAGGATGGTGAAAGACGACGGATATGAACTGATTATGGTCTACGGAAGCGTCGCCGACAAGGACTACAGGAGCGTGATAAGGATGATTCCGCGTTGCGCTAAGGTCATTTTCACCAACGCATCGGGTTCAAGGGCCTTGCCGGCGGACGAGGCA
>ERZ780207.2618-NODE-2618-length-12645-cov-3.102065_pt1 | contig 12645 bp, 8 predicted proteins | sample MGYA00510977_ERZ780207 | MGnify/ENA primary metagenome ERZ780207 (study PRJEB29588, sample SAMEA2151383) | human gut metagenome | biome: human gut; feature: human-associated habitat; material: faeces | place: Denmark | collected 2008/2010 ... | reverse complement strand
CACAATTTGGATTTTATTGAATATTATTATCAAATATGATATAATAAAATGAATTGTTTTGACTTGATATGTCATTCGTTTTACTGTACTGATTTTTGTACGTTGCAAATTTTTATATTGACTTATCTTTAATGCTGTAGGAGAATCATATTATGAAATTAATCAATAATGTTACCGAAACTTTGAAAGATGATTTATCCGTTGAGATTCATGAAGGAAGCAAACTGTCTATCGCTGCAGCTTGCTTTTCTATCTATGCCTTTCAAGAACTTAAAAAGCAACTCACCTCTATTGATGAATTGCGTTTCATTTTTACAGCTCCGACTTTCGTAACAGAAAAAGCGAAAAAGGAAAAGAGAGAGTTTTATATTCCACGACTTAATCGTGAACGCAATCTGTATGGTACAGAATTTGAAATTAAATTAAGAAATGAACTTACTCAAAAAGCCATTGCCAAAGAATGTGCTGATTGGATTAAAGAAAAAGTTACTTTCAAATCAAATATTAGTGATAAAACTATTCAAGGACAGTTGGTTGTAGATAGTGTAGGATATACGCCGATAAACAATTTTACAACTGTTGAGCTTGGTTGTGAAAAAGGTAATGTTATCAGCACAACAATCGTAAAAGATCAGTCCCTTGCGCAAACACTTATAAGAGACTTTGATGAAATATGGAACGACAAAAAAGTCCTTCAGGAAGTAACCGATGAAGTTATCGACAGCATTACAGCTGCTTACAATGAAAATTCTCCGGATTTTATTTATTTTGTTACACTCTATAATATCTTCAATGAATTTTTAGAAGATATTTCTGAAGATGAACTCCCTAATGAAGCAACCGGTTTTAAAGACAGCAAGATTTGGAGTATGTTGTACAATTTTCAAAAAGATGCTGCCCTTGCTATCATCAATAAACTTGAAAAATATAACGGTTGCATTCTCGCTGACAGTGTTGGTCTTGGTAAAACATTTACAGCACTTGCAGTTATAAAATATTACGAAAGCAAAAATAAATCAGTGCTGGTGCTATGCCCTAAAAAATTAGCCAACAACTGGAACACATATAAAGATAATTACATTAACAACCCTATTGCGTCCGACCGCCTTGGTTATGATGTTCTTTATCATACAGACCTTAACAGAACACATGGACAGTCAAATGGTCTTGACCTTGATAGAATAAATTGGGGTAACTACGGTCTTGTAGTTATTGATGAATCTCATAATTTCAGAAACGGTGGTAAGATAGTTGAAAATCCGGATGAAGAAACAAAGGATAATCGCTATGTTACCTTGATGAAAAAAGTTATTCGAGCAGGCATAAAAACCAAAGTTCTTATGCTTTCGGCTACGCCGGTAAACAATCGCTTTAATGACTTGAAAAATCAACTTGCCCTTGCATATGAAGGACACACAGATTACATAGACGAAAAGCTCAATACTAATCGTACCATTGATGAAATATTCAGGAACGCCCAAAGAGCTTTTAACACTTGGAGTAAGTGGGAACCGTGTGATCGTACAACTGAAAACTTACTTAAAATGCTGGACTTTGATTTTTTTGAAGTCTTGGATAGCGTAACAATAGCCCGTTCAAGAAAACATATTCAAAAATACTATGACACAACTGATATAGGAACTTTCCCAATAAGATTAAAACCTTTATCGCCGAGACCGCATTTAACTGACTTGAAAACTGCAATAAATTATAACGAAATTTTCGAGCAGCTTATGCTTTTAACATTGACTATATACACTCCGACACACTATATACTTCCGAGCAAAATGGACAAGTATGCAGAACTATACGAAGATAACAAAGTCAATGTAGGCTTTACTCAGGCAAACCGTGAGCAAGGTATCCGTCGTTTGACAGCTATAAATTTGATGAAGCGTATGGAAAGCTCCGTATATTCTTTCAATCTTACTCTAAAGAGAATAAAAGATTTGATTGAAAGTACAATTGAGACGATTGACAGATTTAATAAGCAATCTGTACAAGAAATTGAATTAACAGATATATCTAATATGGATGAGTTTGACGACGAGGATCAAAATACAGATGACCTGTTCTCTTTTGGCAGAAAGATAAAAATCGACCTTGCCGATATGGACTATGTATCTTGGAGAGATAGCCTTGTAAAAGATGCAGAAGTTCTTGAACTCTTAACTGTTATGGTTGGTGACATTACGCCGGATCACGATTCAAAGTTGCAAGAACTTTACAAAATTATTGATGAAAAAATATCTAACCCGATTAACGAAGGCAATAAAAAGATAATTATTTTTACTGCGTTTGCGGATACAGCAGGATATTTATATGACAATGTAAGTGAGTATGTAAAATCAAAATATGGACTTAATACTGCAATGGTGTCAGGCTCAGTAGACGGTCGTACCACTTGCCCTAAGCTTCGTGGAGACTTAAATACTGTACTGACCTGCTTCTCTCCGATTTCAAAGGGTAGAGATTTATTTGAGAACATTCCAAAGGAAGATATAGATATTCTAATTGCAACTGACTGTATTTCAGAAGGTCAAAACTTGCAAGATTGCGATTATCTGATTAACTACGATATACATTGGAATCCGGTTCGTATTATTCAGCGTTTTGGTCGTATTGACCGTATCGGAAGTAAAAATAAGTATATCCAGCTTGTCAATTTCTGGCCTGATGTAACCCTTGATGATTACATCAATCTGAAAGCTAAAGTTGAAACCCGTATGAAAATAGTAAATATTACTTCAACCGGTACGGGTGACGATAATCCTTTAAGCGATGAAGAAAAAACTGATCTTGAATACAGAAAAGCACAACTCGAAAAACTGCAAGAAGAAGTTGTTGATATTGAAGATATGACAACCGGCATTTCAATAATGGATTTAGGTCTTAATGAGTTTAGGCTTGATTTGCTTGAATACATAAAGAACCACCCTGATATTGAAAAAGCTCCGTTTGGACTTGATGCAGTTGTTCCTACAAATGAGGATGCACCTGCTGGAGTGATATTTGTTTTGAAAAATCGCTCTGATAGCGTAAATATTGATAATCAGAACAGACTTCACCCATTCTATATGGTGTATATCAGTAATGATGGAGAAGTTATTTGCGACCATTTATCTCCGAAGGATATGCTCGATAAAATGCGTTTTCTTTGTAAGGGCAAAACGGAACCTATACCTGAGGTCTATAAGCAGTTCAACAAAGAAACTCGTGACGGTAAGGATATGTCGAAATTCTCTGAATTGCTCGGAGAAGCGATTGCATCCATTATAGAAGTCAAAGACGAAAGCGATATAGACAGTTTTTTAGGTGGCAGTCAAGTCAGCTTTTTGTCTAACGAAATTAAAGGCTTGGATGATTTTGAACTTATTTGCTTTTTAGTTGTAAAATGAGGTGAAAATTATGCTTGGATTACCAAAAAGTACGGAAATGAGTAAACAGCTTCCAAAAAAGGCTATATATGCAAAATTTCAAATGAATACAGCGGCAAAAGGGAAGATTGATGCAGATATTTCAAGAATAACTATCGTCAATGAAATAACGCCGAATAAGGTCAATATTCCTGCCGGCGATGAAGTGAAAAGTTTTTTTGTTTTGCTCGTAACATTAAAAAGAAAAGAGTTTGATGAAAAGACCATTGCAACGCTTTCGAAGCTGATACCGCAGAATATTTTGTTCGTGCTTGAATGTAGTAATGAAAGTAAACTTGCTATTTATTATTCAAAGCTAATGCAGACAGACTGGAAGCCAATCGAGGAGCAAAGAATAGAACTTCAAGGGTTAAATCTTGATAAGGTTTGGGAAAACTTGATAAGAAGTTTGGAGTGTGGAGTTTGGAACGAAGAATTATCGCTCGACGAAAATATTGCACTTCACGAAAAACAAGAAAAACTCGAAAAAGAAATTGCAAAAATCGAAAAGCAGGCAAGGGCAGAGAAGCAGCCTAAAAAGAAATTTGAACTTGCTTCAAAAGTTAAACTGCTGAAAAAAGAAATTGAGGTGATAAAATGAAATGGGGAGATATATGGAAAATATTTGTGACTGTTGTTTCGAGTGTAGGCGGTATTGGTGCAGTTATAGTTTTTATAGTGAAAATGTGTTCCGATATAATTGCTGATAAACTATCGAAAAAGTACGAATTAAAATTAAATAAAGAGTTAGAAGAATACAAATCAAAGCTTGAAAATAAAAATTACATCAGTAAAACAAGGTTTGATACAGAGTTTAGCATTTATAGAACGCTATCAGTTGCGTTTTTTGATATGGTAAAAAATATTAGTGTAATGATTCCGGATGGATATACCCAAGTACCCGCAGATCCTAAAGTAAAGAAAAAGTATGATAAAAAGGTATATAACCTTGCACTAACAGCAGTTGTGAAAGCCCAAGATACTTTAAACGGTAATGCTCCGTTTATATCAGAAGATATGTATAACGAATATTCTGCAATCTTAAAATTGTGTAATATACAACTGGATGTGTTTAGTACTAGGTGGAATGTTCTCTATTTAGCGAGTCAGGAAGAAAAGGAAAAATTGGATTTGGAAGATTATAAGAGAACAAGGACAATCAACGAATCAATGAAGGAACTGAATAACAAAGTTAGAAAATATATCTCAACACTAGATGTCATTGAATGAAAAAACGGAGGAAAAAGATAATGGATAAACTCAAGATGCAGACGGTGAATAAGGCTGATGAAAATTTTAAGAAGTTGGCGGAGATGTTTCCTAATGCTGTTACTGAAACTATTACCGGTTATGATGAAAACGGCAAGGCTATTGTAGAGCGAGCAATAGACAAGGATATGCTTATGCAGGAAATTTCTTGCGAAGTTGTTGAGGGAAACGAGGAACGCTATCAGTTTACTTGGCCAGACAAGAAGAAGTCTGTTCTTCTTGCTAATGCCCCTATCAATAAGACCTTGCGTCCTGTTCGAGATGATGAAACAACTCCAACTGGAGCAGACAGTGAGGGAAAACCATATTGCAGTAGTGGCAGTGTAGATTTTGATAACACGGAAAATCTTTATATTGAGGGCGACAATCTTGAAGTGTTGAAGCTGTTGCAGGAAACATATCTCGGCAAAATCAAGATGATTTACATAGACCCACCGTACAACACGGGCAATGATTTTGTGTATGAGGATGATTTTGCTCAAAGTACAGAAGAATATCTTGAAAACAGCGGGCAATACGATGACGAGGGAAATCGACTTGTAAAAAACCTTGACAGTAATGGCCGTTTCCATACCGATTGGCTTAATATGATATACCCTCGCTTGAAAATCGCTAAAGATTTACTAACTTCTGATGGTGCTATTTTTATTAGTATAGATGATAATGAACTGGAAAATCTCACAAAGATTTGTAACGAAATTTTTGGTGAGTCTAATTTCGTCGGGTGTATATGTAGAGCTACCGGCACAACCACTGGTCAAGATGCTAATAAAATTGGTAGTTCTTGTGATTATTGTCTTGTGTATTCCAAATCAAATGAATTTATTCTTAATGGATTAGATATGGATGAAAAAGGTCGTTACTCAACTTTGCAACTTAGAAAAACTGGAAATGCTGATACAAAAGAAGAAAGACCAAATATGTTTTTCCAAGTAACTGCCCCTGATGGTAGCAAGGTTTATCCTTTCGGTCCAACTGGGTATTTAAGTCGTTGGCGTGTTTCACGTGATTCTTATGCGAAATTGGTGGAAAACAATATGATTGTTTGGAAAAAGTCGGATTCTTTTGAACCGGTAACTACCGAAGGATATGAAAAATCTCCGTGGACTCCTTATGTAAAATATTATCTTGAAGGAAGGACAAAGCAAGTTTCAAATCTGTTCCAAGATATTGAAGGAAACAAGAAAGCTTCTATAGTTTTGAAAGACTTATTGGGGTCTAAAGGAATTTTTGACAATCCTAAACCAGTAGAATTTTTAAGAATTCTTATTCAAATTTCAACAAATTCAGATGATTATATTTTGGACTTTTTTTCTGGTTCTGGTACAACAGCGCACGCAGCAATTGATTATTCTGCAAAGACTAATGAAAAAAGAAAATTCATTATGGTTCAGTTGCCGGAAGAAACAGACGAAAAGAGAGAGGCATATAAAGCCGGCTACAAAAATATTTGCGAAATCGGGAAAGAGCGTATTCGTCGTGCGGCTAAGAAGATTGCAGAGGAAAATCCTAAAGCAAACTTTGATGGTGGTTTCCGTGTATTGAAGTGCGACAGTTCCAATATGAAAGATGTGTACTATAACCCTGCCGAGTATGAGCAGTCGCTTTTCTCTCGCCTTGAAGACAACATTAAAGAGGACAGAACACCGGAGGATTTGTTATTCCAAGTTATGCTTGATTTGGGTGTTTTACTTTCAAGTAAAATTGAAGAAACAACCATTGCAGGAAAGCGAGTGTTCAATGTTGAGGATAATTATTTGATTGCTTGTTTTGATGACAATGTAACTGAAGAAGTAATTACAGAAATTGCAAAACAGAAGCCGTATTATTTTGTTATGCGTGACAGCTCTATGGCTAACGATAGTGTTGCAACGAACTTTGAGCAGATTTTTGCCACCTACAGCCCCGACACCGTAAGGAAGGTGCTGTGATATGAATAATAATTATAGAAAAAGTCTTTGTAGAGAAAATGTAATGTGTGGCGTATATGGACGCATTTTATTAGAACATTTATCTGATTCGTATGATTATCTTGAGGAACTAAAGAAATTAGATAAAAAAACAAATTCATACGATGAGTTTTCAGATATCAAAAATAAAATAGAATTAAATTATGTTGAAATTATTGTTTTTTCTATAATGTGTGTTGAAGCATTTTTAAACGATTATATTGCATCGTGTATATTAGATGATAATTATTATAACAATTTTGATATGTTAAATGTAATGGCAAAATTCAATTTGATTGTGCAATTTATTTTTAAAGATGATTCTGATCAAAGCGAAAAATGTGTTTCAATGTTAAAAGGATTAAACAAGAAAAGAAATAATTTAGTACATTCAAAAAGTAACGATGGAACATATAGGGGTTATCATTCTTTGGAAGAGTTAGAAGAAATTGAATCTAAAATGAATTTTGAAGATTATTATTATGATACGATAAACCAATATATAAAATCTTGTTACCAATTATTTGATGATTCAAAAAAGGCAATTATGACAGTTGTTGAATTAGCAAAATATTTAGATTCTAAAGATCTTGATTTAAATGCATTTTTCGAAATATTTTCTTTTAGTAAAAAGGATTGGCTGAATGAATCACAATGTAATGAAAAGCAATTAAAAGCATTTGAACTATTAGATTTTAAAAATATATTCTAAAGGAAATTATAATGAAATTTAATTTTAAGATACAACAATACCAAACGAACGCAGTTGATGCAGTTGTAAAAGTCTTTAACGGACAAGGCTTTCACGATAAAATCAACTATATTCGTGATTTGGGAAATACTGAACAGAATCTTTCTTCTCAAGTATCATTTGATGAAAACGAAATAATGGATGATACAGGATACAAGAACGAACTTGTTGAGCTTTCTGACGAACAACTTTTGCAAAATATTCAAAATTTGCAAAGCCAAAATAACATTAAACTTTCTCCGTCCCTTGTAAAAGATTTGGGCAGATGCAGTCTTGATATTGAAATGGAAACCGGTACAGGTAAAACCTATGTGTATATCAAGACAATGTTTGAGCTGAACAAGAAATATGGCTGGAGCAAATTCATTGTAGTTGTGCCGAGTATCGCTATTCGTGAGGGTGTAAAGAAATCCTTTGAAATTACGGCAGACCATTTTATGGAGCATTATGGCAAAAAGGCTCGTTTCTTTATCTACAACAGTTCAAACTTGAATCAGCTTGATAATTTTTCATCGAGTTCGGGCATAAATGTAATGATTATCAATACGCAGGCTTTCGCTTCTTCTCTTAAAGAGGATGGACGCAGTAAGGAAGCTCGTATTATTTACTCAAAGCGCGATGAATTTGGTTCTCGTCGTCCGATTGATGTAATCAAGGCTAACAGACCGATTATTATTCTTGACGAGCCGCAGAAAATGGGCGGTGCAGTTACTCAAAAGGCATTGAAAAATTTTAATCCTCTTTTTACGCTCAATTATTCTGCTACTCACGCAAAGCAACATAATCTTGTTTATGTTCTTGATGCTTTAGACGCATTTAATAAAAAATTGGTCAAGAAGATTGAAGTCAAAGGCTTTGAAGTTAAAAATTTCAGAGGTACGGACAGTTATTTGTATCTTGAACAGATTGTGCTTTCAAGTAAAAAGCCACCCATGGCAAAAATCGAGCTTGAAATCGGATATAAAAAATCCATAAACAGGGAACCTAGAACACTTGGCGTTGGTGACGATTTGTATTATGTTTCGCAAGAAATGGAGCAGTACAAGGGATATACAATTTCAGAAATTGACCCACTTCGTGGAACAGTGACATTTACAAATGGCGAGGTTATCAAAGCCGGTGATGTTGTCGGTGATGTGTCTGAAAAAGATATGCGCCGTATTCAGATTAGAGAGACAATTCTTTCTCACTTTGAAAAAGAAGAAAAGCTCTTTAATATGGGTATTAAATGTCTTTCTTTGTTCTTTATTGATGAGGTTGCAAAGTATCGTCAATATGATGAGAACGGTGATGAAGTGCTTGGCGAGTACGGTGTTATGTTTGAGGAAGAGTATTTGAATGCTCTTAATGAATACACAACCCTGCTTGATACACCGTATCAGAGATACTTGAAATCTACTTGCAGTGATGTGAGTGCAGTACATAAGGGATATTTCAGTATTGATAAAAAGACCGGACACAGTATTGACAGTAAGATCAAAAGGGGCAGTGAATTTTCAGATGATATTTCAGCCTATGACCTTATTTTGAAGAATAAGGAACGCTTGCTTTCCTTTGATGAGCCAACGAGATTTATTTTCTCTCACTCTGCACTTCGTGAAGGTTGGGACAACCCAAATGTATTTCAAATTTGTACGCTTAAACACTCCGACAGCAACACCGCAAAGCGCCAAGAGGTTGGTCGTGGATTGCGTTTGTGCGTAAATCAAAACGGTAATCGTATGGATGTTGAAAGTTGTGGCGCTTCGGTACACGATATTAACACACTTACTGTTATTGCAAGTGAAAGCTATAAAACTTTTGTTACGGATTTGCAGTCAGATATCAAAACTGTTTTGTATGACAGACCTACTGTTGCGACTAAAGAATACTTCAAAGGCAAGTATGTTAAGGTGGATGATGTACCTACGCTTATTGACGACAGCACCGCTAATAAAATCTACAAATACCTTATCAGAAATGATTATATCGACGATGATGATAAGGTTACGGATAGCTACCGTCAGGATATAAAGAGTGGAACAGTTGCTGAGCTTCCTGAAGAATTGAAGCCGATGACAGACGGCATACATACGCTTATTCAAGCTGTTTACGATGACAGTATCCTTAAAGATATGTTTGCCGACGGACACGAAACAAAGGTTAAGGACAACCCGCTTAACGAAAACTTTGCCAAGAAAGAGTTTCAGGCTTTATGGCGTGAGATTAACCACAAGTACGCTTACACAGTTGAGTTTGATAGCGACGAGCTGATTAAGAAAGCAATCGCGCATATTGACGAAAAACTTTTTGTTTCAGAGCTTCAATACACCGCTACCATCGGTCGTCAGAAAGCAGAAATGAATGAGTATGAGGTTGAGCGTGGAGCTTCATTTGCTGGCGAAAAAACAAGAACGCAGACTCTTAAACACGCTGAAACAAGTCAGATTAAATATGACCTTATAGGTAAGGTTGCAGAAGGTACTACGCTTACCCGCAAGACTGTATCTGCAATTTTACAGGGTATTCGTATGGATAAGATTCATATGTTTAAGAATAACCCAGAGGAATTTATCTCAAAGGTTATCAGGCTTATCAATGAGCAGAAAGCTACAATGATTGTTGAGCATATTTCTTATGATACGATTGAAGGGGAATACGATAGCACAATCTTTACAGCCGAAAAGAACACACAAAGCTTTGACAAAGCATTCCTTGCAAAGAAAGCAATCCAAGACTATGTGTTTACTGACGGTTCAGCCGAAAAGAGTATCGAGAGAAAGTTTGCTGAAGATTTGGATAGAGCAGATGAAGTATGCGTTTATGCAAAACTTCCCAGAACATTCCAAATTCCTACTCCGGTAGGCAATTACTCTCCCGACTGGGCAATCGCTTTTTATGAGGGCAAGGTTAAGCATATTTTCTTTATTGCAGAAACAAAAGGCACAATGGAAAGTCTTGAACTGAGACCGATTGAGCAGGCTAAGATTTCTTGTGCTAAAAAGCTGTTCAACGAAATGTCTAACGGCAAGGTGGTTTACCACGATGTTGACAGCTATCAGAGCTTGCTTAATATTATGAATTCTATATAATGCAAAAAGGCCGTCAGATCTCAAATGAGACTTGACGGTCTTATACTATTTTACAATTGATTTATAATAGATATGATCATCTTTCATCGCATTGATTTTTACTGACATACACCAATAGAAATGCGGCTCAAAGTGACATTCAAAGTGACAAATAAAATGTCACTTTGGGGAGCAAAACCAAAAAATGTTATTAGGTTTGCATCCTGCTCATACATTTAATAAATAAGGTTAGCACACATAATAATCATTAAGTTGAATTCAATCAAATCAATGTTATAATAAACACATAAATCTTACGATAAATTTTAGTTTACAGTAGAAGGAGGACCTATATGATGACTGTTTCAGACTGGATAAGTATTATTTGTGCGGGAGTTGCGTTGATAGTCACGATCGTTATTGCAATCTTGCAAATAAGACAAAGTAACCGTATGGAGAAATTTGAAAAAAGGCAGGACGAGCGTGATGAGCAACGTCATCAAGAAAGTGTAAAAGCACAAGCAGTATCATTTATTTCTAAATATTATAAGGACAGAGGGCTTATTCCGCTATGTGCAATAGCCACGATGTATAATGATTTGTTTTATTACAACAGAGAGATGTATAGAGAATTTTGCTGTTGTACTAAAGAGGTTCAAAATAGAATTTTGAAATATTGTGATTTGAATTTACGAGTCAGTGAGTACAATATTTATAAAGAGTGTTTGGTTGCAATAGAAAGTGTGCTAAATAAACACTTCCCTGATGATAAAAGTGTTTTTTGCGAGGGAGGAAAGTATTTTGCTCGTAGCTTAGAATACTATGCTGATAAACCAATACCACATCAAGAGTTTGAATATCAAAATCATATTACAGATGTTTTGGCTAATGCGTTTAATAGTAATGACAAAAAGGCTACACCGATTCAGCAGTTGTCGATAGAATATAATTTTGAAAGTTGCGAAGAAATAGAAGCATGCCAGTTGGTTACTGTTATTGCGGAGTTTTCAGCAATCTATGGGAATAAAAATAAAAACATTGATAAATCATACGGTTCTCCGGGAGGATACGATGGAGAAGTTATAGAAACAATGGAAGATTTGTTCCTTTTAGCCTTATTTGAAATATATGTTAATTTACTAATTAAGAAGTTATAATCATTTGTTTTGTTAATTTGAGTTCACTTCTTGTGATGAGAGACTTGATAAATAACAGTTTTTGTTAGTATATTTATTCGAGAACGAGTTGCGGATTGTATGGACGATAATGAAATTAAAAGGCGACTTGCCGGTCGTGCTGCCGAATATATGATGTTCAAGGACGATGAAGAAGATACCGAAGTTCCGGTAGAAATTTCATCATCCGATAGTGTTATCGACTTTTTAGGTTTTGAAGAGTCAAAAAAATAAAATTCAAAGTGACATTCAAAGTGACAAATAATATGGCACTTGAAAATATCGACAAAATGCCTAAAACAACTTTCAAGGCTGAAGAATTATAAAATTCATACCGAAAGGGTTTTACTATTATTTGTCATCAACTCTTACAGTGGGGTGCATTATATTTGAGTTATGATACTTCTCAATTTTTAAGAGCATCAAAAAAGCATCAATTTTCAACAAAAACTATAAAGACAAAAATGAACAGCACTTTCAAATCCTGAAAGTGCTGTTTTTATGCGGAATTTTAGGGGGACTGTATTTTAACACGCGGCTTAACTGAAAGCGTGCTTTTCGCTCCAAAACCACGAAATTCAAAAGTGCAAGCACTTTTGACAGTAAACAGTCCGGTGGACTGTTTACGCATTGAGTTGATTATAAAGCCCCAGCCATAGAAAGCACCGTTTTTCGGTGCTTTTTTTCTTTATTTACGCTGTATTACGGCGATTTTACTTGCTTTTTCCATATAGATAAAACTACGGCGCACGGTCTTTTCCGTACGCCGTCTTTTCATTTACACACCGTTTATTGTTCACTTTGTGCCACACAATCCATGCAATTCGTTTGGTACATCATCAAAAAAGCATCAATCACAATTCAAATCCGTTAGTGATTACTTTTTTTATCTAATTTTTTATTCTTTGTGTGAATTCATATATGCAGATTTAATGCTGTTTGGCAATTCATCAGGAATCAAACTTTTTATCCTATCCTCGTTTCCGTCTTTGATAGCCTCACTGTAATACCAACATTTGAAATTTAACATATCAA
>ERZ780207.2604-NODE-2604-length-12709-cov-9.362573_pt1 | contig 12709 bp, 13 predicted proteins | sample MGYA00510977_ERZ780207 | MGnify/ENA primary metagenome ERZ780207 (study PRJEB29588, sample SAMEA2151383) | human gut metagenome | biome: human gut; feature: human-associated habitat; material: faeces | place: Denmark | collected 2008/2010 ... | reverse complement strand
GGATAGGGTGGGATTCGAACCCACGAGCCGCTTGCGCGACTACCTGATTTCGAGTGTTGTAAGACTTTGGCAGATTCACCTCTGGAGCAGGTCGTTTCAGGCCACTTTGTTAAGAGGCAGAAACGCAGACGCCGCAAGGGGTTGCGGACATTCCGACCCGTATCGGCCAGAGGCGATTCGAACCGCCCCAAAGTTCAAATAAAACCGCGTTCTTGCGTAAAAAGCCTCCGTTCTTGCGCGTTTGCAAGAAGTCAGGCAAGAAAACAGAGACCCCGACAGCACCGATGAAGCACCCTTTCGGACCGCAAAAAAGGAAAGGAGCTTCGTCATGACATACGATGCAAAGGAACTCGCCCAATACCCAGAGATCATGAACAAGGAGCAGATGCGCAAGGTCTGCCACATCAGCAAGCGGACGGCGCACTATCTGCTGCAGTTCAATCTGATCCCCCACGTCTGCACCGGGAAGAAAACCCGCTGCTACGCCATCAGGAAAAAAGACGTCATCGATTTTATGATCAACCGGGAGGTCAACCCCAGCCGGTACATCGTACCCACCAGCTGGTATAAATACGGAAACGAGGACGTGCAGCCCTACAAGATCCGCATTCAGCCGCCCCTCCCCAACGATCCGCAAAAGACGCGACGCTACTATGAGAGCAAGCTCGCCTCCTACCCGGACGTGATCGACGTGTCCGCCATCGTGGAATTCACCGGCTATAACCGCCACACGGTCTGCAAGTGGATTCGGTTCGGAAAGCTCCGTGCCCTGGCGCTGCAACACAAGTACATGATCCCGAAGTGCTATCTGATCGACTGGCTCTCCTCGGAGGAGCACAACTCGACCCTCCGCAAGTCCCGTCGCCATATCGACCGGCTCTGGGAGCTGCAGAAATGGAGTGACGGGCAATGAGGGGAAATATCATTGAGGAGCTGTACTACGGCAAAATCGACCCGCAGGATCGCGGCTATCGCCCTAAGAGCCCTGCGAAGAAGGCGTCCGACTCACTGAACGACCTGGAGGAAAAGCTCACCGAGCAGCTCGCTGGCGAAAACAAAGCTCTGTTTCTCCGCTTCTGCAACGCCTACGCCGAGTTCATGGGAGAATCCGAGCTGGATACTTTCATCACCGGCTTCCGCCTCGGCGCACGGTTCATGATGGATACCTTTCTGAGCGACGACGCACAGCTTGAGAGCTTCCTTGAGAGGTAGCATCAGCGGTAGAATTTGAAAAGTGCGTTTTTACACCATGTATTTCTATTGAAAAGTGTAATTCGCTGCTTCTACGACTGAAAATTCGCCGAATATTCACCGAAAATTCGCTTTATTCGCTCTTCAAGGGTGAATAAAGCGAATTTTGTAGCGCCTGTTCATGTGAAAGTTAAAAAACGTCTGCTTCAAGGCAAAGAAGTACATATATTTGTATTCCTTACACAAGGATAACCTTCCCAAGATAGGTTATAGAAGAAATATCTTTGCCTAGAATGGTTTTGTGTTCACTATTATCGGGCACCAATTTGTATCCCCTACCTTGCTTTATGTATCGCTTGCACATCACACTTCCGTCAACGACAAATAGACCAAAGAATGATGTTTGCATCATCGGAGCAATCAATCGTTGGTGCCTTATATTCAATGGTTCCCGCCTTCAAATCCGATGTATACAAAACAAGCCATTTGCAGGACTGCTCCTGTTGCCAATAGGAAAACAGCTGCGCCCCGTCATTCTTCGTATCAGTGAGCGCTTTATCAAACTCTCTGCCCCAGGTTTTGCACTCAATTATGAAAAGCATATTGCCCTTGGCATCGGTCACGCAAATATCGGCGCGACCGCTTTTTGCGTCGTGCCCGAGATGCCACTCTTTTTCAAGCTCAATATGCTCTGGACGGTACCCTTTTGTCAGCAAACGACATACGCACTCGAATACAACAAAGTTTTCTTTTTGATCAAAGCCATCGTTGCGCTCCCTGCCCTTGATAGCGACCGGATATATCAGCTTTTTTGCTTGGAAGTCTACTTTAAGGCTGCAACCAAATTCAGGAAAAGCTTTTTCATACATATCGCCATGGGCAACAAAGCCCAGCGTATTCAGAACGTCTTTCAAGTTTGAAACATCTATCATAATTGATCGCTCCTTATCCGTTCTATTACCCATTGCTTGATCTGCGTTACTTAAAAAGCGCGATAGACGGGTCCGCCGCCCCAAAGAACATCACTTCATAGATAGGCAGATAGGTGATCTTACCGTTCATCGTGATCTCGCGGGCGTTGGACAAAACAAAGGCCTTTTTCACGTGATAGTCGTCGTTCTTTACGAAGGTGTTCAGGGCGCTGTGAACGGTGTAGTCCTTGCCGGACTTGACCTCGATGGGGACGGCGGAGAGGCTGTCGTAATCGTCGATCAAATAATCCACCTCGCCCTTGCTGCGGTTATCGTAATAGAACAGATTGTAACCGTGGGCGATGAGCTCGCTGGCGACGACGCTCTCATAGACCGAGCCGAGGTTGATGCTCCGCTCGTCCTCCAGGATCGCGCGGATATTGCTGCCGTACAGGATGGAGGTCAGAATACCGACGTCGTTCAGATAGAGCTTCAACAGGTTCTTGCCGGAGGACTCGATCAGAGGGAAGGTCGGCGTGGAGATGGCCTGCACGTTCAGCGCAATGCCGGCGCTGATCAGGTATTCAAACTCGTCTTCATAATTGGCGAAGGTGCTGCCTTTCTTCCCCTCAATCCGCTGCGCCACCACGCGCTTTTTCTTGTTCTCCAGGTTGGAGGGGATCTGATCGTAGATCCGGCGGATCTTCAGCTTGCGTTCTGCGTCATACTTGGAGGCGTCAGCGGCGTAGTAATCATGGATCTCGCGCTGGATCTCGCGCACGGCCTGAATATTCCTCGTATCCAGGTACGCATTGACCGCCGCCGGCAGTCCGCCTACTAAGAGGTAGCGTTTGAAGGAGTCCATCATCTTTCCGTGCATGGCCTCGTCCAGCGACTCCCGTGCCTCGAACTTCTTGCGCAGGGCGGCAATGGCAAACTCGTTCATGCCGTTGGCGTAGAGGAATTCCTCAAAATCCAACGGGAACATGCGTACCTTGCGAATGCTGCCGATGGGGATGGAGGTCGTCTGCGCCAGCGTTACCCCCAGCAGTGAGCCACTGGCAATGTACGTAAAACGGTTGTCATCCCGGAGGAATTTCAGCATGGTCAGCAGATGGGGGTAGGCCTGGATCTCGTCGATGAAGATCAGCGTATCCTCTGCCTTACCCATCAGCTCGCCCTTGATCGCGCTGACGCGAAGGTAGAAATCATCTACCGTCTTCGCATTTTCAAACAGCCTCTCGCCGACGGAGTCCTCCAGCATGTTGATCTCAATGAAATTGGGAAACAGCTTTTTCCCGACGTGGCGAATGATATAAGTCTTTCCGACCTGGCGTGCGCCGTCGATCAGCAAAATGCGCTCAGAGCCGGACTTCAGATGCTGCTCGATCAGGTCTGCGATTTTTCGTTTCAGCATGATGACTCACCTCGCGAAAACTTTTCGACTATATTATAGCCGTCTCTACTCAACTTTTCAATAGAGATTTCATTTATTTTTCTGTACTTTTCAAAATACAGGCTTGTCAAACCTGCAAATCCGGCGTTTGCACATTGGCGCTTTCTGACCTGCTGCGGTAGTATGTGGATGAAGAAAGAACCACCCACCGTAAGCGCGAGAGGAGGCGCTGTATGGAAAACAGATTTGCAGCGGCGCGGAGGCGGTATCTGCGCACGCACATGGACGGGATCTACACAGGAATGCTGCTGACGGGAACGCTTGAGCCGCATCTCAAGGAGATCGGCGAGTCGGCGCAGGCCATGTTTGACCGGATCGTCGAGCAAATGAAGAAGGCCGAAGGTGTCACCGAGCAGCTGAAGGCTGCGGATCAGATGGAATGGGTCGGACGGATGAACTCCATCCGCAGCCGTGCAGAGGAGATCGTTTTCTCTGAGCTGGTCTACTGCTGAGGTGCGGCCATGTTCGGGCGAAGGAAAAGAGACCGGGTTCTGGTGCTTTGCGCCGGCGAGCGCCGGTTGCTGACAGCGGCGATGCTGGTCTTTCGGAACAAGCTGCTGTCCAGCGGCAAGCCCACGGAGGACGTGAACGAACTGCTGCTCCGGCTGATGAAGTAAAACTGAATAATACCAAAAGAGCGTCTGCTTCTGAAAAGAGACAGGCGCTCTTTTTGCGCTTTGAGCCGTGAAATCCCACTAATTTGTGAATCTTCTGAGAACTTTCAAAAATCGATGTCGTTTTTTGGCCTCCGATGTTGCGGTAAGAGAGTAGAGGGACTTTTCGAAAAAACCGAAATTCGATGTCGTTTTCGAGGCCTCTCATGTGGCTGTTAAGTAGTAGAGGGAAAAAGTTTCGATGCGGTGTTTACTTTTTTGCTTTGGATGTTGCGGTACAGGAGTAGAAGGAAATTTTTCAGCCCGGTGTTTACTTTTTGCCTCAAAACCGTGCGGTACAGGAGTAGAGGACAATGCTGAGAAAATCACGCCAGAATCCGCTACTGCAGACCACCTCAAAAGAAAAGCAAAAAACAAATGTCGTTTTTTGAGGGGTGCAGGCTTCGGTAATTTAGTAGAGAGATTTTTTGATAATCCGTGTCGTTTTTTGTCCTCCATGTTGCTGTAAGGGGGTAGAAGGGCGAGCTGAGTACAGTCTCTCGTTGCCAGCAAAGACGCCGCTCAAAAAGTATTTTCAAAAAATCTCAAAATCAATGTCGTTTTGGAGGTTCAAAGGTTGCGGTAGGGTGGTGAGAGGAGGTTTCGCAAGAAATTGGCTCCGTTTTGGCGCCAGACGCGAGAGAGCGCCGGGGCTTGGCTCCGTTTTGGCACCAAAAAGCTAAGACGAAAGCGGGTTTTAGTCGAGTGGCATCAATTTTGATGCCACCTTCAAAGGGCAAATCGTGCTGCGGCATCAAAATTGATGCCATAAAAGAAAATTTTCAAGGACACCCATAAAAATGCCCGCTCTCATTCCTTACTTAGTGAGGAGGTGATGTACGCCACCGAATAGAGCGGAAAAATTTTTCGCCGATAACCCCCATAAAGGCAGGCTCCCATCGCTTAACTAGTGAAGAGATATTTCGACAATCGCAGCCATCAAAAAATCTTTCGCCAGGCCTTAATTTTTCCGCTTTCCCGTGATCTACCCCTTGAGGGAAGATTTTTTCCGGTGGCACCCGTAAAAATGGTGCTTCCCATTCCTAAGTTAGTGAGGGGACTCAAAAAAACTTCTGCAAGGCTTAATTTCTCGCCTTTCTCGTGACCTACCACTTGAGGGGCCAATTTTTCCGGAGACACCCATAAAATCGACCCTTCCCACTCATCCCTTAGTGAGGGGATATATCGAAAAACGGCGATCACAAGAAAACTTTTCTCCAAGCCTTAATTTTTCACTGTTCCCGTGATCTACCACTTGAGAGAGAAAAAGTTTTCTCCGGCACCCTGAAAAAAGGCCTCTCAAATGGCTTAACTAGTGGAGGGGTTCCTCAGGAGCATCCGATTTCCCTCACCCGACAAGAAGGTGATAACGAATCGACAACTGAATAGCCGTCATCGGGAGAAAGAATTTCGGCAAGCACCTTCCAAAGCACCCCTCTGAACTTACTAGCTAGTGAAGGGATCTTTCCCCACATTGCACCTTGACAACTGAATAACCGTCACCGAAACAGATATGACCTTGCGACGATATGAGCAAGGCGACGCTGCGGGGCAGCCGAAAGGTCCCGGGGCAGGCATACAAAAACCGTATCGGAAGGACGGCGCAAATATTCAAGCAAAACAAACTTACCAGCTAAAAAGAAAGAAGGTGAAACACATGAACAAGATTCAACTGATTGACGCGGAGACGCTGTACTACAAGCCGCTGGCGCACCCGAGGATGCTGATTGACGGCATCCTCGCCGACGGGCTGGCGGTGATGGCCGGCGACTCCAAGATCGGCAAGAGCTGGATGGTCCTCTGGCTCTGTCTCCAGATCAGCAAGGGCGAGCCGGTATGGGGCATCCCCACCCGGAAAACCGACGTGGTCTACCTGGCGCTGGAGGACCGGGAGTGGCGCATCCAGCAGCGGATGCAGGAGTTGACCGAAGCGCCGCCGGAGAACCTGCATTTCGGCTTTTCCTGCGGTCAACTGGGCTCTGAGCTGGAAAGCCAGATCGAGGCCGTGCTGCAGGATTACCCCTCCACGGGGCTGATCTTCATCGACACGCTGCAGATGATCCGGGACAACGTCTCCGGGAAGGTCAATGCCTATGCCCAGGACTATCGGGATCTTTCTTCCCTGAAGAAGATCGCCGACAATCACGGCATCTGCATCTTTCTGGTGCACCACACCCGCAAGGATCGGGACAGCAGCAATATCTTCAACGATATGACCGGCTCCACCGGCATCATGGGCGTGGCGGACACGGTGATGATCCTCCGCAAGGAGGAGCGCTTCGGCGACGCTGCCGCCCTCTGCATCACCGGGCGCGACGTGGAGGAAAAGAAGCTGAAAATGCAGATGTGCGGCGTCCGCTGGGAGATCACTGAGGAGCTCAATGCCGACGATCTGCGCAGGGAGCGGATCCCCGATTTCGTGTACGAGGTCGTGGAGTTTCTTTTTGAGCACAGTAAATTCCAGGGCACCGCCACCGAGCTGCTGGCCGCCGTGGGTAACACCGAGCTGAAGCCCAATGTCGCCAGCAAGTATCTGACGCGGTATTACAGCGAGGTTTTCCTCCCCATGGGGATCAGCTACGAGTACCGCAAAACGGCGGCGGCCCGGCTGATCATCCTGGAGCTGCATGACGGTGCTGACGGTCATGACGGTGCTTCCGGGAGCGAGGGACTTGCGTCACAGCAGGCTGAGGATGACGGTAACGCCCCGCTTCCCCTTTTACCGTCACAGTCGTCATCTGCGTCACGGAAGGAGGTAAACGAGGATGAAGTATCACAGTGCTGAAATCCCCGTGGCTATACGCAGCTTTTTTATCCGTAAGGGTAACGAGCATGGGATTTGTGTAGCCGTCCGGCTCCCAACTCCCCCGTATCCCCGGATACGAAAGGGGCCAGCCCCTGTAACCCCGTCCGAAGGAGGTGAACGATATGCGCAATCGCACGGAGGAAATCAATGTGCGCGTCTTTAAGACCGAGAAGAATCTGATCCGCAGGAAGGCGCGGAAATGCGGCATGAACATGTCGGAATATCTCCGCACCCTGGGGACGAACGCCACGGTCAAGGAGGCACCCCGCGAGGAGCTGATGCAGGCCTACCGGAAGCTGACGCGGCTGCACGCCGGAATCCGCTACGAGGTCTCCATGGCGGCGTTCAGCGACACGCTGACGGAAATTGAAGATCTGCTTTTGCAGGCCTATCACGGAGAGGAGGATGATGCCAATGGCGGTGACGAAGATTTGGGCGATCCATGACAGCGTTTCCCGCGTGGTGGACTACTGCAGCAACCCGGAGAAGACCCGGTTGACGGATCTGGAGCAGGTGCTCATCTACGCCGCCAACAAGGCCAAAACCCTGGACGAGGGCGAGCAGAGCTACGCCGTCACCGGCGTCAACTGCCGCGCAGAAACGGCGGCGCAGGAGATGTCAGCCACCCAGCGGCGCTTCGGCAAGAACGGCGGCAACGTGGCCTACCACGCCTACCAGTCCTTCAAGACCGGCGAGGTGTCGGCGGCGGAGTGTCACCGGATCGGGCTGGGGACCGCCCGGCAGCTCTGGGGCGACAGCTACCAGGTGCTGGTAGCGACCCACTTCAACACGGGGACGTACCACAACCACTTCGTCGTGAACTCCGTGGGCATGTGGGACGGGCGCAAGCTGGAGGCCAAATACGGCGTCTACTATGCCCTGCGGGCCATGTCGGACCGCATCTGCAAGGAGCACGGCCTGTCGGTGTTGCAGAACCCGCAGCGGCACAAGACGGCGCGGTCCGTCTACTTTGCCGAGAAGAACGGTGAGCCCACCCGCTTCAATCTGATGCGTGAGGCGCTGGACAAGGCGCTGGCCCTGTGCAGCAGTTGGTCGGAAATGACCACAGTGCTCCGCAAGCTGGGTTACGAGTTCGAGTGTGGTCCAACCCACAAGTACGCTACGATCCGGCCCTTTCGCTCCAAGAAGTGCACCCGCACCTTCCGGCTCGGCCCCGCCTACGAAAAGGAAACCATGCGGGAGCGACTGCTGGAAAACCAGCGGGACTACCGAGTCACGCAGAGCTACTACGCCTTTCTGAGGCCCTACTCCAGAAACTACGCAAGAGAAAACCCGCCCACGGAGGCGTACTACCGCAAGCGGGATTTCTACTGCAAGGCGCCGCGCATCACCGGGTACGTCAGCTTTTTCCGGGCCGTTGCTATCGTGCTGGGCGTCGCGCCCATGTACGAAAAGGAATACCAGCAACCGCTATCGGCGGAGTGCCGGGAGGCCTGCCGCCGATTGGACCGGTACACCGCTGAGATGACTCTGGTAGAGCGGGAGCATCTGGAGACGCCGCAGGATCTGCAGAACTATATCGCGCGGGTCAACGCAGAAATTGACGAGGTGACAGCAACCCGCAGCAAGGTACGCAACAGGCAGCGGAACTGCACCGACCCGGAGCGGATGGTGGAGCTGAAAAAGCAGTGCGCCGCCTGCACCACGGTGCTGGCCGATCTGCGGAAGAAAAAGAAAACGGCCTGCGCCATCATCGAGGACCATCCAAAGCTCCGGGAGCTTCTGGAGAGCGAATTTGAGGCTCGGCTGGAGAACGACCCCTATCTCACGGAGCGGGAGAAAGGCGCGCTGCGGCAGCAGAACGCTCCGGTGAGAGAGGAAAAACAGTATGAACGCTGATTACAGCAGAAAGAGAGATGATGAAATTGAAAAACCAAACCATTGATTTGGGCCTGAGCGGCTATGACGAGCTGTTCATGACCGAGCAGGAGCGTGCGGACACCCGCAAGCCCAAGGTGGAGGAGCTTCCGCTGACGGAGCTGACGCCCTTCAAGGGCCACCCCTTCAAGGTGAAAAACGACGCGGAGATGAGGGAGCTGATGAAGAGCATTGCCGACGCCGGCGTGCTGTCTCCCGCCCTGGCGCGGCCCAAGGAGGGCGGCGGATATGAGCTGATCTCCGGCCATCGGCGGTTGGCGGCCTGCAAGGCACTGGGGATGGACACCATGCCGGTGATTGTCCGCAAGCTGACCGACGAGGAGGCCGTCATTACTATGGTGGACAGCAACTTGCAGCGAGAGCACATTCTGCCGTCGGAGAAAGCCTTCGCGTACAAGATGAAAATGGAGGCTCTTGACCGTAAAGCAGGTCGCCCCAAAAATTTGGACCAAGTTGGTCCCAATTTTAAGGGGATGCGATCCGCGGAGATCGTAGGTGAAAAGACCGGCGACAGCGCAACGCAAGTCAAGCGTTATATCCGCCTCACGAACCTGATCCCCGAAATCCTCCAAATGGTGGATGACGGAAGGATTGCCCTGACTCCGGCGGTAGAGCTGTCGTATCTGCAGTCGTCCGAGCAGGAAACGCTCTTCTCCGTGATGGACTGCGACGAGGTGACGCCGTCGCTGTCCCAGGCTCAGCGGTTGCGACGCATGAGCGAGGAGCAGAGGTTCACGGGCAGTGCAGTGATGCAGCTCATGTCCGAAGTCAAGGGCAATCAGGTGGAATATGTAAAGGTGCCGGTGGACAAGCTCCGCAGCTTCTTCCGCCCGGACACCTCTATGAAACAGATGACCGAGACGCTTGTCAAGGCTATGGACTTTTACAACAAACATTTGGAGCGTCAGCGCCGAGACCGCGACGCCCGCTGAAAGGAGTTTTTACAATGAAAACTATTTTTGATCTTAACCGTCTTACCGAAGGCAGAAAACAGGAACTTGACCGCATGGTAGCAGATTTTTCTGAGGAAGGATGCCTTTTCGTTGAATTTCTCATCGACGCCGATGAGGGTATTGACCGCAGCTGCGACAAGCTGGCAGTCACTTTCGATGACGAGCTCGGGCACGAACTTGTTTTCGTTCTTTCTCAGGAGGAGATCCACTATATTATCGGAGCCATTACCGAAAAGCTCGATAATATTGTAAGCGACAGCGTTACGCCCTTCGGCGATGATGAAACCGAAGATGGTACGATCAGACTCACTCCGGTGAATACCGAAAAGGAGCTGGATATGCTTCTCACTCATGTACTTGGCGACGACGGAGGAGGTGGTTTCGGTGACGAAGACTGAGCTGCAGACCATGTATGAGGTGATGTTCACGGATTACCCCGACATTGTGAACGTTGCCCAGGTCCAGTCCATGCTGAAAATCAGCCGCCATCTGGCCTACGAGCTGATTGGCGACGGGTATATCCCCGGCATGAAAATCGGAAACGCCTACCGCATTCCGAAAATCAACGTGATCCGCTACGCTCTCTCGGCGGGCAATCCCCAGCCGGCAGCGTGACACGGATTTGAACTGAAACGACACATTGGACGGGCATCTGAGTAGGCCGTATAATGGTTACGGTCCGAAAGGGTGCCCGTTCATACGCTGTCAGCAAAAGGAGGTATGGATGAATGATAGCGGGACACCTGCAAATCAAAAACGACTACTATTATATGGTCCTGAGCTATTTGGACGCCAACGGCAAACGGAAGCAGCCGTGGTTTCCAACGGGACTGCCAATTAAGAACAACAAAAAGCGCGCGGAGAAAATGCTGCTGGAGCTGCGTCAGACCTATGTTCCCCCTGCCGAGCACAAGTCAAACGGAGAGCTGTCTGCCGATATGCTCTTTGCCGACTTTATGGAGCTTTGGCTGGGGGTCGTTCGCAATTCGATTGAGAAGACGACCTTTTCCTCTTACACCCAGATGGTAAAGGGAAAAATCGCACCGTACTTTCGGAAAACCGGCATCAAGCTGGGCGAGCTTCAAGCCAGGCATATTCAGAGCTTCTATCTGTACGAGCTGAAAACCGTGTCTGCCAGCACGGTCATCCACGAGCACGCCAATATTCACAAGGCTCTGAAATATGCCGTCAAGATGGACCTCATTCCGTACAACCCCGCCGACAAGGTGGAGCGTCCGAAGAAGCAGAAGTATATCGCGGATTACTACCGTTTGGAGGAGCTGGAGCAGCTCTTTGAGGCGACAAAGGATCACCCCTATTCTCTGCTGATCCAGATCACCGCGTTCTACGGGCTCCGGCGCAGCGAGGCTCTGGGCCTGAGATGGGACGCCATCGACTTTGAGCGCAATACCATCACCATCAGACACATCGTAACAAATGCCAAGATAGACGGCAAGTATGAGATCGTCCGCGAGGATCGCGCCAAGACGAAATCCAGTCTGCGCTCTCTTCCTCTGGTCGACAATATCCGGGAGAAGCTGCTGGCCTTGAAGGAGCAGCAGAAGGAAAACAAGAGGATCTGCGGCAACTGCTACAACCGGGAATACGACGGCTATGTGTTCGTGGATGTAATGGGGAACATTTTTAATCCCCGGAATCTCAGCAGCAATTTCAGCAAGCTGCTGGAATTGAAAGGTCTGCGGCATATCCGCTTCCACGATCTCCGGCACAGCTGCGCCTCGCTGCTGCTTGCCAACGACGTGCCCATGAAGCAGATCCAGGAATGGCTGGGCCACAGCGATATCAGCACCACGGCAAACATCTACAGCCACTTGGATTATAAGTCCAAGCTTACGTCCGCAAACGTAATGGACAACGTCCTGACCCTGCCGGAAACCGAGGCCGTCGGATGGCAGACATGACTTCTTGCCGAAAATCATGTGCAGCAATGGCAGATTAGCAAAAAGAAAAGCCCAGTCATATGGGCGCAAAGCCTTGATATGACTGGGTTTTTCGCTGGCGGAGGGCGTGGGATTCGAACCCACGGACGGTTTTTGGCCGTCAAACGATTTCGAGTCGTTCTCGTTATGACCTCTTCGATAGCCCTCCGTATATCTCAACTGTTTTCCGTGCGCTGAGAAAATGCAAGAAAAACACGCAAGAACAATATGAAATTTTGAAATTCGATCCGGCGAAAACCCTTATAAATCAAGGGTTTTCAGCGGAGAAAACGGCCAGAGCCAACGCGCATTTCGAGTCAGGGCCGTTATGACCACTTCGATACCTATCCATGAATGCGTTTCACGAACGCACGCATGATTATAACCAATCCCGCGAAAAAAATCAAGTATGGCGGTGGAATTTCTGCAAATTCTGTTGTATAGTACTTGCGTATGCGCTAATATGGCGCAAATTCTGCGCAAAAAGGACACCATCACCGTGGACGATATGAAAAAAGAGGCCGAACGCGAGGCGCGCACCATGTGGCAGTTCGTGCGCACGTTTCTCAAGTGGCTCGTGATCGCGGGCGTGACCGGCGGCATCGGCGGGCTGGTCGGCTCGGCCTTTCACCTGAGCGTGAACTGGGCGGCGGCGTTTCGCGCCGCGCACCCGTGGCTGCTGTGGCTGCTGCCTGTGGGCGGCCTGCTGATCGCGGCCATTTACCGCCTGACCAAAATGGAAAACAAAAACACCAACGCCATCATCGACGCCATTCACTTCGGCGACAAGGTGCCGCTGCTGCTTGTGCCGGCGATCTATCTGTCGACCGTCATCACGCATCTGTTCGGCGGCAGCGCCGGTCGTGAGGGCGCGGCACTGCAGATCGGCGGCAGCCTCGG
>ERZ780207.2602-NODE-2602-length-12725-cov-5.297159_pt1 | contig 12725 bp, 14 predicted proteins | sample MGYA00510977_ERZ780207 | MGnify/ENA primary metagenome ERZ780207 (study PRJEB29588, sample SAMEA2151383) | human gut metagenome | biome: human gut; feature: human-associated habitat; material: faeces | place: Denmark | collected 2008/2010 ... | reverse complement strand
CATGGAGGCCACAGCAGAGGGACTACAAAAAGCCAGAGAAACGGAGGTCAAGTAAAAAGGGCCTTCGTTTTTCTTGTTTTTGGGGTACTTTTCGGGGGTTCCGCTAAATGGCAAGCAATGCTTCTGTGGCCACAGAAGCTATTTTCACAAGCCCGGCCCTTGCGGCCCGTCTGTGAAAATTTGCTTGTTGGGGAGCCTCCCCAAACCCGGCGCTTCGGGCCAAGTTGGCACGAAGTGTCAGCGTCGCTTTGCTCCTTATGCGTCACAGTCCCTAACGCTCCTGTTCCTTCTTTCTGCCCGGCTCCGAGTAGCCCAGCAGATAGTCAATGTTGGCCTTGATGGTCGTGACCTCCTGCATATCCGCCTTGGTTTTGCGGTACTCGGCGTAGAGCTTCTTTTTCTGTTCCGAGAGCTTGCGGCCTTCCTCTTTGAGCGTGTCCATCTTGGGGAGCTTGGCCCCGCCGAGGATGGCTTTGAAGTCGGCACAGGCCGCCCGGTAAAGTTCAATATCCGCCTCATGCTCCGCAAGAAACTTCTTACTGTATTTGCTGGCCTTGTACTTCTCAAAGACAGGCCGGGTCTTGGCATACTGCACCGTTGCTGCCTTCAATTCCATGTTAGTATGGAGGGCCGCTTCGGTGCTTTTGATTTGGTCAGACAGCTTGTGAAAACGCTCCGTGGCCGCTGTGGCCTTCTGCTCCAACTGCTCATAGTCCGTCAGGTCATTGTCCTGCAAGTAGGCAAGGGCGGCGGCCATTTGTTTGAGATTGAACACCTTGGCCCATCGCTCATAACCGGGGCCTTTTCCTTGGAGCCGGGATTGAATGTCAATAGCCAGACTGATTTTTGGGCGAGGCTGGCCGGGCCGTTGGCGGGAGCCTGACAGGGCGGCCCGTATGTCCGTTTCGCTGTAACCTTCCCCGAGAGTATCAGAGCGTAAGCGGGTAAAACGCTCCTGACCGGGAGCCCGAAAGCTGATTGAGCCCCGCCTTTGTTTGACCTCATAACCCGCCTGCTCCATCAGGGAGAGGAACGCCGGGAAGTCGGCGGGCTTCTTGGCAAGGGCGGTATCAATGGCGGCCCGCAGTCTGTCCTGATAGGTCAGCGGCTTTTTCTGTCCGGCCTGCCACTCCCCATAATTGCGAAACTTGCCCTTGCTCCGGGGCTTGGGATTTTCCACGATGGAGAGCCCGTTTTCCAGACACAGACGGTCAGAGAGCCGCCGCAAGGCGAAGGACGAGCCCCAGAAGTTGCGAAACTTCCGGGTACAGTCAAGGGTAGTAGAATTGTAGTAAATGTGTGAGTGGATATGCTGCTTGTCCGTGTGGGTCGTGACGATGAAGGCATGACGGCCCTTCGTCCAGCGCATAGCTAGCTCATAGCTTACCCGGTTTGCTTCTTCCGGGGTGATCTCTCCGGGATAGAAGGACTGGCGGATCTGATAGCACAGCACATCCTCGCCTTGCTTTTGCTCCCGGCCCGTCATGGCCTTGTAACTGGCCTTTGCCAAAAGAAACTCGGCGGCTACCGTGGCCGGGTCGCACTCATAGGAAGATATGTATTTCCCGTCCTCCGTCTTTTCAGGATTTTTCCCGTAGTCCAGACAATCACGAATGGCCTCAACTATACTTTCTCCTTCGTTGGCGTGGCGTTGCAGCAAGGTAGTTGTTGCCAGAGAAAATCCCTCCCTTCATAGAAAACGGCGGCCATGCAAGGCCGCCGTCTATATTACTTCGGGACAACTTGGCCCGAAGCGATCAGCTTGTGATGAATTGCCGCAGAGACAGGTTTAAGCTGTTCAGCCCCGTAATAACAGCGCCCGCCACCGCCTGCAAGCCGAAGGGCGAAAGCAGGAACGCAATTCCCAGATAAATGACGCTGCCCACCGGGTAACTGATGAAGAATAGCCCCATGCCCAACAGGGCCATGATGACCGAGGCCGCAGTCAGGAGGAAGGAGGACACAGAGAACAGGAACAACAGGATGGCGACAAGGACGGTCAGCAAAACGATAAACGGCACAGCAATCAGTTTTAATATCAGTCTCATATTTTAGCCCCTTTCTATCTTTCTACCTATATTTTACCATGCGGGCGCAGGGGCAACAATGTTGCAGACGGTTAGTAAATCTTGTCCTGGTTCCGAGCGTAAGTAATTGACTTTTACTTATCTGCAAAGTACACTTAAAATAAAAAGGAGATGTGTACAATGGATGAAATAAAGTTCTTTTTGAAGTTTGGAGAACGGAAGAACCTCGAAAGTCTGCAAAACGGAAATATGTACTTCTCCAATGCTCAAACTTTCCGTTACTATGAAGAAAAGCTCTTTATCAAAGGTCAAGGTGATCGTCTGGAAGGCGGCTCAATGATAGCGGCAAACAATGTGACAATGATTGATAATAACACGCACGAGCCTGTATTCACTGGGATAAAAGGAAATATGTTTGTTCACTATGAGCCAGCCAATTTGCTCCCTGTATTTTGTATTTTTTCTTGTTTTGAAAAAGACTGCGCTATAGATAAAAACGGAGAATTAGTGGTGAACCTATCGGACGAGTTGAAAGACAATATTATTTCTCATTTTCCAAAGGCTGATACAGTTGCCATTATCCGAAATCCGCAACAGTTCATAAGTGATGTACAATCTACAATAGGATTTGAGTGTAAGGCTGATTTGGTTAATTACTTTCATTTGATGGGCTTTGATAGTGAGCATGGGACAGCAAACGACTTGTCATATTTCAAATACTTAACACAAGATGTTCCACCCAAAAGAGAAGGAAAGAAAACAATCTACTCTTTTAATGCCGATTATGTTTATCGCTCCCTGTTATGTAAAGATGTATTTTTTAGTAAAGAGCAAGAATATAGGTTTATCCTTCCCAGAATAGAAATAGAAAGCGGGAAAGTTTTCCCTGTGCATTTACAGCAAAAAATTGAACTGCAAGATTTGAATACTTTTTTTGCATTATAAGCAGAAAAATCGGGGTACAACCATTCAAGGTTGCACCCCCAATTTTCATTTTTCCACCAGCGCAGACAGCTCCGTGAGTACATCGGACACCCGGCCCCAGAGCTTTTCATAGTCCCGCTGGAGCCCGGCGATCTCCTCCGGGTACACGCCGAAGGTGTTGGCATGGACGGCCACCTGATTGAGATTGTTGGCACACCGCCGCTGTAAGGACACCAGCTCCTTGACCGGGGCAAGGTCTACATGGAGGATATAGCCGTTTAAGGCCATCTTCCGCATATAGGCCCCGGCGTTGGTAATCCCCGCCTCGGCCATGCGCCGCTGTATCTGGGCCAGCTCGTCCTCCGTGACCATCACATGAAGGTGTCTGCCACGCTTGCGCCGGGCCGTCAGCGTTCCTCCCGTTCCCGGCTCCGCTTGTGGGCGGGCGGCTCCTTCACTCTGTCCAGCTCCTTTTTCTCCGGCCCCTTGGGGAGCGGCGAGGGCGGCAGGTTGTTCAAAATACCGTCCAGCATATTGTCGTTCTGTTCCTCGGAAAGCTCGGCAGTATGCAGATAATTGTCCTTCTCGTTCATGGTTCCTCCTTATCTGTCCTCATGGGACTTGTTGTATTTGGTCTTATCAGGTTCCTTCGGCAGCTCCGGCCTGCGGGCCGCTTCTTTGAGTTGGGCCGTGATAGAGGGCCGGGCCGCCCGATCAGGGTTGCCGGGAGCCGGGCGCAGCTCATAGTCCTCCATCTGCTTTTCCGTCAGGGGCTTCAAATAGGCCAGTTCGCCCCATGCCCGCATAGTGCCGCCCTCCACCATACGCCGCTCGTCAAAGTTGATGATCTCCACGGGAGCGTTGCCGGGCGGCTTCGGGAAGGTGCCGAGGTCAACGGGCCGCTGGGTGGAATAGTAGCGGTAATACTCCGCTGGCTTCTGGCCCCCAGTGCGCTCCTGCACCTGAAACAGCTCTTTGTAATCATCAATGCGCTTGGCGAAGTCCTTTTCCGCTATCTGGCCGTCGCTGTGATAATGGCCCCAATAATAGTCCCGCTGGCCGTTCTCCGTTTCGGTAAACTGCCATGTGACAAAGGGACTGGGGGCCGCCTCATTATAGCCCAGGGCAAAGCCCCGGCCGTTATCGAAGGTGGCGGACTTCAAAATCTCATAGCCTTGGTTGTTTTCTATGTGGTTTCCTCCTTTCCAGCCTCGGGTCAAGTTGGCCCGAAGTGCATGATGTTACGAAATACCCGGTCAAAACGGGGCAGAAGGTATTAGGGGATTCCGCCCCGGAAAACAGGCGGGGAAAACCCCGGAATACCGGGCTTTTTCTCCAGGCAAATCGTAACAGTCCTACCCGGTTCCCCGCCGCTTTTTTCTCATACGCTCCCGGCTCCTTCTGCGGTTTCCCTCGGCCTTGCAGGCTTCGGAGCAGTAGGCTTGCCGCCCCTCCGGGAGAAAGGGCCGCCCGCAGATAGCGCACAGGCGGGTGTCCGGGGCCGGGCCGCCCTCGCAGATGGAAGCTTCCAGCACCGGGTCAAGGGGCAGAACGGCCTCCCGGAAGTAGCGGCAATAAGCCCCTGTCCAACACTTGCCAAGCATATAACACTCACAATCCAGCGGCAGGCAGCCATATTCCCGGTCATAATTGGCGCACATCTCCGTGACCAGTTTTCGGATACCCTTTCGCTCGTCACGGGTCAGTTCCCGGCACATCAGGACTTCGGGCCAACTTGGCCCGAGGGGCGAAACTTCTTGCGGCAACGGCTTTTTCTGTTGCCGCAATCTTTTAAGTAGCGGCATCCGGCACAGCGGTCAGCGCCGCCACGGCCCGGGTGGGGGATCTCTTTCATCATCTTTTCGTAGGGGCTGTTGGTAAAGTTCATTCCTCGTCCTCCGTTTCTTCCTCAGTCTCCATATCGCCATAGGGGTCGGCTTCATCGTAGTCGTAATCGTCCTCGTCCAGCCCAGCGGCTTCATGCTTCGGGCGGTAGACCTTGAAATAGTAGGCCGCACCACCGCCCACCAGCGCCACGACGGCAACCATCAGAAGATTGCCGACAGGAAAGGCTGTGTCTTTTTCCGGTTCAGGCTCCGGCTCGGGAACAGGTTCCGGGTCAGGTTCGGGCTGGACAACCGGCTCTGTTACTTCGGGCTCCGGGTCTGCTTCTGCGAGAGCCAGAAGGTCTTTTTCCGTGACAGCGTTCAGGAAATACACATTGTTCTCGGTGCGCTGATGGTCAATGACCAGATAAAAAACATTTTCGCTGGGGGTGGTAATCGTAAAAAACTCCTTGCCGTCCTCGTCGGTGGCATTATCCACCACCGTACCCGTTCCATCTGTGGTGAAGGGCTTGGTTGTGGTTTCCTCGGCGGCAGGCGGCTCGGTTTCTGCAACGGGCTCGTTACTCTGGGCGTAGGCTGTGGCGCTCATGCAGGTAAAAGAAAACAGGGCGGCAGTCAAAACCGCAGCCCTGCGAAAAAACTTATTCTTCATGTTCGGTATCCTCCTTTGCTTCATCAGACTTCGGGCCAAGTTGGCCCGAAGCGGTAATGCTGGGATTGCTGAAAAACTCAGCCAGTTCGGCGGGCGTCAGTTTCAGAGAACGAACAGCCTGAACAATCATGCTGTTTTCTTCTTCCTGACGCTGTTTCTCCAAATCCCGGATTTTGGTCTGCCACTCGGTAGCCTTCTCACGGGCCTTCGACAGCTCTTTGTCGATTTTTTCAAGTTTGGTCATGGATAGCTCCTTTCTGAAAATCAGTTCAAGCGCCCAAAGGCGTAAAAGTGTTCCTGCCAGTAACTTGTATTGATACTGGCGTATTTAATAGGGTCGCCCGCATGGATCATCATTCCGCCGCCCACATAGATACCCACATGGGAAACGGGGCCATCACAAGCATAGGTTTTCGTGAAGAAAATCAAATCCCCGGGCTTTGCGTCGGCGGGTGATACATAGGAGCACTGGTTGAAAATCCCCGTGGCCGTGGTGCGTGGCAGGCTATGAACGCCGCTTGCCGTGTAAACCCAGCAGACAAAACCGGAACAGTCGAAGCTGGTACTTGGAGAGGAGCCTCCCCAAACATAGGGCCAGCCCAGATATTTTTCCGCCTCCGAAATCAGCGCCGCAAAGGCCGGGTCGGAAAGGGCCTCGCCCGGAATGGTATAGTCGCTTCCGGGGTCATAGCTGCCTCCGCCGCTTGTGTAAATGTCATCCCACAGATAAGGCTTGTTGCCCTTGAGCTCCAAGGTTATGTCGTAGATTTCCTTCTGCTCGGCGTCCAAGAGGGAGCCCACCACCATGGGGAGGGTCTTGTTCTGGAGCCGTACATGGAGAATGTAATACTCATACGGCACTTCATAGGTGTCGGTGTGGGTCGTTCCGTCCTCGTCTGTCCATGTGTCCGTTTCGGTGCGGTAGCGTATCTCCACTTCTTCGGTCAGCGTCAGCTTGTATTGCGCCTCAAACAAGGCCCGGAGCTCCCCCTGCACATTCTCCCGGGTGTAGGTGCGGAGCTTGGCAATCAGGTAGGAAGTCAGCTCATAAGGATTGTGGCCCAGCTCGTCTACATGGTAACGGTACTCGTCATAGCCGGGATGGGTGCGCTCGATGTTGGCGATTTTCTCCCGGAGCTCATTTTCAAGGGCAGTATAGTCCTCGTTGGCCCCTAAAATATCCTCGTCCTCGGCGGTGTAGGAAGTCCCCACCACGGCGTTCATCATGCCCGTACCCAACGATGGAAGGGCGGAGAAAACGGAGTTGAGTATCAGAAACAGGCAGAACAACAGCAGAATAATGACAGCGCCGCCCTTATGCCGCCGCACGAATTGAGCGGCATAGGCCGCCGCTTTCTCGGTGGTGGTTGCCGCTGCTCCCGCCGCCTTGGCGGTCTGCCTTGCGGCCTCACGGGCCTGCTTGGCATATTCCCGCTTGATTTTCCACTTCTGGGCCATGCGGGAAAGAAAAGTGCTGTTTAGCTCCGGGTTCTCCTGCGCCATTTTCTGATAGTGGAGGTCTGCATTGGCCTTCATTGTTCGCCGTTCCCACTTCCTAACCTGACGGGCTGGATGCTCCCTGATACGCCGCTTGGCATAACGGATGACCTTATGCGCCCCGGCTTCTGCTAAAAGCTCGGCCTTGTGGGCTCCTTCCACACCAACATTTTCGTGCTCGACCTCATGGATTTTGCGGTGTCCATAGGCCCACACACCAGCCCCCGCCACCATAACCGCCTGTTTGGGAAGGCTGGGCGGCTTCGGCGGCTCCTGACGGGATAGCTTTTCCTTTGCCATTTCCAGCCGGACAACGGAATGTTCCGCCTTGGCTTCGGCCCGTTCTTTCTTTTTCTCCCGCTTGTCTTTCTGATCTTTGCGGGCGGCCTGTTCCTCGCAAACGGTATCTTCCCGGGCCTCGCCCTCCTTCCGCAAGCGGGAGGACGGCTTTTCTCGTTCGCCGTCCTGCCTGAATTTCCCGGTACTCTGGGACTTCGGGCCAACTTGGCTCGAAGCCTGCTCCCCGGCCTGACGGGTCACTTCTTCCTCAGTGAAGTGGAGCCGCCCACGCTTTACCTGTTTCTCACCGTTTGTTTTCTTCGGGTCAACCTGTCCCGAAGCGTCCTTACTCATTCTGGGCCTCCTTTTCCTCCGGGCGGGTGGTCATAATGGAATAGAGCTTGGTATTCTTCGGGAAACGGTCAACAAACGGTATGGTCACATTTCCAAAGAACAAAAGCCCTTCGCCGGGATTGGAGTGGGTCACATAGGAAAGCTGGTGGGGGCTGATACCCAACTGCTTCGCCAAAATCTGCCTGTCTCCCTGTGCCTGTGACAAAAGCACCATGAAATCAGAGTTCTCAAAGATGTTCTCGATCTGACGGCTGGCAAGGAGGTCTTTCACATTCTGGGTCAGGGCGCTGGGAACACATCCTTTTTTACGGAGCATTTTCCAGATAGTCACAAAATAGCTGGAAGTCAGCTCGTCCTGCAACAGCACATGGAACTCGTCGTAATAGCACCATGTAGCAATACCGCAGGAGAAGTTGTAGGAAACCTGATTGTTGGACAGGTCGTTGAGAATGTGCATGGCAATTTTGCGGAGCCCGGAGCCCAGCTTCTTCAAATCGAAGCACAGCACTCGGGCGTTTTTATAGTCCACATTGGTTTTGTGGTTGAACAGGTTGAGGGAGCCCGACACATAGATTTCAAGGGCCGTTGCCAGCCGCTTTGCCTCGGGTTCGCTCTGCTGGCACAGAAGGTCATACAGGTCTTGAAGCGTCGGCATGGGTGCGTGTTCCGGGTCGTTGAGCAGATCCCGGTACACCATGCGGGCGCAGCGGTCAATGATGGTGCGCTCGACGGGCTGTAAGCCGTCCTTGCCGCCAACAATCAACTCCATGAGCGAAAGAATGAAGTCACATTTCAGACTGATAGGAGAAACCTCGTCATCCATGCTCAAATCCAAATCCATAGGATTGATGAAATGCGGGCTGTTGGGGGCGATTTCTACCACCAGCCCATCCTTTCCAAACTGGCGCACCAGCGGGGAATATTCGCCCATGGGGTCAAGGATGATAATACGGTCGTTGGTGGCAAGAAACACATTCACAAGTTCCCGTTTTCCGCTGAAGCTCTTGCCGCTCCCCGGAACGCCGAGGTACAGCCCGTTAGGGTTTTTCAGCTTCTTGCGGTTTGCCATGATGACATTATGGGAAAGGGCGTTCAGGCCGTAATAGATGGCCTCGCCGTCCATGCGGAGCTCCTGCGTCATAAACGGAACGAAAATCGCCGTGGAGCTGGTTGTCATGCCACGCTGTATCTCAATCCCGTTGTAGCCGAGGGGCAGGCTGGACACAAGGCCCTGCTCCTGCTGGAAGTCCAGCCGCTTCAAAAGGCAGTTGTACTTCTGCATGATACCCGATACCGTGAACAGGTCGTTGTCCAGCTCTCGGCGGGTGGCGGCGGTATTTACCACAAGGAAGGTCAAAAGAAACATTCGCTCGTTGCGGCTCTGCAAATCATTCAACAGGTTCTTGGCGTCCTGACTGAAAGTAACGAGGTCAGGGGGAAGAATGTCCATGTCGTAGCCGCTTCGGACGGCCTTTTTCTGTTCTTCCACCTTCATTTTGTCAATGTCGCTGACTTTCCCTTTGATGGTTTTGATGGCCTTAGCCTGATCGACGGTCTGAATGTGCATGGTAATAGTCATTTCAGCGTCTACCTCCAACAGCTCGGCAAGGAGCTTGTCGGAAAGTTCGGAGGCCATAATCTGCATATAGGAGGCCGCTCCCCAAGTAGAGCCCATGCGAAACAGCCGGGTCTGGCGGAAGTCAAAGCTGGTAGGGGCAATAAAATCTTTCGTTCCCATTCCGGTCTTGGGTATCATATCCCATGTAAAGCGGAAGGGTTCTGTGCCGCCGGGGTGAAGCTGGCCATGAAGTATCTCTAAGCGTTCCAGCCCGTTCAGGGGCCGTGACTGTACGCCCAGCTTTTTGAAATTGCCGGAAATGTCAGCCTCTACACGCTCCAGCCGGGGCCTTGCGGCGGCGAGGCTGTCCGCCGACACGCCGAAGGTCAGCAGCTTTGTCCGCACAATGCCGTTATTGCTCTTGGCAATCTGGCCTTCCAGCATTTCCACATACTCACTTCGCATATCGCTGTACCCGTCCTCCTTCATGGGGATATTGAGCTTATATTTGCTCTCGGGGCGGCTTCGGTGGTTGATAAAGGAAAGCTGGAACGGAAGGGAACTGTCGAAGGAATTAAGGAAAGCGCAGTAGCCGTCAAAGATGGCTGACTGGTCATCAGCCTGCGCCAACTGATAGTTAATGTCCTCGTATTCCATGCTCTTGGTGTAGAGCCTGTCATTGAGCCGGCAGATACCGTCCTTGAAAATTTCCCGGTACGGGATGGTCTGCTGTGCGGTCTGCGGCCCGGCCTTTCTTGCCGGGGCCTGTTTCTTGGGCTTACGGTCAGGACGCTTTCTTTCTGCGCCCGGCCTTGCTGTCTTTGTGTTGGTCTGCAATCGGGTGTTCCTCCTTTCTGTTCAGAAAAGCGTAAAAATTATCGGTCTTATAGGGCCTGACCTTTGGCAATAAAAACCGTGTTCGGATGATGTTGCGGAGCACCTTTTCAAAAGGAAGCCCGTCTTTTTCAAACATGGCGAACAGAAAACACGGCATCATCAGCCCGATCATCAGGAACAGGGCCGTACTGTTCCCAATGTGAGAACGGGTAAACAGGTAAAACGGAATACCGATACCGCCCGCTATGGAGAAACAAATAAGCTGGCGCTTCGTCAAGTTGAAGGCCAGCTTTGTTTTAATTCGGCTCAAATCGTTAGGTACTGGCACATAGGCCAAAGAAATCACCTCCTTGGTACTTCGGGCCAACTTGGCCCGAGGTCATCGTTCTGTCTGACGGGCCGGTGCTTCCTTTCGGGCGGTCTGCGCCGCCTCAAGGCCCGACTGTCTGGCCCGCCAATACTCGGGGTTGTACCGCTTGATAGAGCGGTTAATGTTTTCCTCAAAGGCGGCCTTGTCTTTGATACGCTCGGGGATCTTCCAGAGCTTTTTGTCTAAGAGCTCCCGCAGCACCACTTCCTCCTGCGTATCTTCCTCAAAGCAGAGGTAGCCGCCACGCCGAAAGCCGCACCGTTTGGCTGCCGGGGAGAGAAAGGCCGCCACCTCGTTTGAAACCATCGTCCCGCCATGGCTGGCTGTGCTCACAAGGAACACGCCGGGGCAGAGCGTGTCGCAGGTCTGTACCGCTCCCCACGGAGATTTGTTCGGCTCCTGATACATTTTTGCCTCCTTCCAGCTTCGGGCCAAGTTGGCCCGAGGTATGATTTAATGGGCTCCGAATATGGACTTTGACAGGCTCCCGGTCTTAAAGAGCACGAAAACAAGGAGCACCGTGTAGCCTACACATTCCCAGATAGCGGCCATCATATCGCCGCTTGTGGCGATACCCTGCACCAACACGGCGTAAATCGCCATGCACACCATAATGAGCATCCCCTGAAAGCCGATGGCGAACAGAGATTTGAAGTAATTCTGGCCCATGTGGCCCGCCTCCCGGTTTGCGCTGGTGGCGAAGGGGATGGGGGCAAGGCTCGTCATTAGGTAAATCTCGATCATGCGCCCGTAGACGATGACGAAAATCACGATATTCAGAGCCGTCATGGTAAACTGCACGAAGAACGATTGCAGGAAGATACCAAGGAGCGGCCCCAACTCCATGGCTTCAAGCTGGGCCTGCATATCGTTCAGCACATCGGGCGTGACGGCGGTGGAGCCTTGTATCAGGCCCGCCGACTGCTGGATGACCTGCTGGGACACATCGAACACCGCCATGACGATGTTGAAGGTGTTGGACAAAATCAGCACCGCCACGAAGGTCTTGAAAATCCATTTGAAGAAAATCCATGTATCGAAGTTGTGTAGATTGTTGTGGTCTATCAGCATTTGAATGAGCTCATAGGTCATCACGAAGGTAAGCACCAGCCCGGCAATAGGCAGGATGACCGTTTCGGAAAGCTGCCGTATCATGGAAAAGACCCCGGCGTTCCATGCCGCCGGGGTCATCCCTACCTGCGCCGCAATCTCTCCGACCTGCTCATTCACGCCCGTAAAAAGCCCGCCGAGGTTTCCCATGATACCCTCGACCAACAGCCCTTTGAGCCATTCCGTGATAGCGTCGAAGATACTTTGCATAGCTTACTCCTTTGGGAAGATCAGAACAGGTTTGCCAGAAGCGGGATCAGGTTCATGCCGAGAAGGACGATACCGCCGCCCGCCATGAGCTGTTTCATGCCCTGACTTTTCGAGGCCGGGTTGTCCGCCCCGTAACCTTCCAGAAGGTTGACGATACCCCATGCGCCGAGGCCGCAGCCGATAGCCATAACCAGTACCTTCAAAGTGTCAACAGCAGAAGCGAAAAATTCCATATACATTTCCTCCATTTGATTAAGATTGAATTGTGGGTAACAAAAAGCCGCTCTTTCAGGCGGCCTCCGGCCTCGGGCCAACTTGGCCCGAAGTCCATCTATCAGTTAAACGAAATCGTCTGCGCTGTCCAAATCATCATAATTGAGAATGTCAGCGTCCTCGTCGGAGGCGTCCACCTCATACACCGTATATTCTTCCTCGGGCTTTAGTCTCAATCGCCGGGAAGTCAGGCGTTCCAGATGGAAGGCGTTCCGTTTACTGTCATGTTCCGCTGTGTAGCGGTAGTTGGGGTGCTGTTTCAAATCGTACTTGGGCGAAAAGAACGGGGGCAGGCCCCGAAGCTGTAACAGGCACTTGTTTCCGGGCATGGTGGTGATCTCGCTGGTTGTCAAAAGCTCCCGGCCCAAACGCTGGGTATTAAGTCCATAGCTTTCGGACTGGCCCCGTGTGCGGCTGTCTGTCTGCATGGAGATCGTCGCTTTTCCCAGCCAGTTTTCCGAAATGTCCTTTAGCGTGGAAGCCTCCCGGCCTCCCAGAAACACAATGCTGTCCATATTGCCCATAATGGTTTCCGCATGGTCTTTATACAGGGCCTTGCATTGGCTCATGGCCTGATAGAACAGGGTCAGACTGATTTCCCGTGACCGGATGACGGCCACGATTTTTTCCAGCCCCGGCACCTGCCCGGTGTTGGCCGCCTCGTCCCACAGCACCCGCACATGATGGGGCAGCCTGCCGCCGTGAACATTGTCCGCCCGTTCGCACAGAAGATTGAACATCTGCGAAAAGGCCAGCGCCACAAGGAAATTGTAGGTGCTGTCCGTGT
>ERZ780207.2601-NODE-2601-length-12733-cov-6.999053_pt1 | contig 12733 bp, 9 predicted proteins | sample MGYA00510977_ERZ780207 | MGnify/ENA primary metagenome ERZ780207 (study PRJEB29588, sample SAMEA2151383) | human gut metagenome | biome: human gut; feature: human-associated habitat; material: faeces | place: Denmark | collected 2008/2010 ... | reverse complement strand
CTCAGGCTCACTGCGTTCGCCAGCTCCACCCAAAAAGCTCCCCCTTCGGGGGAGCTGGCATCGAGCAAAGCGAGATGCCTGAGAGAGTTCGTGCCTAAACCCCACCCGTGAAAAGGCAATTCTGGAAAATCCGCAGATTTTCCAGAATTGCAAATTTAAAAATATATTTTCCGCTGATTATGCGCAGAGCAACGCGGAGCGCATTCAAAATCGTGCTGCGCCCGGCAGGGGAAAGGGCACAAAAAATGCTCCCCCTTGCGGGGGAGCAAATTCGGTACACAACGCCACGCTGTGCCGAAAAGAAAGGAGTGCAAAGTCAGTTTTCCTTTTTGCCCTGACGGTTCAGCACCCAGCCTGCGGCAAACAGCAGCACGCCGCTGCAGGCCAGCACCGGCACGGGCCAGTTCAACTGGCCGGTCTGGGGCAGAACAGGCTTATCGGGGGTGGAAGGGGAGACCGGGTTATCCGGATTTTCGGGGCTTACGGGGTTGTCCGGGGTGCCGGGACTTACCGGGTTATCCGGTGTGCCGGGGCTCACCGGCGTATCCGGGTTATCCGGCTGCTCCGGGAGATCGGGGGTGTCCGGTGTGTCGGGCGTATCCGGCACATCCGGGGTGTCGGGGGTGTCCGGCGTTTCCGGGATGGTAGCGCCTACCTTGGGGGTGGCGTCCACATCGTAGATCCAGTTGTCGCCATCGGGCAGCGGGATGGACACAAGGAAGGGTTTGATGGCCTCGTAGCCGTGGGAGGCCTCGGTCTGCACGACCAAGTACAGACCCTGCGGCAGCTTGGTAATGTTGGCATAGCCCTCTTCGTTCACGTCCTGCTGGGCGGCAATGGCGGGCACAGCGGGCAGATACTTTACCAGCTGGTCTGCCAGCGTGCTGTCGGAAAGATCGCCCAGCACGACACCGCAGCCCGTAAAATCGCCGGTATAGTCAAAGTACAGGTTGCCGTTGGTGCGTTTGACGGAGGCCACCTGATACAGGGTAAGCTCGCCGCCGCGCAGGGGCACATCGTTGTGGGTGTCGTACAGACGGACGTGGAGCGAGCCCAGACGCCCCAGTACAATGTTGGCACTGGTGGCAAACGCCGGCAGGGCGCAGCATACCACAAGGCACATAGCCAGCAGCACAGCCGCCAGACGATGACGCAAATCAATGCTTTTCATGTTCTTCACCTCTCGTTTTCTTGGGTTTGCGTGTAGAAATCAGCATACCGATCAGTAAGATCAGCAGCATGGGCAGCGCCATAATGGGCGCAACAATAATGGGTTCAATTTTAAGCGCTTCGGCGGTAACGCGGAGGTGCTTGTACTGATCCGGGGTCTCTACGCGGCGGCCGCGCACCAGCAGGCGGTGGGTGTTGATGCCGTAGGGGGTGCAGGTCATCAGGGTGACGTAGTCCTTGCCTTCGGCGATCTTCAGCTCATCGGTCTCGGTGGGCAGCACGATGGAAATTTTGTCCACCTCGTAGGTGAGCACCCGGTCCAGCACGGTGATGGTAAAGGTATCGCCCACTTCCAGCTGGTCGAGGTTGGTAAACAGCTTTGCGCTGGGCAGGCCCCGGTGCGCCGAGATGACCGCGTGGGTGCTCTCGCCGCCCACCGGCAGGCTGGTGCCCTCCAAGTGGCCTGCGGCGATCTGCAATACGCCGTCGCTGGTGCCGTGGTAGATGGGCAGCTCCACGCCGATTTTGGAAATGGTGATGTAACCCATAATGCCGGTGCCGGTAATATCCAGCGTTTCGTTGTAGCCGGAAAGCTGATCCGGGCGGTAGAGGGCGTTTTCGTTGGCGGCCACCTGTGCGTTAAAGGCATCGGCGGCGTCAAAGTAGGCGCTGTAATCCGCATCGGTCATGGTGTCCACGTCCTGCGCGTAGCTTGCCACAGCACGGGACTGATGCAATTGGTTGACGTAATCGCTGAGGGTGGGGTATAACATCACGGATAGACCCACGAAAAAGACGAGGATCAGGATGATGGTGCTTTTGTTCTTTTTCATGGGCTACTCCCTAATGTTATAAGGATAGGAGCGGGGGCCTTGCAGCCCCTTTGCTCCGGGTTCTTGGGGGAAATGGAGCTTACTTGTTCTCCATGCGCTTCTTGGTGACCAGCAGAACGATGGCCGCAACCATCAGGCCGCCGCCGACCACATAGAACAGGGTAGTACCGATGCCGCCGGTGGAGGGCAGGGTAATGCCGCCGGCTTTTTTGTTGATGATTTTATTATTCAGGTTGGATTCACCGGACAGATTAACATTGTGTTCGTCGTGCGTTGCAGAAATGACGATTTTAGTTTTGTCACAGGCACTGTAACCGGTGGGAGGGGTGGTCTCCTTCAGGTAGTAAGTACCGGCGTCCAGACCCTTAACGTTAAACTGGCCCTTGTCGTCAGAGAACATTTCTTCGCCATCTTCAGTTCCAAAGTAGCGAGAGTAAGTGCCGTCAGCATTCTTTTTGAGCTTGATCTCCTCTGTATCATTGCAAGTTTCAGCGCTGTACAGACGGAAGCCAGCGCCCTCCAGCTTGTTGTTCTCGTTATCATCATCGTGATACTTGGTGTTGTTCAGCTGGTAGGTGTACACACGGACTTCGCTTTCGGGAGTGAAGCCCCAGTATGCGCTGTTTCTGGGGTTATTAGAGTACTGGAGCTGTACTTTGTTTTTGTTATCGGTAGAGCCACTTGTAGAATTGACAGCGGCTTTGTCGTTCAGGTGTGCAGTATAGGTGACCGTAATAGTCGCGCCGTCATTCAAATTGAACCTTGGATCTTCAACACAGGTTTTGACATCAGGAATGCCTACCACAAAATAGTTATGACTTTCAAGATCGGTAGTATCAATGGTATACTTCGAAGAATCGCCGGTGATATCATAGGGAATGCCATTGGATTCAATGACTACACTATCGAGTCTGTCATAAGTAATGCCCTTGGACAAGGTATCATTGAACAAAACAGCGTACTCGTCATAGTAATCGTAAGCACGGCCATTGTCTCTGCTTGCGGGCAAGGTAGCAATCAGCTTGAACTGGAACTCTTCGTTGATCGCATGGTCAGCGCTGGAATAAAAACCTGCTTCGTTGGTGCCATCCTGATTGTCATAAACTTCCTTCTCAACATAGGGCTTTACAACCTTATGATTAACTAAAACGACATAGGGTGCTTGGGGAACATTCAGCAGGAAGAAGGAATTGTAGGCATGATAGAAATCGCGAAGGTTAAAGTAGGTAGTATCAACGATCAGATAATAACCTGACTCTGGAATGTTGATGCCACCGGTGTGATCTGTAATGACGGGTTTCGGGTTTGCATTGGCATCCGGGTAGAGATAGTGGCATACAACGCGCGCAAAAGCGATGCTGTAATCATCGGAATTATGCCATTTGCTGATAACCGCAAGAACGTCCTGAGCAGTGAAATTAGTTTTAAACTCACCGCCGATGGTAGGATCTGCCGTCAACTGCGCCAGAAACTCGTCAGGCTTAGTGATGCTGCTGCCCCACCCAACGTTGGAAAGCGTCTCATTGTCCTTACTAATAACACCCTTGAAGATCTGGAAAGCGCTGTAACCGTGGAGTTGGTTGAGGTCCTCCTTAGTGTCGTATGCAAACGCCGGGATCGCCATGGCGCACACCATGGCAACTGCCAGCAGAGCAGCCATGAGTTTTTTCATTGCTTTTTTCATGAAAAAAGCCCCTTTCTTTTCTGCCCCTTGCCGCCCCCTGCGTTTTGCACAGGGGGGTAGGGGTGTAGTTTTGTTTGGACTATCGCGTAAACTTTGCGCTGGGCGGGCGGGGGCTCAGCCCCGGCACGCCAGCAGAAAAGTGCAGTTTAGTCATCTGCTCTCCCTTCGCGTCTGCGCTTGCAGTGGATAAAACTATATGCCAGCGCGGTCAGCATCATTGTGCCGCCCACGGCTGTGTACGGGAGTGTACCGGTGCCGCCGGTAGAGGGGAGCTCGTAACCGGGGGTTTCCTCGGTGTTGGTAATGGTGACCAGCGTGCCCTTGGCGGTGTCAATGGGGATGGCAGTTGCGGAAGTATCGGTGCTTTCCGTGCCGTTAACAGTTACGGTATAAGTGGTTTTATAGCCGGTAACGGTTTCCTCGGTAATGGAGTAGGTGATACCCTCGCCGGTTTCCAGCTCATCCCAAGTGTGCGTCCACTTGTTCAGGGCGTTCAGCGTAACTGTGCCAACCGTGGTTACAACAGGTGTGTCGGAGATTTCCGTGCCCTCTTCCTGTTCAACGAACCCGGCTTGATTCGTACAGTTGTAATACAGAGACTGACTTGTAATCGTGAAGTTGCTCTTTATCGGGCCAATTTTATAACAGTTATCCGCTCTGTTTGTTGTTTCGATGGTTACACCGCTGGGCAAGGAAGCCTTCACTTGATTAAAGAGTTCCGAATTGTTACCCATGCTGCCAATATAGATATAGGCGCCATCCCTGATATCGGTGCAGTATTCTTTTTCCGTCTGACCAGCAGTCACAACCTTAATGGTGTGCCCCGTTGCCGGAGCGGATTTGGTCAGGGTAACCGTAACGCTCGGTACATTGCGCAGGTCGGTCAGCAGGTTGCCGCTGGCATCTGTCCACTTCTTAACAACCTTCAGCTTGCCCGGCAAAACGTAGGTCTCATCGGGGGTGTTGTTGCAGTAGTAGTAGAAGCTGCCAACCTTCTGATCAGCCTTCAGCTGGTACAGCTTATCAATTTCGGTAATGCCGGAACCGACAGGGGGTGTGTAGGTGCTCTCATGGGAAATTGCAAAGTAATAAGGCTTGTTCGGACTGGGCAGCAGATAGCCCGCAGGGGCTTCGGTTTCCGTTAAGCAGTAAAGGGTGTCAGGGTCCAGCCCGCCGATCGTTGCGTTGCCGCTAGCGCTGGTCGTTATTTCCTCTTTGCCGTTTTTAGTAGTTACGGTGACCCACTTGTTGATTTCTGTATCAAACTTTTCCAGTTTGAACTTTGCACCGGGCAGAACATTGTTCGTTGTGCCGGAGTACTTGACGATGGTCAGGCGGCTGTTGTTGTAGTTGATATTCGCACTAGCGTCCGAGCTGGAAGTAAAGCTGGTGTTCTTATCCTCATACGTCCAATGATCATTCAGTTTAGCTTTGTTTTTAAAGGTATAGGTGTTGTTAGCAACCAGATGTGTTGTATCAACTCTGTAATGGAAAACCAGCACCAGAGCCTTGCCATCGGCAACCTTTGTCCAAGTCATGAGCTTCTTAGTGTCCTCGATTTTGGAGTAGTAGGTGCTTGTGGTTACCGTTCTCTTAGCAATACCATTATCGAGCTTCTTGTCTGTGGATGCGAGGGTAAGATCGGTAGGCACTCCAGTTGCTTCCAGTGAACCATCAGCTTGCAGCTCGCCGTCAAAAACGGTGATGCCTTCCAGCGTCACATAACCATACAGACCTTCGGGGATGGTCATGACGTCTTCCAGAAGCATCTCATTGCCGCCGTTCAGCGTTGCGCCGTAGGGGTTTACCTTGACCTGATAGGTCAAAAGACCGGTAGCTGCGTCAAAGGTACCGCTCTTGCCAACAACATCGCGGGTGACGGTTTCAGTAAATTCGGTATCGCCGATCTTTTCGCCTTTGCGCTTGAACTCGGCAACGTTCTTAAACTCGGCGGTATTGTTCTCGTCCCAGATGTCATGACAGGTAGTATCCAGCGTGGTGTCGTAGGTGATATAGATACGCTTGTAGATCTTTTTCGTATTGCCGCTTGTATAGCTGAACGCCTCCGGCTGCATGGTAATGACCAGCTTGGTGGTTCCGTTTGTCTCCTTGGTAACTTCAACTTTATAAGAATCAGTGGACGGAGTAGAACTATTGCAGCTGATCTTAATGCTGTTTTCGTCCAGAACCAGACCCTTGGGAATGGTATCGGTAATGACCCATTCGTCGTCCTCTATCCATTTGAGAACGTCATTATCGTTGATCGCGATCGTCCAAGGCAATTTTTGACCGGGCTGCAGGGTAGTTTTGTCGCTGCCCTGCTGAACCTTGCCCCAATCAACATTGCCGGCACACTTGTAGAAGTATTTGATCGTATCGGAAGCTTTGTTAACCTTCTGCGAATCAGATACCGTGCTGCCGTTGTTGATGTAGCAGCTGTTTACTACATCTGCACTGCTGCCCGGCAGGGAAGCGATCGTGACTTTTGTTGTGTAGGTAATGGTCAGCGGGCCGGTCACTTTGGGTGTGGATTGTGTAAAGTCGATCTTGAACAGACCCAGATCGACTTTATAGTCATCTGATTTGCCGGAATCAGTCCATTCTGTGATCTTCACACTACTAGTGACGTCAGTGCCGTTTTTGTCCTTTACCTTGATAGAATCAAGATCGATCTCCTGTGCCTTGTAGTGCTTTTTGCTAGTATTATCATAGAACGTACCGCTATAGTCGTAGTAGACATAGGTTCTGACATCTTCCGCGTTGATGGTGCTCTTCCACTGCAGAGTGGCTGTTGTACCATCATTGGATGGGGTGCCGACTGCCTCTTTGGCAAGAACATTTGAACCAATGTGGACAGTGCCCTCATCGCTGCCATGCAGCCCATCACCTTCCACCTTGCCGGTGTTTGAGACATTCAGACCATTCAGCGGAATGTCACCTGTTACCTTTGTTTTATAGGTGATCTTATAGTAGTTGAAGCCCGCGTCAAGCGTGTAGGTGAGGGTTCTGGTCGATTCGTCGTAGACATTATCTGCATTAGGACTACTTTTTTTATTATTTTCGTCTTTCTTTTCGACCTTGAATGAGCCTTTAACAAATTCCTGACCTTCGAGGATCGCATCGGTAAATGTTGTGCCTTCGGGCAGGTAACGCCGGACGGAGTCCCGGTTGATAGTGACAGTCCATTTAATGGTCCGTCCGTCTTTATCAAGTTCGCCCTTTTTCTCGATCTCCCTAGTTTTGATAGAGGTGGCGGTGCCTTTGCTATCTTTCTCGAATTTAATGTAATTCCGCACATCCTCATCCGGGTAACTTGCAGTACCAAAATTTTCAGCCTTGACGCGGTAGGTGATGGTATAGGTGCCCGGATTCAGGTATGTACCCGCCGTGCCCAAGGTGATGATCTTGCCGTCATATTCCTTGCCGCCGTCCACCATTGGGGAATCCTTCCAAGAGATGCTGGGCGTTGAACCATCCGGACCGGTAACGGTGATGTCACCATCGTACTTAAACAAGGGATAACCATCCGGGTTTTTAAGGATATCAGTCAGCGTCAAGGGGGCAGCCATAGCCTCATTCAGTTTCAAGGTCACCGTATAATTGATATAAGCATCCTTGCCATCGTACTTAAGCCCGCTTGATTTCTTATCCAGACTGTACTTCTTTTGCTCACCGGGCTTGGTGCTTTCGTCTTCCTTGATGGTGATGGTAACGGTTGCATCATCATTAAAGCTGAACTTGTTTTCACCATTGGTCGTGACAATTTCCTGATTCCACTTGAAATCGAAGCCAAGGGTGCTATCAACCTTGCTGGCTTCCGACAATTCTTCCTGATGGATGAAATCCTTTTCGTAGGTCAGCAGCGCGTACCACCGACCATCCTCGCCCTGTACAAACTCATAGGTGCCGCAAGCACCCTCATAGTTCGGATTGGTCAGGTTGCCTTTATGTGTGCCGACATCCTTCAAATCAAATTCCAACGGCAGACTAACAACAACTTGGTATTCGTGTTCTTGGATTTTTAGCGCCGGAATATCCTTCAGTTCAAGATAACCGTGCAGTTGGTCGGTGATAACACTGGTATCGACATCGACGTACTGCTTGTTCTTTTCCTTCTGAAGCTTGAAAACGGTAATATACGGGGCACCGTCCAAGGCAGTTTTAATGCTCGCGCTTGCAGTCGTGCTTGCGGTCTCCTCAGCACCCGCCAGCATAAGCATACTGGGGGCTTTCAGTGCGCCGTCAACGGCAGAGGAGAGCATCTCGTCTGCGTACTGGGCGGCGGCAACATCCACCACGGCCAGTACCTCGGCGCTGGAAAGGGTGACCTCAGCCACCTTGCCGTCCACGTCGCCGGAAATAACGGTCAGGGTGTCATCGTCCGCCTCGCTCACGATGCCCACGGTCTCCACGGGCTGAGCGTCAGTCACGGTGGTGGTCTGCGGCTCGGCAGCGGGGGACACCACGCTGGGGATAAGGGTGTCCGCGCCGGATGCAGAGGTGCCGGTGCTGTCCACCGGCTTTGCGGCGGGCTGCTCCGGGTTGGCGGTATCGGGGAGATCGGGGGTGATCACGCTGTCGGCAGCGGGGGCATCCTCAGCGGCAGGGGCGGTATCCAGCGCAGCAGCGCCGGATTCCTCAAGCTCTGCGCCGTTCTCACCCTCAGCGTCCATGCTGAACTGGTCGTCCAGATCGTCCGCTGCACCATCGGCGCTGCTGTCCACAGCCACGGTGCGGGTGACGTACTTATTATAAATAACGATGTCGCCCACATTGGCGGCGCTGCCGTCCTCGCCGTCCAGCAGCCAGTCCATGTCGCTCATGGAGCTGCGCAGGGAAAGCACGCTGGCCTCCTGCGGGATGGCGCTCTGGGGGATACCGGCGTACTTCAGGCAGTAGGAGAGGAACATCACGTCCCACTCGCCGTAGGGGTTGCCGTAAGACTGGCCGTAGCGGGAGTAGTAGCGCAGGGTCACGCCGTCCGCGGGGTCGATCTCAAAGTTTTTCTCGCTCTGCTCGTAGCCCAGCTGGGTCTTTGCCACGCTGACCAGATCCTCGTCCCAGTTGCCGGTCATCACGGCCTCGGCGTTGGCGGCCTGCCACTCCTCGGGGGTCTCAACGTCGGCGGAGGTGTCGCTCAGGCAGGCTACGGTGTGGTGATGCTCCGGCAGGGGGCAGGTAAGCACTTCCTCGTAGCAGGCGTCAGTGTGGTGGTGGTAGATGGGCTCCACGGTGTCCACCGCCGGCTCCAGTGCCACAGGCTCCGGCCACAGCCATAGCCGCCAGCTCGGCGCTCTGGGTGGGCTCCACCACCTGCTCCACAAGCTCGCCCTCTTCCAGTCCACAGGTCAGCTCGTACTCGGTGGTATAGCAGTTTTCATCGTGGGTATGCTCAAATTTCTCGCAGATCAGGGTGCCGTCCTCAGGGTCGAAGCAGTCGTCACCGTGGACGTGCTCTTCTTCCATGCAGGTCAGGGTCTGCACCTCGGTGTAGCAGTCCTCGGTGTGCTCGTGGGGCACAAACTCGATCTGCGGCTCCAGCGACAGCGGCGCGGGCTCAGCCTCAACGGTGGGCTGGCTGGTGGCAGCAGCGGCGGCCAGCTCGTCCGCATTTTCAAGCTCGCCTTCCTCGTAACCGCAGGTGAGCACCTTGGTGTAGCAATCCGCGGTGTGGGTGTGCTCCTCCTCGCCGCACTGGTACTGCGCGGTCATCGAGATGCCCACGCCATGCAGCTGCCAGTTGACGAACAGGGTGGTGATCATGGCAAGTGCCAGCACAAATGCGGTGTAGCGCCGCAGGGTGTGCCGGTTCTCGCGGAACCGCTCCATGTACGTTTTAAGAATGTCGTTCATAACGAAATACCTCCTCCCGGGGTCAATGGATCAACGAGAAACTGGACAAGGGCCATATCCGCAGGAAAACCCTGCCCACGATCTGGCTTTTTTCAACGCAGCCTATCACGCTGCTGCGGCTGTCGATAGAGGTGGCACGGTGGTCGCCCAGCACGAAGTAGCGGTTTTCCGGCACCTGATAGGGGAACCGGATGTCGCATTCGCCCACGGTCAGCGCGTCCACATAGGGTTCGTCCAGCGCCACGCCGTTTACCGAGACTACGCCGTTCACGTCCATATCGATCACATCACCGGGCTGCCCGATGATGCGCTTGAGCAGCAGCTTATTCTGCCAGTAAAACCCGCACAGCTCGCCGTTTTCAATGTGGTTGGATTTTACCAGCAGGATAATGTCTTTATCATTTAATGTAGGGTACATGCTGTCGCCGGAGACCTGAAGCACCGGCAGAAACAGCGTAGCCAGCAGCACAGCTACTGCGGCCACCACCACCAGAATATAGATCGTACTGCGCAGCACCCGCTGGTAGCGGCTCTGGTACGCAAGACGCTCACGTTCTGCGGCCACTTCCTCGGTGGAAGGGATGGAAGCGAACCGGATATCGCGTTTTTTCATGTTTCCTCCGAAGGCAGGCCGTCTGTGCTGCGATACTGGTCCAGCAGCTCGTTGGCCTTATGGTCAAATGCCTGCCAGCGCTGCTGCACCTCCTGCTCGGCGCGCTCTACCATGGCCTTGCAGTCGGCCTCGGTCTGGGTGCGTTTTTGCGCGGCGGCGGCGGTCATGGCGTCGCATTCCTGCTGCGCCTGCGCTTTCAGGCTGTCGGCGTCTGCCTGTGCCTGCTCCAGAATGCGTTTGGCCTCGCTGCGCGCCTGCGAAAGGGTATTGGCGGCGGTGGCGTTGGTGTCCGCAAGACTGGCCTGCACTGAGTGCAGATAGTCATCGGCGGCGGCCTGCGCGGCGGCGAACACGTTGTTCAGCTCCAGCGCGGCCTGCGCGATGGAACCGGCGCTTTCCAGCCGTAGCTGCCGGTCCTGCAGCTGCGCGGTAAGCGCGGCGTTCTGCGCCTTGAGCTGGTCCTCGCTCTGCTTCAGCGCATAGATGATCTCTATCAGTTCAGCGCGGTGCATCCGCCGCAGTTCACGATCTGCCATTTGTGTACAAACTCCCGAATGTAAAGATAACGAAAATTTTTTCGAAAATACCGAAACAACTTAAAGGAAATGCCTGATAATTCACTTGTTGCCACGCAATTTGCGCAGCTGGAGAGACCTTTTATAAACTATCTTAGTTTAGCACATTCCATGTAACAACAATATAACAAATCAGACACAAAATCAAGAGATAAAGCCGAAAAAATATCGCATTTTTTTGCTTTTTATATAGAAAAAGCCCAAAAAACGGCCACTGACCCCCCAAAAGCTTAAAAAGTTTGTTCACAATTCTGGAACGTGAAGTGCTGCGCAGTAATGCACTGAATTACAGCGTGTACGAAAAACGGGAGCCGCACTTTTCGAAAAAAGCGCGGCTCCCGGATCTGAACTTTGGGGTGATGCTTTTACTTGCCGAAGCTGCCCAGCAGGCTGTTCAGCGATACAAAGGACTGGTAGATGACGTTAACGTTGTTGATGATGGAGCTTGCACCGGAGAAGATGCGGGCAATGTAGTTGAACACCTTGCCGATGTCCAGGAAGGACTGATAAGCGTTGCTGGCGCCGCCGTCCAGATAGGTCATCTCCTCGGCTTCGATGGTGGAATAGCTGGCGGGCATTTTCATGGTAGAAGTAGTCATGGTAAGATCCCTTTCTTCAATGGTGTCATTGTGTTTACAGCAGTGTTCAGAACATGGTGGCGACCAGCAGGGTAGTAAGCAGGGCACCGGCCACAAGTGCAGGCCCTACATACTTTTGCCACTGGGTGGCGGCAGGCTGGGTGGTGGGCTGCGGCACGGTAGAAGTACCGACCTTGGCAGTCCAGTGGGCGTAGATGGTGGCGTCGGAGGTGAACACGGTGGAGGTGGTCACCTTGCTGCCGCCCACCGGCTCGGTGTACCAGCCATCAAAGGTGTAGCCCGTCATGGTAGGCTGCTCGGGCGTGCTCTCCAGTTTGCCGGACAGGTTCGTGTAGGTTACCACGGTGGAGCAGATGCCGCCTTGGGCATCCATACCAATGGCGTACACGTTCTCTTCCTTTTTGCTCCCTGAAGTTTTGTCGGCGGCAAATGCAGCCGGCAGTGCGCAGCACAGCAGCGTGAACAGGCAAAGCCCGACCACCAGCGTTTTCAGGAATTTTTTCATGAGATCCCTCGCTTTCCTTCACAAAGATGGAGACACTGCCCCGCCCGGGGACAGCCCGGACATCGGCGTAGTTTCTTCAACTTATTTTTATCACATCCAGTGTACCAGAACCGCAACAAAAAATACAGTCTTTTGAGAAAATAATAAGAAAAATCAGGAAAAAATAAATTTCACCTTTGCAATATGAATCTTGTGCCCCCTGCGGACTGTGTTTTTTGAAAAACGCATCCCGCAAAACTTGCCTTTCGTAAAAACATGGAAGGATATGGAAAACGCAGGACCCCGGCCGCAAAGCCCAAAAACCGCCCCAACCCGCCGCAAGTGCGGCAGACAGCGCACAGAAAAAGCTGCAAAAATGCGGCGCACCTCTTGTGGAACAGCGGAAAATATGCTATACTGTTTTGCATGATGCGCCATCGCCAAGCGGTAAGGCAGGGGACTTTGACTCCCCCATCGTAGGTTCGACTCCTGCTGGCGCAACTGAAAAAGAACCCGCAGGGGGCCTGGGTGACAGGTTCCGTGCGGGTTTTCTTTTTTGTGAAAAGAGGGTGTTTGTGTGAACGAAGAGAATTCTCTGCTGACCGGGGCAGTGCGGCCCGCGTTGCTGCGGTACGCGCTGCCCATTATCCTGAGCATGGTGGCAACACAGTTTTACGCCGTGGTCGATACCATGATCATCGGCCTGCGGCTGGATGCCGATGCGCTGGCGGCAGTGTCCAACGCTTCCACGGTGCTGATGATCTTTCTGTTCATCTCCGGCGGCATGGAGCTGGGAGGCGGCCTGCTGGTGGCGGCGGGCAAGCCCACTGCCACAAAGCATGAGATGACAGAGCTGCTGTATAACCTGCTGTTCGTGGATGAGGTCATCGCCCTGTTGACCACGGCAGTGGGTTTTGTGACC